>Ga0315545_1000932_pt1 | contig 29988 bp, 39 predicted proteins | sample SalMarSW160210MG_FD_203096 | JGI IMG/M metagenome (GOLD analysis project Ga0315545, IMG submission 203096) | Salt marsh sediment microbial communities from the Plum Island Ecosystem LTER, Massachusetts, United States - Salt Marsh Sediment SW1602-10 ...
CCACAAACACCGAATATTTCTTATGGGCATCACATCCGATATAATGCTTCATGCTGCAGTACCTCCTTCCTTTGTAGTATTCCCTAGTTTAAGGGGTACCGCAGCGTTTTCATATAATCAATGACAAAGAAGAAGGGTCACTAATTATATGAACCAGTACAAAAGATTGACCGTGGCTCAGGCTGGGTAGTAAAATCAGCTTTTAGAGCAAACATAGGCAGGCGAAAATGATCGACGGCCTTCCGGAGACAGGAGTTCAACGATGCCGGGATAATCAACCGTCGGTGATTACCGTTCGAAAAAGGTTTTGAAATAACGGAGAGGAGATAGGAATGGATTTTGAGCTTACCGAAGACCAGAAGATGTTCCAGGCCATGGTGCGGGATTTCTGTGCCGCGGAAATCGCACCCCATGCCGCCGAATGGGATGAGAAAAATGAGTTTCCCCATGATGTCATCAAGAAGATGGCTGCTGCCGGGCTGCATGCCGTGCACTTTCCCGAAGAGTATGGGGGAAGTGGGGACGAAGTAACCTTCGCCATAGCCACCGAGGAGATTGCCCGCGCCTGTGCCGGTATAAGCGTCGTGTATCTGGTCAGCCTCGGACTCGGTATGTATCCCATCGTCATGCACGGCAACGAACAGCAAAAGAAGCATTACATCCCGCGCGTGATCGATGGGGCGATCGTGGCTTTTGGCTTAACCGAGGCGATGGCCGGCAGCGATGTGGCGGCTATGGAAACAAAATATGCCCGCCAAGGCGATCATTATGTTCTGAATGGTCAGAAGATCTTCATAAGTAACGGCGCTGAAGCTGAGATTGTGACCACCTTTGCTACGAAGGACAAATCGCTGGGCTATCGTGGCATCAGTGCCTTTGTCGTGGACAAAGGCACCAGGGGCTTCTCCGTGGGCAAGCTGGAAAGAAAGATGGGACTGCACCCTGCTTCCGTAGCGGAGCTAATCTTCGATGACTGCAAGATACCTGTGGCTAACATGCTGGGCGAAGAAGGAAAAGGCTTCAGGGTAGCTCTGGAAGGCATAGATGCCAGCAGGGTGAGCATAGCTGCTCAAGCGCTGGGAATTGCGCAAGCCGCTTATGATGCGGCAGTTGCCTATGCCAAAGAAAGGAAACAGTTCGGCGCCGAAATCGCCCGCCTTCAGGCAATCCAGTGGATGATTGCCGATATGGCGACGGAAATAGATGCTGCGCGGTTGCTGGTCTACAGAGGTGCCTGGCTGACCAGGAAAGAGGGACATGCTCCTGCTAAAGAGGCGGCAATGGCCAAGCTTTATGCCTCCGAGGCCGCTCACAGGGTCTGTCACAAGGCGGTCCAGATATTCGGCGGCTATGGCTATACCAAAGACTTTGCCGTAGAACGCTACTATCGTGACCAGAGGATAACCGAGCTTTACGAAGGAACCTCGGAGATGCAGAGGTGGACGATTGCCCGCCAGGTACTGGGCGTAAAGTAAGGGGGCTAATAATGTTTACCGAGAAGACCTCGCGAGAAGTGGAAGAAGGCCGTAAAAGATGGGAGAAGGAGGTCGACAAGGCCGGAAGGCAAAAGGGTGGTAAGGAGAAAAGGTTTTCTACGGTTTCCGACCTTGAGATAAAGTCAATTTATACCCCGGAAGATATCAAGGACCTGGATTTTTCCAAAGACATCGGCTATCCCGGCAATTTTCCTTTTACCAGAGGATGTCAACCCACGATGTATCGGGGGAAAGAATGGACTTTCCGCATGTTCTCCGGGATGGGCAGTGCCGAGGATACCAACAAGAGATGGCATCACCTGCTTAAGGAAGGCGAGACGGGGCTGAGCACCGCCTTCGATTTCCCCACTTTGATGGGGTACGACAGCGATTCGCCCCGGGCTATGGGTGAGTGTGGTAGATGCGGGGTAGCCATTGATACCCTGAGAGACTTTGAGGTTCTGACCCGTGGGATCCCTCTGGACACTGTTACCACTTCCATGACTATTAATCCGCCTGCCTCCATACTCTGGGCAATGTATCTGGTTGTTGCCGAGAAAGCGGGAGTAAGCTGGGACAAAATCGGGGGCACAATTCAAAACGATATGCTCAAGGAATTTATCGCCCAGAAAACATTCATGCTCCCGCCCGAGCCGTCAATCAGGCTGATAAGCGATACCGTCGAGTTCGGTACCCGGCATGTTCCCCTGTGGAACACCATAAGCATTAGCGGCTATCACATCAGGGAGGCCGGCTCCACCGCTATCCAGGAACTGGCTTTCACCCTGGCCGATGGGATAGCTTATGTGCAGGATGTCATAGCAAGAAAAAAAATAGATGTCGATTCCTTTGCCCCGCGTCTTTCCTTCTTCTTTAATTCTCATCTCGATTTCTTCGAAGAGATTGCCAAGTTCAGGGCAGCCAGAAGGATGTGGGCCCACATCATGAAGGACAGGTTCAAAGCTAAGAATCCCCGCTCCTGGTGGATGCGGTTCCATACTCAGACTGCGGGTTGCTCCTTAACCGCCCAGCAGCCCTACAATAATATTGTAAGGACCACCACTGAAGCCCTGGCCGCAGTTATGGGTGGGACACAGTCCCTGCATACCAATGCCCTCGATGAGACCCTGGCTTTACCCTCGGAATTTGCTGCTACCATTGCCCTGCGCACCCAGCAAATACTGGCCGATGAAACAGGTGTCACTAACACCATAGACCCGCTGGCCGGCTCTTATTTCGTGGAGGCTTTGACCAGGGAAATGGAGGAGAAGGCCTGGGAATATATTAACAAGATAGACGACATGGGAGGTATCCTTGCTGCCATTGACAAAGGTTTTCCTCAAATGGAGATCGCCGATGCTGCCTATCATTACCAGCAGCAAATAGACAAGAAGGAGAAGGTCGTGGTGGGGGTGAATAAGTATGTTGTCAAGGAAGAGGCTCTTCCCCAGACATTAAGAATAGATGAAGCAGTCGAAGAAAAGCAGATTGCCAGGCTGCAGAAAGTAAAGAAGGAGAGGGATAACCGCAAGGTGGCTCAAATTTTGAGGGACCTTCGCGCCGCTTCCAAAACGGACAAGAACATGATGCCCTATGTGATAGAGGCAGTAAAGGAATATACTACCGAGCAGGAAATCTGCGATGTCTGGAGAGATATTTTCGGTGAGTATCGAGACCCGGGATTCTACTAAACTCCACCCCAAAAATCCCCCTCCCCAGATAGAATCCCCTCTCCCTGGACGGGAGAGGGCTAGGGTGAGGTAGGGTTATGATGCGATTATGTAGTGCGAGGCTTTAGCCTCGTGCAGGAATACCCTGTAGTGGCGGGGCTTGTCCCCGCCAAAGAAGGAACACGATGCAGTTATGTAGTGCGAGGCTTTGGCCTCGTGAAAGAGTACCCTGTAGTGGCAGGCCTTGTCCCCGCCAAAGAAGGAACACGGTGCAATTATGTAGTGCGAGGCTTTAGCCTCGTGCAAGGTTAAAAATGAACTCAGCAAGAAGGATACGGATTTTAGTGGCCAAGCCCGGCCTGGACGGGCATGACCGGGGAGCCAGGGTTATAGCCAGGGCCTACCGGGACGCCGGGTTTGAGGTGGTCTATACTGGCTTGCACCAGACGCCTGAGCAGATTGTGGCGGCGGCGTTGCAGGAGGATGTTGACCTGATCGGGCTGAGCGTTCTGTCCGGGGCTCATATGTCCTTATTCAAGCGGGTGCTCGAGTTACTGAAGGATAAGGGGGCAGACGATGTAATGGTCATCGGCGGAGGCATCATTCCCGAAGAGGATATTCCCAAACTCAAGAAGCTTGGAATCAAGGAAATATTTTTACCGGGCACCTCTCTTGATAATATAGTAGGCTGGGTAAAAGACAACGTCAAGCCGCGCTGCTAAAGCTGAGCTGACGACGCTCTTCCGTCGCACCTTTGCCCAGGGTGCTAGCGCCAAACAAGGACCTTGTCAAACCCCCGTTTCAGGTGTATTATTAAAGAAATTTGCCAATATCTTTAATAACTGGAAATGTTATTAAAGAGGAGTTTAATAATGGATACGGCTCTATTCAAAAACAGCCCTTCCGGGAAACTGGTCCGGGCAACTGGCGGGTATTGGGCGTTTGTCCCCAATGCCTTACCGCCTGCCATCCAGTGGGATACCGAGCTGGTGTCCCAGGTATCCAGGGCTGACCTGGCGGTGGGGACTCTTTCCGGGCTCGGGGAAACCCTGCCTAATCCACACCTGTTAATCTATCCTTTCATCAGGAGAGAGGCAGTTCTATCTTCGCGTATCGAGGGTACACAATCATCGCTCTCCGACCTGCTTTTGTTCGAGGCAACGCAGGTCGAAAAACAGAGGGATGTGAAAGAGGTTCAGAACTATGCGCGAGCCATGGAGTACGGGTTGAAGAGATTGGCTGAACTGCCACTCAGCTTGCGATTTATCCGCGAGTTGCACAGCATACTCATGGAAGGAGTTCGCGGGGAACGTGCCACTCCCGGAGAGTTTCGCCAATCGCAGAACTGGATCGGCAGCGCTGGTGCGCTCCCCAATGAGGCGACCTATGTGCCGCCGCCGGTTCCGGAGATGCAGGAGTGTCTTAGCCAACTGGAGAAGTTCCTTCATGCCGATACCGGGCTTCCCCCGCTGGTCGAGGCGGCGCTGGTGCATTACCAGTTTGAGGCGATTCATCCCTTCCTGGATGGTAATGGGCGTATTGGCCGACTCCTCGTTACGTTGTTGCTCTGCCAGAAGAATGTGCTTTCCAAGCCCTTGCTTTACCTGAGCGCCTTTTTTGAGAAGCACCGACCGGAGTATTACGAGCTATTACTCAACGTCAGCCACAGCGGTCAGTGGAGAGAATGGATCGAGTTTTTCTTGCAAGCGGTCACCGAGCAGTCAGATGATGCGGTATCAAGGTCACGTCATCTCCTGGAACTGCTCCGCAGTTATTCCCAGTTAGCACGTGAGAAGCATTTACCGCCAACGGCTGGGCAGCTGATTGAGCTTATTTTCATGAAGCCAGTGTTGAATGCAAAGACTGCTCAAGAGCTTTTGAAGGTCAGCTATCCATCAGCCCAGTACGCCCTGACCTCTCTGGAGAACGCTGGTATATTGACCGAGATTACCGGCCGCAAGCGCGCCAGGGCGTACGCGGCGAAAGAAATCCTTAAAGCCTTAGACGGGGAAACGACTAAATAGTCATGAAATAGCCAGAAGCGAGGTTTCATTGTCAATGAATCAAGACATGGCTGCTCCTATTTACGCGTGGACCAGGCTGTTGCTCACTGCTAATCTTCGGGCTGACCCATCTGGAATTCAGGACGCCGGCAGTGGATAGCAGGAGGTATCGCCCAGGCCTGCTACAGGACAATTCCGGATTACATCATCAAAGAGGTTAAAGATAGCTTGGACAGGGACGTGCTGAAGGTTGCCGAGCAGTTCAATGCCAGGTATTCCCTATCATAGCTCAAGAAGCTTGGAATCAAAGAAATATTTTTACCGGGCACTTCTCTTGATAGTATAGTAGGCTGGGTAAAAGATAACGTAAAGCCCCGCTGCTGAGGCTAGGCTCACAGCGCTCCCCTTCCTCAACCTTTCCGCCAAGGTGCTTACGGGGAGAACAGTTAACAAAATGAACCGAGATAGGAAGTTTCGAAGGCGCCTCCCTAACCTAGGCAGCGTTACGGCTCCTCGTCCGCTAATTGTTTCGACACCGCCTTACGATTAGTGGATTCTGGCGCCGACTCTAGCATAATTTCTTCGTAAACTTGCTTTGCTATTTCCTTTTGGGTGATATTCATACTCACAGCGGCATAACGACGTCGCAGATTTCCGTGTTTAGTCTCAATCATTTTTTTCACTTCGCTGGGTCTAAGATTTCTTTTCTGTTCTCGAAGCGTCCCGATTCTGCACATCAATACGATGACCTTGAAAATGAACTTTGTCGCTTCCTCGTACCGTCCCCTTGCAATACAATCAATAGCTTGTTCTTCTATTCTGCGTCGCTCTGCTAACAATCTCTCCATTCTTTAGTCTCCTACATCATTGCCAGCAAGCTCTACTCCGAGGGCGACACTATCCTATAAAGAAGCGTGATATTACAGTCCATAGCCGATTACGAAGTTTCGGGGGTTTAGTTGGTTTTGAAGAGGTATGCACTGTTTGATATGACCCACGCCAAGTGGCATACGTCCCATATTTTCCTTCTGAAATTGCTACCGCATGGCTTCTTATATTGGGGCTCAGGATGAGTGATTTGTGCCCTGGGCTGCCCATCCAGGATTTAACTATAACTTTAGGAGAGTGACTACCTTTGCCGCCACAGATACACTCACCACCACTGGGAATATTACCAACAGGAGCATGGACAAGTCGCCTAGTTCTCAACATATAGTTGGAATGGCTTTTGCAGCCGTGCCACAAGTTTTGATTCCACCGTGCGTATGTAAGCGCACGTTTAGTGCGCTCTCTATTCAATAGTTTATGCAACTCACTGGTTTTTCCCACTTCTGATATTCTAATACCACCAGTCTGGCGGAGAACTAGAACCATTACTATACCACCAGTCACTGTCACTAGTTTCACTTCTCCAGAAAGTCCACGATGCATACATCCCATCATCTGAGACGGCTATACCTACACCAATATGCCTAAGGTGCGGGCAAAGTAGCCAGGTTCTGTGTGGAGAGCTCCCCATCCAACTGCTAACAATATCGCTCGCCTTGTTGTAATATAAAGAGCCTGGGCCTCCTCCCCAGCAATTTTCGGCGTAAGGTTCGTACATGGATGAATGAAAGAGTTCACCTCGTCTAGCCATTTCTCTGCTATGTTCACTTGCTATCTCGTGCAAGTCTTCATCCCAAACGAGCAACCCGGCTTCTCTTGATGCCCTTTCTGAATTTACGAGTGCAAGCACTTCGCGCTCTAATGCCTCAATTTTGCCTTGTGCTTTCTCTGTTTCTATTGTACTGGCGAGGAAAGATTTAGCATCATCTATGGCAATAGCAAAGCTCATTCCCTCCACTGCCTCATCTACAAACTTGAAGTTTGTTATCCCCACTACCTCTCCCTTGAGGTTTATTAACGGTCCACCACTATTTCCTGGGTTTATAGCAGCGTCCGTTTGAATGTAGTCTACGCCGTCAATATTCCGAAACGCTGACACTATTCCCCTGGAAACAGTCACCTTGCCCTGTAAACCAAGTGGGTATCCCACGGCTATGGTGTCTTCTCCGACATCTAGATTAGCTGAATTACCAAGGGTCACTATCGGAAGGTCAAGCCCACTAGCTGCGATCTCGATAACCGCCAAATCTCTAGATTCATCTCTTCCAACTACAGTAGCTTCATACTGTTCCCCACCCATAAACATGACTATCGCCGACTGCACATCTTCAACAACGTGGTTGCATGTGAGCACATACCCCGATTTATCAACAACCATTCCTGACCCCATAGCGTATTCAGTCCCCACTCTGACCACTGCAGGCTCGACTCTCGCCACAGCACTAGCTACATTCCCCCCTGTGGTTATGTGAGATGTGACGAATTGCCAACCTTGCCCGACAACGCTAATTGTCATGTCTTTATAGGAAGCCAAAGGCTCTATTCCAGCGAACGCACATACCAAGACAATTGCGAGTGTTGGAACCAACACCGCCTTGAAGCTTGGCTTGACCGATCTGAACCTGTGGCTACGGAGCGCCGAAACAACCAATGTGAGCAATCCAATCTCCAATAGAAATATGATGATATTTGAATTTGGACTATTCTCTTGGGTAAATATGAGGTAGCCCCTTCGAACTAGTTCTACGATGCCAGCAATAGCCACGAGTGCGAGAAATAGTTTGCCAAGGCTCATTAACTTATTTCTTGTCCTGTGTTTCATATGGACTATCTGCGGCAGATTGGCGAGAGCGTCTCTAAGGGCGAGAGCGACTATAATAACCACAGCAGCTAGAACAAGAATGCCTGAGATGTTAGGGGCATTCCAGATATTGAGTAACAGTAGTACGGCAAGAGTAATCAAGATGGCTCTGGCAATATCTAGTAGCAGAGGAGTAGAGGGTTGAGGTGCTTTTGTTTTGGCTATGTATTGTCTAATTTGAGGTAAGTAAAGCTTAAGCATTTTTGGGCTTAGGCTCACCAGCATCCACGCCAAGAACAAGATAAACAAGCTCAGAATTAGCTTACTGATTATGGTTTTGCTGTCTGAGGGCAACCTGGAAACGTGGATGGCTATATGAAAACCAAGCAAGAGAGCCCATTGCAGAAAAGAACTGTATGTAGCCTCGAGGACCAACCACCTACCTCTCCATTTTGACTGTCGAGCCAACCGATGGAAGGTATTATAGGCCACGCGTCTCACCCACACACCACCAACCCAGAAAGCCACAAAAATCAATATGGGGACAACTATGGCTACCCAGTTACTGTTCAGCCATTCAACCCACTGAGGCATTGCACCTTCGTTTTACTCAACTTAATGTTATTTGTGACTCAATTCTGAACGAAATAATACCACTCATTCGCAATTTTGGAAACACATGTGAATTTGGATGGGCGGACAACCAAATCCCTTCTCGAGAATTACTCAATCTTCCGAGAAAGCCCAAACCTATCCTCAGACTCTATCTCGTTGCGCCGTTGAGGCGCATTGACACGTTCTACTTGGTCCCATATGATATATTGGAACACGCGATAATGAGAGACTTTCTGGGGCTCAGACTGGGATGATACGTTCCTTTGCTCTATTTGTTCATGTCTTCCATTGGCGGTTCGCCAAGGATATAATAGAATCAAAAGGAGGTATATATGCGCTATACAAAACAAGATAAGGAGCTCATTGCTCGCGCTCGCAGGCAGGTGGTATATGAGGTAGATGATTGGAGTGGGCGTCGGGTGGTGGTTGGCTACCGATGTAGAGGAAAGTGTAAAAGAGTATTTAAAGACCTAGCCGACCTTGAAGTAGACCACATCATACCGCTTTCTAAGCGTGGTACTGAAAGAATTAGTAACCTTCAGTTACTTTGCACGAGATGCAACAGGACAAAGAGTAGCACAGTTGAGAGAAAGAGCAGCACAGCAAAGAGAAAACACAGATAAGAGAACGGAGGGATACTGCCCTTCTGATAGGGTTAATCCTACTTGGCTCTTCTTGTACTCCACAGGATGCATTGGACATTTCCGTAACTGAAATGGATAATGGAGTCATGATTCAGAATGTGGGTGATGTTGATTGTCTTGTCTTCGTCAATTCACCCGAAGGTGGGCAGCAATTTGAACTAGCTGTCGGTCAGAATACACCGGTTACTGGTATATCACAGCCTATTGAGGTTTCAGCAGTTAGTATCAGGTAGAACGGGAGGGATATAATGAGAAAAGCAGCAGGTATTATGTTGATAATTGCTGGTCTTATATCACTGATATTCTTCCATAGCACTCTAAAGGCTTGGATTGCTCCACCAACATCCTTTGAAGGTGCCTCTGTGATTGGAAAGATACTATTGCTAGATGCCTGCTTATCACTTGGGCTGATTATGGGAGGTGGTATCTGTGCCTTAAGAAAGAAATACTTGTGGTGGGTATTGTCAGGAGCTATCTTCTCCATCCTTGTTGGCATTTTCATATTCACTGACCCTACATTGCGTCAATTCTGGTCTCCGCTGGAAATAGTGATGGGAACAGTGGCAGTTGTATTCGTTTGTCTCAGGAAAAGAGAGTGGCAGAAATCTCAGGCTTGGCCAGATTTTTCTACGAGCCAACATCCTCGTGACCAGGCCTAAGTAGCACCAATGTCTCTTTTGGTGATTTCTTGTCTCGTCTAGCCATTCAATGCTGGGGTTTGAAGAACTTGGCAAAAGCCGCAATACCACCAACAGCTACGAAGAGCAGTAGTGTTGCATTCGCTATCCCAAGCGAATCTTCCAGGATTGCTCCTACGACAATTATGCCAATGATAGCCAGCACTGGTGCCCAGATATATTTTTCTATTAATTTCTCCACCGTTCTATTTTTTCCTTCGCTCTGTAAATTATTTCAGAAGAGTAGAGGTTGGTGGCAAACCTCTACCCCGCTTATTTCAGTTATTGTATTTTGGTGGGCGACCACCGTGTGATTGACGGTATCGCTCCATGGCTTCCTGCTCTCTTTCAAGAGCAGTCTCCCTAGATACAGCAGGCTTACGGACTTCTACACGGGTAAACTTCTTATCCCGTCTATGTTGTAGCTCACGAACTTCAGGATCGTTGGTTACACCTGCGTATACTTTCCTGCTGCCGTCCCAGAGATTGTAGTTATAGGTATCTCTCTTTTTAGCCAAACAATTAGGACCTCTCACTAAATACTCGTCTCGTTGGGAGGTAACCGACTACCCTCTTGACTCTTTTACAGCGGTATACTATTATTCCGTCTGTACCTGCAGATAGTCCCCAAAGAGACTGTCTATGTGAACCCCCTCGCCACCAGAGGGGTTTCACGCTTTTATAACAAGAAACCTCCTTCTCGGAGGTTTTTGCTTCTCGTTCTCTTAGTTGTTTAGTCACATCATCAAATAAGCAAGAACCTCTTATCTACATTAGACAAACAATCGCTAGATATTCTATCCAACAGACAGTATACCACATCTTGTGGTATTTCGCAACTCGCCTACCATATATGCCCAGACATTTACTGGAATGGGGAATTTCCATTGGTCTTGTCTTAGCGCGGTGCTTCCCTTTCCACTTATCCTATTCTCTACCGCTTCAAATAAGACGGCGTGGTAGAAGAATTATGTTGACTTCCCTTGTGAAGTATGGGAGAATCTCGCTAAAGAAGAAAATGGAAATGTCACACACTGTTCCAGAGATATCCGAAATCATCGGTTTAGATAAGTGGGATACAAGATTTGTAGAACTTGCTAGGTTTGTATCAGGATGGTCTAGAGACCCAGACGCCAAAGTTGGTGCTGTAATTACCGATGAAGATGGGGCGACTGGCTTGGGTTTTAATGGTTTCCCAAAAGGTATCCTGGACGATGAACGTCTGAAGAAATCAGAAGAGAAATTAAACATAATTCTCCATGCTGAAGAAAATGCGATATTGCAGGCAGGTGACCGTGCCAAAGGTGCTACTCTTTACGTATGGGGTAAACCAGTCTGCGTTAAGTGTGCGAGGATAATTATTCAGCAGCATGTGTCCAGAGTTGTTCTAACGGACCCAAAAGAAGAGGATAAAAAATCAAAATGGTACATCTTGGGCATAGCTGCCGTGAACTTGCTGAAAGAAGCTGGAGTTGAGCTAACGTACTACGGAATCAGAAAGTTAGTAGACAGAGAAAAAGGGGAGGCTGCAATGGGAACACCGAAACGTTCACCAATAGAAAGAGCTTCAATAAAGGGGACAGGTGACCTGAGACGCAAAAATCAATTGTCTCGTGAGGGACAAAAAGGTATTAGTAGCAGAGTCAGTCGCCGAGCTAGGAAGCTGAAGTAAAACAGTAGTGTGCTTCGTTAGTGATCTCATGCGGTGCTTGCCTGTAGTCTATATTCTATCCTTAGACAGGATTTTTAGGGGGTCTTTATGCTAGGGAAATTTGAGAATGGCAAGAGAGTAAGGATTCTACCATTGAAAGACCCTGTTTTGCAGGACAGATATCCCGCCGTCAATCCGAATGCAGGTAAAGAAGGTAAAATTAGATGGGGTGGCACTTCTAAGATTGGTCCTCTTCCATATCCGCTGATAGAACCCACTATCGAGACTACAAGGTATACTATAGACCTGGACGATGGAACTCGTATCACCGCACCACACGAAGCATTGGAACTACTGGAGTAGTAATAACTCTGAACACATAGGCGAACACATCGGCGGCACGCTGTTCTGTCCAGATTTTGTAACTAGCTGGGTCTTTTCTATGAGCCAATGTCCTCGTGGCCAGGCGTAGGTAGCACCAATGTCCCCTGTCTAGATTTTCACGTGGTGCTTCGCTTCTTGCTTGTCCCAGTTTAGTCTCAGAGGGTATTGTTTCTATAGTCATTCAAGACTATAATTTAATTGAGACGAGGTTGAAGTGAAGAGGCTGGTCACCATAGTCACCCCTGCAATCCTTCCGGCAGGGTTAGTCCTATTTGACCAAATAGCAAGGACATTTCAATTGCCAACACTGACGTCGCCGATAATGGATCAACCTGTAGTATAAGCAACGGTGACTATCATTCCCGCATTTGCTAGACTGACCTTACTTCTGGTACTCTTAGTAAGATATTCTAGGATTGGATAGGAAATGGCAAGGCGGAGACACCTAAACAATGCTCCCATAGTCGAAGCGATTATTGATTTTCGAGTAAAGCTGCCAGCTAAATTCGAAGTGAAAACGTTTGCCTCAATAAAGGAACTAGTTGGCGGTAGTTATCCGCAGATGGAAGAGAGGCGAGAGTTCGAAGCTGGCGTCAAAATAAACGGTAAACGGGTTCAGCACGTTGTTGAAGAGAAGGGGCTTCAAGGTTACTTCTTCAAATCGAAAGATGGTAAGAATGTCGCACAATTCAGAAAAGATGGGTTCACCTTTAGCCGTCTGAAGCCATATACCGAGTGGCAGAATGTCTTGACTGAAGCTAAGAAGCTTTGGAAACTCTATAAGGATAGAGCGGCTCCGATCCTAGTTACGAGAATAGCCGTGCGCTACATAAACCAGTTAGATATTCCCTTGCCAATTAAGGACTTGGAAAAGTATCTGAAGGCCCCTCCTGTTGTTCCTGGGAATGCTCCGCAAGAATTGCATAAGTTCTTGACGAGAGTCACCGTGCGTGACCCGAAGTCTGACATAATGGCGCACATTATTCAGGCACTGGAGAGAGGTCCCAAGCGTGATTGTGTCACCGTTATCTTGGATATTGACGTGTTCAAGCAGAAAGAGTCTGGCTTTGTAGAGCTTGAAATATGGCAGACCTTTAAGCAACTGAGAGATTTGAAGAATCGAATATTCTTTGATAGCATAACAGAAGAGACTGCGAGGTTATTTGAATGACAACATGCATTGCGATATTGAATAGCAGCTTTCTTGCGTTTCCCAGGAACTTGGGCGTAAGCCTTGGTGCGGAGGTGATTGAAAGACAAGCTAGAGAGTTGCAAGACATATCCGACCAGAGCGTAACCATAGGGGGGCATCTTAGGGAAATAATGAAGAGGCTACACGGGGCGGCTAGGGGGTCCAGTGTGGATAATTGGGACAGGTATGGGGCCAAAGCCGTTGATCCACGCTCTCTCTTTAGGGCTATTCGGTTCGCGCGTATGCTAACCATAAATGTCCCTACACCTGACATTTACGTTGACCCAGAGGGCGAAATAGTATTTGAATGGTATTTTGGTCCTCGAAGAGTCTTCAACGTAACCGCAAGAAAGAATGGTGAATTAGCGTATGCAGGACTCGTTGGGGTCAACAAGGCTTGTGGCGTAGTTCAGATGGATGACGAGTTGCCCGAGGTCATCTTGGACAACGTGTTCAAGGTCTCTTCGGAAACAGGCTACTCATGCAGCTAGCGAAAACAGTTGGTGCTAGCGAGCCCTTAGCACGCTATCTGACTAGTAGAAACCACTATAGCTCTGAGAAGCAGTCGGTCAAGCCGGCCGCCTTCTTGCCACCCCCCGACCATCGTCTTTCTGTCTTTCGAATTGATGGTCTCACTACAGAAGATGTCTGCCAGATTGGCCAACAGAAAGTAATAAGCAATATACCTGGACGTACACTTCATGGTTTCGCCAATATAGTTGCCCGAGCATTTGGGGATGCGAAACTGACTATAACCCCTGATAATAACCCAGCAAGACATGCGTCCGTGGTAGGATGGCCTGAAGACAAAGATGAGCAAATGTTGATTGCCATAGAACTGGCAGCAAGCGCCAAGTTAGTTACTTGCCCGTGACTTTATTGCAAAGGCAACAGCCTTAAGCTATCCTCAGACTTCAGTGCCTGATTAAGCGGGGATGTAGGCTTGAGGCCTGACTGGATTTTTCTACGAGCCAACATCTTCGTGGCTAGGCTTAGACAGCACCCGCAGTACTGGGTGTCAATCGTGGTCTACCAACAATAGATTGAGTTGGGGAAAAGCCGTATAATAGAGGAGAGGCAGGAAGATCATGGATACGGTGAAGGAGAGATACGATGCGAGCTCCACCTTTGTAGACAATATGGGTCTGCCAATACACCGGTGGTATCGTTTTCCTGCGGGCTTCTCAGCACGGTGGGTCAGCAATCTGATTGAGGAAAGGAAGACGGAACGTGACGGCACCGTGTTGCTAGATCCATTCGCCGGCGTTGGCACGTCTGTGCTGGCTGGAGAAGAGGCTGGCGTTTGCGCTTATGGATTGGAGGCTCAGCCGTTCATCGCCCGAATTGCCAGAGCAAAGCTGCTTTGGAACACTGACATCAACTCATTTTCGGAATTCGCATATGCGGTGCTTCAGGATGCCAAGAGTGAAGTAGGGGACATACCGCAATATCCGAGACTCATTTACAAGTGCTATCCTGATGCCGTGCTCAGAGGTCTGCACTCATTAAAGCGTGCATGGGGTCAAAGAGATGACGGTAGTCCTGCGTCTGAATTAACTTGGCTCGCGATCACGGCTATTCTACGTGTCTGCTCACCAGTGGGAACGGCCCCTTGGCAATATGTGTTACCTCGTAAGTCAAAAAGCAATCTTGCTCAGCCATTTCCTTCTTTCGCCAGCCAAATTCAGAAGATGGTCACTGACATGACGTTCCGCCAATGCCAAGGATTCAGCAAGAAGGGTGAAGTATTCTACTGCGATGCTAGGAACTGCAGCAAAATTGAGAATGATTCTATTTCACTGGTGATTACCTCACCGCCTTATGCTAACAATTACGATTACGCTGATGCTACGAGACTGGAAATGAGCTTCTTTGATGAAGTGCAGAACTGGGGCGACTTGCACGCCCGAGCTCGCAAGGGACTTGTTAGAGCGTGCTCGCAGCACGTGTCTATTGAAAACCTAGACCTTGGACCGACGTTAAGCGTCCTCAAGGATACCTCTGTCTTTGGAGAGGTCGAGGGCGTGTGCCAACAGCTTGCGGTTGAACGGTTGGGACATGGTGGCAAGAAGCAATACCATCTGATGGTGGCTGGGTACTTTGCGGATTTGTTTGAGGTGTGGAAATCTCTCAGGCGGGTCTGCAAGGAGGGTGCTACGCTGTGCTTTGTGGTTGGGGATTCTGCTCCATATGGCGTATACGTACCCGTTGACAGGTGGCTTGGAGAACTGGCTCTGGCTGCGGGATTTAGGAGCTATCACTTTGAGAAGACTAGGGACCGTAACGTGAAGTGGAAGAATCGCAAACATCGTGTCCCTCTTCATGAGGGAAGACTCTGGGTCGAGGGATAACAATGGCAGAAGTAATATCACCAGGTCACAAACTAGGACAATTAATAGGCAACTTCTTTGAAACGTTGTTTGTAGATGATTTGATACATTTATCTAATAAGCACGGATGTTATTGTGACCATAGGGGATTGCGACCGCGAGTGCGGAAGAATTCAAGAAAGGTAACTTGGACAGATAAATATGGAAACAAGCACGATTTAGACTATGTGATAGAGAAAGGTGGATCTCGTGATAAGAGAGGAATCCCAGTAGCATTTATTGAATTAGCGTGGCGGCGTTACACAAAACATTCTAGAAACAAAACTGGGGAGTTGGAAGGCTCATTGCTTCCATTGAGAGAAACCTATCGAAGTTGTGGCTTCTTGGGAGCTATCCTGGCGGGCGAATATACGGAGGGTGGTAAAAGACAACTTACGTCCCATAACATCAACGTTCTTCACATTCCGTTCAGAGTTTTGGCCGGTTCTTTCCAAAAACATGGAGTTGCTTTGGATTATCCTGAGAAAGCAAGTGATGACCGCAAGAGGTCGATAATCCGGCAATGGCGAGGTTTGTCCGAAGAGCTTAGTGACCAAGTGGAAAGCCATCTAAAGGCTGCAATTAAAAAGGAATATGCAGTGTTCAAAAATGCTTTAGAGAAGTCATTACAGAGGAGCATTGAGGCTGTTGTTATTCTACCGCTATACGGCTCTGAATTGGTCTTCACATCAGTACATGAAGCTATTCGAGCTCTTACTAATCTAAGGGGTGAACAACCTGCCTCCCACAAATTTGTAAAATATGAAATACAAATACGTTTTGGGAATGGCGACAGGGTTGAGGGGACATTCCATAGCAAGGATAAGGCTATGGAGTTTCTAAAGACTTTCATCTAATCACGCATTGTCATCTCTTGTGTGCTTCCCTTTGCTCTATTTGTTCATGTCTTCCATCACCGCTGGGCTAGGGGTACAATTGATTTGAGGGAGGCTGACGAGAATAAACTATGTTCCGATTTAGCAAAAGAATATACAAAAGGCAGTTGAGGAGGTCTCTATTAATTAGTAACGCAGTAAGGGTTGGTCTTTTTAATTATCAGGTAAGTCTATTTGGTTATGAACCCGGAGAACCAGACGACAGAGCCAGAATTATAGCAGCCGCAATAAACTACATGTTTGGGAATGATTCTGATAGGTCAATAGAGACATTCATAGACAAAGAGGAAACTAGGAAGTTAGTCCATTTAAAGGCTGATGAAATATTGAAATCCGACCCCGATTTAGAAGAATTAGTTCAGCGTATTCTGCATGATATAGGTTCTTTATGTATAATGTTGAAGGACGACAAATATGCTCAGCAAATATGGGCAGAGCATCCAAGACTGATGGAAATCGTCACAGAAAATAGAAATAAGAATCCCGAGAAGTTCAAAGACTACAATGAAGAACAATTCAAGAAGCTGATTTCGAAATATGCTGATACGTATGACCCCAAAATGAAAGACCATCTATTAAAACTCTTTTGATGGCTGGCGAACGCCCTCGTCAAATATAGGCTTTCCGCATTTCGCTCACAGTTCTGTGTTAAATTGCCCAAAGAAGGGTGTCAACCAAAGTGGAAAAGAACCTTCGCCACTGGGCTAGCAGGTAGTATAGGTAATTCATGAGCAATGGCGTGGTGCTTCCCTTTCGCTCGCCCTCTTCTCCACTCTTCAAATAAGGCGGTAGCGTAGAGGACACAGGGGATTTGCAGAGAACTTAGCCTCAAACTTCAGTGAGCTAGTAACTCACGGCTTCTTCTTCCCACTCTGACGTTTGGCTTGAGGAGTGGAGAGCAGGGCATCGTGAAACAGCCGTTCCATCATCTTGATATGGCTCTTGTCATCATTTACCACCATTGCCTCTATGTCTTCTCCAGGATTGAGATAGTCCAATGCCTCATGTCTCATCGTCTCAAGCAACCTGGCAAGGGTATGCTTATCCGCCTCTGACAGTGGCAACATGACTTTACGGATAAACTCCCAGCTCGCTGGGACTGCCAGTTTAAAAGAGTTCTCAGCCTTGCTGGTGGCAGTCACATTTACTACTCTACGGTCTACCCTGTCCCTTGTCCTTCTGACCAGACCAGCTTTGACCATGCGGTCAATTATCATACTGATGCTGTTTGGGCTACGTCCTATCCAGTCGGCTATGTTCTTTGGTCCTACAGGATGACCAATGTATTTCATAGCCGCAAGCACGGTGAACTGCTCCATGGTAAGCCCCTTTTCACCATACGCTTGATCCTCACAGCGCCTAAACAGACCGACGTCTCGGTGCATCAGGAACCACAATCTCAAAACTAGGTTCTCGGATTTTACATCTACCGTCATGTTTAGCTCCTCCTTATCATTTCATGAAAGATTTGCTCGCTTCTATTATAACTGATGCTGTTGTTATAGCGCCACAATATTTCGGCAATCATAGTCACTCCAAAATGCTTGTCTAAATCAATAGCAATAACACTAATAACCTCCTAGTGTCTCTCAACGCACACGAACACATCGGCGGCACGCTGTTCTGTCCAGATCTTGAAGGTAGCTGGGCCCTCCTGCGAGCCAACATCTTCGTGGCTGGTCGTAGGTAGCACCCGCAGTAGTGCGTGTCAATTGTAGTGCTTCCCTTTTCTCCATTGTTTCACACGTTATCGGTAGGGTTGGCTGGTGGTATAATTCATCTAACGGAAGGTGTCTAGATGGCCAATGTTGTGAACGTGATTCAACCATATTGGTGTGCAAATTGTTGGGTGTTTGACGATGCCTCCAAGGGACTCGGGAAAGAATCCCTTGAGGGACGCTTTGAGGCAGACCTGAGAGAGATAAGGGTGTTAGCACGGCTAATAGGGGGAGGGGTCACGAAGATGATTGACTACCTGGTCAAAGATATACCTGATGCTCGTGAAGGGTTCATCCTGCTCTTCTCATCACAGCCGTTTGCTGGCTATCAGGTGGAGCTTAACAAAATAGCAGAGGAGAACGGTGGGTGCTTGTACAGGGGAAAGGACTATAGTGCCGAGGTTTGGTTGTCCCCTGCACTGTTCAGGTACTTTGAAACTACACCAGGGTCACTCTATATGAAAGCAGAACCACAGCGTGCTGAATATGGTCCAACCGAGATGGCGGCTGTGGAGGACAGCATAGAGCAGTTAGAGCAGATGACTGGCAAATCGACTTTGGAGAATGAAGCTCTGAGAGCGGGGAGAAACAGACCAAGCGATTCTTACTATTGACGCCTACGCCTACTGGTTCTTCTGATTATCAATTCAAGCACTAATCCAACAAAAAACCCCATCCCACAACCCGCAAATACTAAGACCCAATTTCCCTCAATGAGACCGATTATGAGTCCCACTACACCTCCCACTGCAACACTACCCCAAATTGCTGGCGTCATCTCACCTATTGCAAACAGGAACACCGCTAGTCTTACCAACAACACTCCGAGACACCCCATTGTTCCGTCCTTTCATGAGTATTCTATCATGTTGCCTTACACTCTCTTTGAGTATCTGTTCATGTCTTCCATTAGCGGTTCGCTAGGGATATAATGCAATGAAAGGGAGGACTGTTGAGAAAAGCAGCAGGTATTCTGTTAATAATCTTTGGTGTGGCAGCGATAAGTCTTTCTATTGTTAATGTGAGTGGGTTGATTACCTATCACATTCGTGAATATATTCCACAGACCCCTCCTGATTATTTGTATATCATTGTTGCTACTTTAGCCGTATTCTTCATTACTGGAGGAGTCTTTTGCCTCAAGAGGAAATATTGGAGATTATGCTTCACTTCAAGCATTCTTCTCCATATTCTCATGACGCTGTCAATCTTTCTTCCCTGGACATATCTCTGGTGGTTGTATCTCATCCCAGTGTGGATTCTCCCACTGATATTCATTTGTCTCAGGAAAAGCGAGTGGTCGGAATCTCAGGCTTGATTAGATTTCTTCTACGAGCCAATCATATCCCCACTAGGCGTAGGTAGCACCAGTGTCCCTGGGGTACACCCCCCTTTGCTTACCAACACAGAAGCAAGTGCTTACCAATTTGGCTATACGAAACGGACTACTACTCCATTATGGAGGTATAGAGCTTTAAGCTATCCTCAAACTTTGTGACCTAAGGAGCATCGATTTGCTAGTCTACTTGTCAACCACAGCGCCAAAAATATATACTCCTGTGGATTAGGAGGTGAAGCTATGACAGATGAAATGTCTGAGGAGCAAATCTACGAAGAGGCAAAGAAACGAGTAAAGGAAAAGAAAGGATTCCGCATTCATGCTATTACCTATATAGTAGTTAATGCCTTTCTTACACTAATATGGTGGCTCACAGGAGCTGGATACCCTTGGTTTGTGTGGCCGCTGGCTGGTTGGGGCCTTGGTCTACTCTTTCACGGTTTAGGGGTATATGTCTTCTCAAAACCACAGGATGATGGGCGAGCCATCGAAAGGGAAGCTGAAAGAATCAGAAAGAAGCAAAGGTAGCCGAATTCTCATTGTCTGTGGACCTCTACCGCATCATAGTGACCTTAGCAGTCGCAACCAGTCATCACCGAGCCTACTATAAGGCGTTGAGCTATCCCCAAACTTCAGAGCCGTTGACCTGCCTATAGAGCTGAACGGCATCATCAAAGGTTAGCGATTTCGAAGAGCGTTCAACCATTGCAATAATTTTCCATATTTGGATACCTACGCTCAGATGACTTTTACGCGAGCCAACATATTCGTGGTTAGGCGTGGGTAGCACCCGCAGTAGTGGGCGTCAATTGTGGTGTGGTGCTTCCCTTTGCTCTGTTTATTCATGTGTTCCATTGGCGATTAGCTGGTGGTACAATTGAACTGAAAGAAGGGAACCTTATGGGTTTGTTTGGGAGTCCCAAAATCGACGGTAAAGAGCTTCAAGAATGCTTAGCCTATTTTGAAGCGCAAACTAGGGTCGTAATCTTTCAGACGAAGGAGGCCGACCTTTACAATAATGCGATGGTCAAGTATGGTAACTCTATTACGGAGAATCCTTTGGCTGCTAGAGAGGCGTGCAAGGCTGCAAATCGACTTGCTCAGTCAGCAACTGAGGTTCTAAGGCGTCACCAAGAGATAAAGAACGTACCTGCGGCAGCCTCGGCGATGCACTACGCATGGTATGTGGCATTTGATGCTAATAGAACTTGGGCACTCGCAACCTCTAAGGCAATTGAAGCGATGGCGGAAGGTATGGACCCCCATACAATGTATGTGCAGCAGCTTGTCCGACAATACCAAGAGGCTTGGCGTAAGGCAGATGATGAAGACAAGAAGTTCTTGAAGCGATTGAAAGTCAGTGGAGAGGAAATAGCGAAAATAGTGGCTCGTGCTACTTCAATAGATGCAGCAGATGATGATTGCGAACCCCAAGCGTGAGGCTGAGTATCAGGTGGTCTTGTGGCAAGAAGTAGCCTAGCCAGCGAATTTGGAGAGGCAAGAATGGCTATTAGCGCGTGGAAAAACAAACTCTACTTTGGGGATAACCTGGACATGCTTTGGAGGTAGTCGGCATATGGGGCTTCAAGAGTGGGCTGACAAGCAGGTTCGGAAAAGGGACTTACGCGCAGCAATCGAGGAAACATATTTTCAAAGCGGCATGCTACAGGGGCTGGTGGCACTATTAAGGGTGACCGAGTCTGATGAAAAGATTCTTCACCAGTTTGAGGCGACTCTTCCCGAATATCTGGAAGGCTTGGTATCTGACCTTAGAGAAAGCCAAGCTAAACTCTGGGGCTTCAAGGGAAACGCATCTGAGTGGACGGGATCCGAAAAAATGGTCGCTTCCGGAAGAGTTCGGTGGGATAATGATAGGCGAGAGCGTCTTACTTTAGCCGTTGCCTTGATTGAGCCTCTTGAAAAACGCATAGGTAGTATTTTCTCAAATTTGAAGGCGACCTACCGACTTTTTAACGGCATTAGATCTGTTGAAGAACGTATAAGTCTTATTTCCCCAGAAGTGAAGGAGGACCGATTGAAGTCGGACCACCGATTGGCTCAAGAAACACGCGCTGCTGTATTATCCGCATTAAATACCTTCCGTGATAACTGTGATGAGCATATCATACGGCTTGTTGATAAGGCTGGTGCGGACGGTCTTATTGAACACAGCGACGTCGAGAAACTCAAGAAGCTCGCCGAAAAGCGAGTAGGTGCCATCATCGGTAAGGCTCTGTCGTAACCTTCACCATCAAACTCGATTTAGTCCAAGATCCGAAGTGGGAGTTCGAAAGTTCTGGTTTCCGTGCGTTTAGGCCCACCATTGTTTGCAGAATTTGGCAGAAATTAGCTAGCTGCTTACAGTACTTAGTTCCGTGGGCAGCTTGCTCACCGGCGATGTAACCACTAGAAAAGGCGGTTTGCAGGTTGTAGCCGCCGGTGTCGCCATCCAGGTCCATCACCTCACCGCAAAAATAGAGTCCCTCGATCAGGCGTGATGCCATGCTGCACGGATCGATTTCCTTGAGTGGTATTCTGGGGAAATAATACCTAATTTGTAGTAGGCCTGATTGGTATGGTGTCCCTGAAATTCAGGCATGAGCCAGATTACCAAAGGCAGAATTGAATTTATCCCTTAGCGCTTAAAAGCGACTGGGAAAGTGCACAATCCGTCAGAAAGCGCAGCCCGAGCTACCTGGTGATGGCCTAGGCTTGTAGACCATAGTGTGAATCGGAAAGAATGGCTGCAATCATTGCCATCCTCGCTGCTGTAGTTTTTCCTAAGTCGTTAGCGCTCTATAGACTTCCTTTGATGCAATGGTATACCATGACACATAGTGCTCGTTTGTCAATCGAATACGGGTGTGCTAGTTAATCTTAGAGGAAGGAGGAAACTAGGAGGTGAGCAATGTCGGAAGAGACAAGGATTAGCCCAGAGCACCTCATGGAGTTTCTACCGTTTCTGGCTGATGACGTGCTTGACAGATTAGCTGCATGTATGGGCAAAGGATGGAAGAAATGGGTCAGGAGAGAGCCTTCTCACAAGTTTAAGTCAAGCGAGTTCGCAGAGATTGAGCGGGCAGCAAAGTACATAGTAATGGCGCTACAAATGGGTCTACTTCTAGCTAAGCGACAGATGGAACTAGGAGATGTTGCACTTAGCATGTTGAAATCGGAAGGAGTGTCTGCTGATGAAGTATGGCAGCCTATAATCGAGGAGTATCATGCTTTTCTTAGCAGCATAGGCAAAGAGGATAGTGGGAGAGATAGTATCAGTCCCAATCACTTCGGGGAATTCTTGGCATACTTCGGTAGCCACCTACTCATGGAAATGTCCCAATTCATGGATGATGAATGGCAGAGAGCTTGGGGGAAGAGAGAAAATCCGTTCAAACTAAACTTGAAAGAGAAGGCAAAGCTAGTGCAGGTGGGTAACTCTGCTACATTTGCTATCACAATTGGTTTGCTAGTAGCCGAGAGGCAACCGGAGTTGTTGACGGTAGATTGGTCCAGGGGAGCGTCTCTTGATGTCCTATGGGAAGGCATATTCCACACATATAGAGTTTTTCTATACTATAAACACTTCATAGACAGAAAGCCATCCTAAGGTAAAGGCCAAACCGTCGGTGGAGATGGTTGTCGAGTAAGTCTACAGAGAGATACTATGACTAGCTAGAGTTAGCCTGAGCTTTACGTGAAAGCATTTCGGTTACGGATAGACGTAGTGTAGATTTCAGGAAAATGAGAGACTCAACAATTAGCCAAATTGGAAGGCGGTGAAGAAATGACAAGTAGAAAACTGTATATTGGTAACATTGAAGTCACGTTTGCAGATGGAACAAGATCTGATGTGCGAATATATAAGAGCGGTCGCACTATTTGGATTAATGACGATGTTGTGCATGCTTCAAATCGCAATTCATTTGACGGGGTAATTCACGAGATAGAAGTGCTTACAAACAAGCGAATACAAAAATGGGAATGGAAAGTATTCGGTTCTGACTATAGCAGGTTACAGTTTAGAGAGTACAAAAGACCATGAAAAACACAGCTATCAATTGCGGAGCCAGCACTGATAACCAAGAATCCGAAGGCACTAGTCTCCCTCTCGACAAATCAGTTGAAAAGGAGGCAATGGGTGAGTACAAATAACGGAAACAAACGTCTCTTTCATATATCCTTTGCGTGTGACCTAATGAGGAAATCACCCACCCAAGTTCTAGGGGAATGTGCTGCATTTGATGCAAGGTCGCTTACCGGCGATGAGTTCTATGATTACCGGGTCGATAAATATTATGCACAATTTGATGCCATGGTGCAATTCTTTTGTGATTTCAGCCTTCGTGACTATCAGGCCTTTTCCACAGTTACCATTAGTTTTGTAGAAAATAAGGCTGTTGAATGCGTAATTAGTTTGGGTATGCCTGCCAGCGTGAAACGCCATAGCTCAGAGAGTGAGGTAACGAAGGTATTTCTTGTTGCTTTAGAGGAATTATACCATAACGGCCGAATTCAGGAGGAAGCCGAGGCAGGAACCGTCTATACATGGAAGAGGGATAATAGAACGGTAGTAAGCTTTATCTCTTATCCTCCCTCTTATAGCCCTACCGATACTGGTGCATGTCTTCTAAGCGTTCAAATTCGAGACACCCAACTTCATCCTCAAGGAGAGTATTTTGAACTTCTCTACAATGGTGCACAAAAATCCGTGCAAAACATTGGGCATGTGGTGCTACACCGAAAGGATGAGCCCCTAGAGAAAGTATATGAGCGCCGTGGCGCTCGATATCACTTGACTTCTTTTTTAATGTGGACTGCAATTGTTCTGGGTATTGTAGGGATAATATCGTTGGTTTCGAAGAATTTTGCCGCTGGCACAATACTGATTATATTAGCGGCGTTATGTGCTTTCCTTATGAGTAAACTTGATTATGAAGCTCGTAGAGACTATCGTCAAAAAAGGACTATGTTGCAGCATTCTACCCGCAGGAATGAAAAGTTGGGCGATGAGAGTAACTCAAGTACCTCAAAGGTTGGCACTACCTCGGTGGAAGCCTTAGACATCTCACCACAGTTGGAGTCATTCTGCAGTGACTACGTAACTGCGCTGGCGGAAGCACTTGATACAGCAATTAGAGTCGGCCACGAAGAATATGAAGCGGGCTTCAACTTGGCAATGGACTTGCTTTCTCGAGGCGGGACGAGTATACATGGCAGAAATCCTTTCCAATTTGGCGTCTCCGAAGAGGACAGACCGCAAGTTCTAGCCGAAGTGAAGCGATATGCCGCAGAGAGTACAGCGGGGATTCCTTATAATAGAGCATCACCCTTGAACCAATTCTTCGTGACAATACCCCCTTACATATTCTACTGTCTTGAAAAATATTTGCCGGATGACCCAGGCTTGCGGGAAGAAGCAAGACGCCTAATGAATACCAGAGGTTTCCCACGCTATCTACAAGAGGACTTGGGGTATCCAATTTCCCAGAAAATCAAGGGTGCCTTTTGGGTGTTTAGCAGTTAATTATTGGCCAGCGTGGACAGATAGAGCCTCAAGCTATCCTCAAACTTCACTGACTCAGCAAATGCAATAATTATGAGCGAGATTTATGTTTTGAGTGGTGGTTCAGCCAGCACAAAGATTTGACAAATATGGCGGTTGTATGCTATATTCCTGCTAGAACTTTAAAAATAAAAGACTTTTGAGCTATCGAGAGCTGCGGCTAGGGAACTGGCCTGATGACCCGCACGGCAACCTTTGAGTCTTTCTTGAAGGTGCCAAAGCCAGTCCGAAAGGGAAGCGATAGGTCACAGCAGGAACTGTGAAAAAGGAAGGCAACAAGCCTCCTTGCGGAGGTTTTTTGTTATCTGACACTTGGCTGCCTCTTCGATAGCCCGAAGCTACAAAGGAGGCGGCCTTTGTTTTACACAAGATAAGTGCTCCCTGTTCTGTATTGGCTCATGGATGAATTTTAGAGGCAGGGAAAAGACTAAACCTGTGCGACATCAGAAGCGTGAAAAACTAAAGGAGGAAAATAACGGTGAGGAATATTTTCAGAAGAAAAAGAGTGAAGATAGAACATTTACCACCTTCACGATTCATGCCTAAAGGGCGTCCCGAAAGAATGGCAAGTGACAGTTGGAGCAACTGGAGCGTTGCGCTTGACAATAGTGTGAAATTAGGTAAGGAGTGCGGCCTCGTTTTACCAGGCACTGTTACTACTCCTTCCCTAATCAGAATGCTCGAACCCAAAACAATTTATCCTTACGTTGCTATACGATATATACATGGATGCGGTGGAGCCTTTCCCATAGAGTTTGTTTCCGATGAATCGCAGCAGCCGAAGCATGATGATAGCTGGCGGATAGTGATGTCTAATCCATATAAGAATGGGAAATTAACCCCGAAGGCAAGACAGGCAGTTCTTCATATTACAGAACTAGCATTCAATCAGATGCGAGGGCGTTTCAAGATGTATGCGGTGTTTGCCGAGGATGATTGTGTGAATTTTGAATCGGACGGCTCCAGGGTTCAGGATACTTCTGCACCTTCAATGACGATAGACTTTAGCAATAATCTTAGGTTCTCGAAATAGGTAGGAGAGGTCAGACAAAGAGGAATATTTTTAGGGGGAGAAGAAAGGACATATTGGCATGGATACCATCACTGCTATTCTGAACATTCTATTCATCCTGTGGATTATTGCTGTAATCCTCTTTGTAAGGAGGAAGCCACAAGTAAGTGCAGTGACACAGGAACTTGCGCAGGAAGAGGAGATAGGAGTGACACAGCAACTTGTGCAAGGGGAGACACTGGAAGTGAAGCTTCCACAGGGAGGAAAGATACGAGTTTTTTCAAAACAAACTGAGGAGCAGAGGAGAGAGGAGATTCCCCAAAAAGCAGTTCAGCGGGGGAAATTCCCAGCTTGGGTGAATGGGTTATCAGAGAAAGAACTCTTTGACCTTCTTTCTGCAGCAGTAAAGGACAGAACAGAGTTACTTATCAAACTTGGTCTTGGAGGAGAGACTTTCTGGTTTTCTGGATACAGGACAGACGAAGGCTTCAGCTGCTCCAACGATGGCACTGACCTGTTCCCGCTTACATTTTACTACAACTGATACCTCTGCCTTGTCTTTTAGAAATATTCTTGTGAGAGAGCAAACACTCATCTCTCTGCTCACTATAAGGACAACCTCCCAGTCCTACCCCCATAGGAGAAGATAGAGGAGAACTCTGTGAACTTGAATACAGCTGAGAGAAGAACTCTGTGAACAACTAGCTTTGCCTTGTGAACTTCTAGCTTTGAATACCTGCTAACTATGCAGGGATTCTAGAAGCTTACTGTCCTGATAGAGTGGGTTATGCCGCGAAGTCAAATGGCGAAAAGGGGGCGCATTGAGAGCGCAATGACTTGACAAAGGCGCGGAGTAGTGTTACATTACAATTAAATACTACCCCTGTTGCTTTGGCGGCAGGGCCGAGGCCACCTTCGGGTGGCCTTTGTTCATATTCAGGCAAAGGTGATGAAAACAAACGTTTACATAGATGGGTTCAATCTCTATAATAGAGCTGTCAAAGATACCCGCTTCAAGTGGCTTGACCTTTCCAAGCTCTGCCAGGCTCTCCTGCCACGACATGAGATTCACCGTATCCGATACTTCACTGCGCTAGTACACTCCCGACCTAATGACACTCAAGCACCCCAGAGGCAACAGACATATCTTCGGGCGCTCAGAACCATCCCGAACCTCACGATGGAATTTGGGCAATTCCGCCCACGCATAAAAGAGAGGCCACTGGTAACTCCTGTATCTGGTCAGCCGAGAAATGTCATGGTCCATGATACAGAAGAAAAGGGAACGGATGTCAATTTGGCAACCTATCTTCTAGTGGATGGGTATGAGGATGACTATGAGCAGGCTCTTGTCATGTCGAACGACGCCGACCTGGCACTACCCATAAGCATAGTGCGTGATAAGCTTAAGCGTCCTATTGGTATCGTGAACCCAAATATCGACCCGAGGGAAGTGATGCCGAAGGAACTCAGGGATGCCGCGACTTTCAATAGGCGCATACATAAGAGTGTGCTGGTGCAATGCCAGTTCCCGCCGACACTACAAGACATGATTGGCACCATCACCAAGCCCAGTACTTGGTAATTTGCCAGAAGCTAGCAATGTCAAACTGCTAGGCATCGTTGGCTTATGCTCAAATCGTAGCAAGAAATTTGGAGTCATTTATTTGGGACGAATCAGGACATGACGACAAGTTTTAGGCCTGACTGGATTTTTTATACGAGCCAACATCTTCGCGGCCATGCCTGGGCCCCACCCGCAGTAGTGGGTGTCAATAGTGGCTATCCCTTTTCAAATAGCAGGTAGTGTGTAACAGTTGTCCCTAGACCTGTAGCCTGATACGTATGGAGATGCCATCCTTTCATTATGTACTCTTGAATCACCTCGGCGATTTTCTTGTGATGGTCTACTTGAACACATTCGTATTCCTTCATCCTGCCTGTAACTCCTTCCAATATATTGTGGGATTATTGGGATATTAGTCTACGCCATTATACTTTACTCTTCAAAGGCTATACTACGGAGCACTAGCGAGATTTCAAAACCCAAATAGTTTTTTTCTACGAGCCAACATCTTCGTGGCTGGGCGTAGGTAGCACCGAAGTCCCCAGGGCACACCCCCTTTCCTTCCGGACAATCTAGTTTTGAATACCTGCTACCTGAACAGGAACTTCAGGAGCCCACTATCCTGATCGGGAGGGTTATACCAGGAAGTTAAACGGCGTAAGGAGGCGTATTGACAACCCCTCTTGATTCTCATGTGAGGTATAAAAGAGGCAGAAGGTGAAGCTATGCCCCTAATATTCCAATGTATTGGCATTTTGACTTCACTCAGGACAACAATCCAACTAAGAAGACCACCAGGCCAGCTATAAATAGGACACTACCGGCAGCGATACCGATAATCCTGTTTTTCCTTTCTGCGGCAGTTAATTCAGACCAGGGTTTTTGCTTCCTTCCGATGGCAATACCAATAACAATGCCAGCACCAAGACCTACTGCTAAGCCGATTGGATATCCTTCCATTTAAACAGTTCCCCTTTCCTTTTGCCGGTATTATACTCCAGGTATTTCATTTACACCCCTTCTCTACCTGATGATGAGACGGGAATCCCTCGTAGTAGTGGATGTCAATCGGGGCATATATGCAATTTGTGTTGTTTTCTAGCTTCAATTTGAGTATAAATTATATATTATGAACAGAAAAGCTCTATCCTCGATGTTCCAGAAAACTCAAAGGAAACCAGTGTGACGCTAAAAGGAAACAACGGTGGTCTTGGCGGTCTCGTAGAGGATCTTATTGCTCGAATCTCTAATCTCCAGCCCCACTAGTCAGTAGTCAGTCGCCACCCGTAACATAGTGTCATTGCGAGGCCCGACCTGTCGGGCCGTGGCAATCTCGTTGCGCAGTAGCCAGGGGTCAGTAGTCAGTATCGCCAATCTCTAATCTCTAGTCTCCAGTCTCCTTATGTATCTCCAATATATCTCTGCTAGTCTCTAAGTGTCTCCAATCTCTAGTCTCCAATCTCCAGTCCCCAGTCCCTAGCCCCTAGTGACATTTTCCCCTTGTTCCAATGAAGAATTCATGCTAATCTCTGCTTGGAACTCGTGTGCTACCCTGCCAAATTAAGTCCCGCGGGTGAGGGTTTCTGAAAACGTGACTGCAAACCAAACACAATCTTCTCTTCAGTACGACCCTGGTAACCGCCGCGTAATCAGAGAAGCCTCCAGACTACTCGTAAAATGGTATTCTGCAAATTACCGGCTGGACCCAACCGACCGCAGCTACCTGAAAACTATTGTCGAGAATCTTTTGGAAATTGCCTCCATGGGTCAGTCCGCCAGCCCACGGCTCGCAAAAATAAATGGCAACCCGACGAAACGAATCGTACGTGTTTCAACAACCAAGCGTCAGTGCGCCAGCCCACGGCTCGCAAAAATTAACGGCAACCCGACGAAACGAATCGTACGTATTTTAACAACCAAATCCGCCGCGGGTAGTCACCCTACGTATGAAAAAGAGCTGTTGATCTCCATAAAAAATAGCCATTTTTACAGAACGAATCATCCCGGAAAGGGAAACAATGGTGGTCTTGGCGGTCTCATGGAGGATCCTTTTAGCATCGAAATAACAACATTTTTTGCATATATGCCCAGAATGACACTATTGAGTGTTTCCCGTTCCTTTTATTTGCCAGTCACAAAGTCTGAGGTAAGATACTCCAGCCTCGCAGGGGTAACTCGGTGGTAGAGTTGCTACCTTCCGGGCAGAGTGTCAACTGCAGTGCGATGTTTCCCTTTGCTGTACTTGTCCATGTCTTCCGTTAGCAGTTCAGCAGGGATATAATGGGATTGAAGGGAGGCTCAAATGGATTATAGAAGACTGTCTTTTGGAGAGAAAGTAAAAGGTTTTCTGGGAGCCCCGTTAAGCACGTTCAATAATGTGGAAGCTGAAGCGCTGGGAAGTGCTCTGAAATACTTCACAATATGGGTTGTAATATACGCAATTCTGCGAACGATAGTTTTCTATACAGTAGAGAGGCGAGTTTTTCAGACACTATGGGATTTGCTTGGATTAGGCGATGCCGCA
>Ga0315545_1000935_pt1 | contig 29904 bp, 30 predicted proteins | sample SalMarSW160210MG_FD_203096 | JGI IMG/M metagenome (GOLD analysis project Ga0315545, IMG submission 203096) | Salt marsh sediment microbial communities from the Plum Island Ecosystem LTER, Massachusetts, United States - Salt Marsh Sediment SW1602-10 ...
TAATGAGGGAGCAGAAGTGGGGGAGGATTATCAATACCACCTCTACCGCCTGGCTGGGCACGGTGGGACACTGTAACTACGGCGCCGCCAAGGCCGGCATCGTCGGGCTGACTCGGGCGGTGGCCCGGGAGGTGGGGCGGTACGGGGTGACCTGCAACGCCTACGCACCCACCGCCGCTACACGGTTTACCTTAAGCGAAGAGATAGTGGCCGGCTTCAAAAAGCGGTACGAAGCGGGCCTGATGACCAAGAAGCGTTTCGAGGAACTGACCAACCCGCCCAAGCCGGAGACGGTGGGGCCTTTTATCGTTTACCTTTGCACCGACGAGGCAGCCGATATCAACGGGCAGGTCTTCGATGTCACCGGCGGCGATATCGCTATCTACTCCGAGCCGGTGAAGAGGAAGTCCATCGTCAAAGAGGTGGGAATGTGGACGGTGGAGGAGCTAATCGAGCAGGTGCCCAAGGTTTTGCTGGAGGGTTATAAGAACCCGGCGCCGCCTAAAGCTGATAAGTAGAGATTAGAATACTTCGGATAGTTAAGAGGGGGCGGAAGCCCCCTCTTTACCTTAAAAGGGTGGCGGGTGGGAAAAGATATAAAACGGGGTGGGGGAGGGTGGAAACCACACCAGGCTAAGGAGTTTACTCATTAGGGCGGGTTGGGTTGGGACGAAAAACCCACGTCCGCCAGGGTGGGGTGGGAATAATAGGAAATCCCCCTTAATTCCCCTTTACAAAAGGGGGAAACGGAGTGGTGGTTATCAGACCCGGCGCTTTTCCCAGTCTTCGCGGTTTAGCTCCATGAGGATGAAGCTGTAGCTGTCCTTTTTGAGGTGGCCGCAGGGGACAAAGCCGCACTTGCTAAAACACTTTTGCGCCCGCTTATTGCCGACAAGTGTCTTGAGGTAGAGGCGGTTGAGCTTGGTTCTTTGGAAGACATAGTCGAGAAGTGCCGCTACGGCGTCGGCGCCGTAGCCCTGGTCCCAGTAGTCGCGGTCGCCGATCATAATGCCCAACTCGGCTTCGCCTTTATCGCTGTTGATGTCGTAATAGGTGCAGTTGCCGATGTGCTTGCCTTCCCTGGTCTCGATAGCGAACTGGTGCCTGATGGTGGGGGGATAGCGCAGGTCGCTGGTATAGTCCGCCAGGTATTGGGGGAAGGTAGTGGTGGGGAGGGGGGCGGCGTCGAGCGCCGCCAGCTCAGCGTTGGTCATCCAGGCATAATCATCCCGGGCGTCAGCCAGTCTTTTTTCCCGCAGCTTAACCTTGTCGCTAGAAATCATACTACTCTTAAATAGCTTCACAACCGGAAGGACAGGGAATCTTCTCCCGCTTCTAGCTCGTCGAGCGCCAGTTCCGCCGCTTGCTGGATTATCTCGCTGTCGTCGGTGAGGCAGCGTTCCAGGCTGTCTTTAGCCTCGGGGCCACCAATCTTGCCCAGTGCCTGTATAGCAGCCAGCTGGACGTCGATATCGGGGTCGGTGGTAAGCTCGCTTAAGTAGGGGGCGGCTTCCTTCTCTCCCAGCTCGCCGCAGGCGCTGGCGGCTTCGTAGCGTATCTCGGCGTCGGCGCTGGTCAGCTCCTTCACTAAAATGGGCAACCAGATTGGGTCGCAGCTCTTGCCCATGGCAAAGATGGCGCTGGTCTTGAGCCTGGGCACGTCGCTCCGGTACGCCCTGGCGATGGCTTTTTCCATCTGGGGGAGGCTTAGGGGGGCGGCGGCTTCCAGGGCGCGGCACTTGATTTCTATGGAACGACTGGTATCTTCAATGATGCCGAGCAGGACACGGCAGACCTTGGTTTTATGTTTGGAGCGCAGCTTTTCCAGTTCGGCGAGCATGGCGAACTTGCCTAAGGCGGTGGCCGCCGCCGCCTGGACTTTCTCTGGGCTTTCCGGTTTCAATAGCTCGATGAGGGGGTCAATGAGGCAGGTTTCCTCGCTTTCCCACAGGCCCTCGATAGCCTTGCTTTGCACATCGGCGTCTTTATCCTTGAGGTGGCTCTTGAAGATGTCGTCGAAGTCGAGCTCAAAATTGTCCTCGGCCAGCTCGACGAGCCGATACATAATCTGCCGCCGCCTTTTCGGCTCGATAATTTTCCATGTCTGCTCGAAGAGAGCCAGCTCCTGCCCGTTGAGGTTGGATAGCTCTGCCAGCCTGGAGCTGAGCAGGGGTCTGGCGCTATCGCCCAGGGCGGCAACGGTCTCTTCGATGGGCAGTGGCATAGCTGCCTAGTCCTCCTCTTCGTCGTCGTATTCTTCCTGGCCGTATTCCCAGATAGGCTGGGTAAATTGGTCGATATATTCGCCCATCGCCTCGGCGGCGACCTGTTTGAGCCTGTCGGCGGCCTCTTTGGCAATCTGGGTCAGCTCGCCGACGTCGACCTCTATATCCAGTATTTTGGTCAGCGCCTGTAGCACCGCCAGCGCCGCCACCGGGTTCTGGATGCGGGTGGCGTGCATGGGCACCTCGCCGAGAAGGCAGATGCCCTCGATGTCTCTCTCCTTGGCGACGCCGAGAAGCAGACCGTTTAAGCCCGCGATCTGCAGGTTGCCCCGCTGCACCAGGTCGTATTTATCCAGCTCTTCCGCCATGTGCGGGCTGGTGACGACGCCCCACACCCTGGGTTGCTCGGTGTGATGTATGCGGCTCAGGGCGGCGGCGCAGGTGTATATCCGCTTTGCCTGGAACCTGACGCCGACGTCGAGGACGCAGTTGGCCAGCTCGTAGCCCTTGGTGATAGGCTGGTCCTCGCCGATGAAGAGTATTATATCGCTGCCCTCGCCCGGGTTTTTCCAGTAGTAGAATCGGCTCTGGGGGAAATGGGGTTCCTCTACGATATTGTCCCGAGCTACCACCCCGATGGCGTCGAAGAAGTAGGAGGGTTCGAATTCGCCCAGCTCTTTGAAGTCGAGCTTTTTGCGGAGGTAGCTGGCGACGATGATGGAGACATCGCCGATGCCGGGCCAGGAAGCCAGCATGACCGGGCTTTTAAGCTTGGGGCGGGCGTATATTTTGAACAAGTTTTTCATCAGCTATCCTATTTACTCGCCACCGACAGGCGGGGGCAGTAGAGGGGTGGGGTGCTGATTACGCCGCTGACCCACTTGGGCTGGCTGCCGATAGCGCTAATCTCCTTGAGGAGTTGATAGACGTTGCCCGATACCATGGTGTTCTTTACCCTACCTACTATTTTACCACTTTCCACTTTATAACCTAAGAGGACATTGCCGCTGAAGTCGCCGCCGAGTATGTTGCCTTGCTCGGCGCCCATGAGGTGCTCGATGACCAGCCCTTCCTTGATGTCGCTGACCATATCATCAAAGTTAACCTTGCCCGGGGCAATGACCAGGGTGCTGGGGGAGGGGAGGGGGAGCCCGCCGCCGCGGCTGGCGCTGCCAGTGCTCCTGGTGTTGGCTAAAGCGGCGGTCTGCAAATCATAGAGGAAATTAGCCACCACGCCCTGCTCAATCAGAGGCGTGCGCTGGCTGGGGACGCCCTCGTCGTCGCAGGGGCGGCTGTGGGGGCGGTAGGCGATAGTGGGGTCATCCGTAAGCGAGAGCTTGTTATCGAAAACCTGTTCGCCCAGTTTGCTGCCGATGGGGGAAGCCCCTTCTAAGACGGTCTTGCCGTTGAACGCCGCCATCAATGGCGAGATTAAGGCGCTGGTTACTCCCTCCGGGGTAAAGATGACGGGGAGTTGCCTGGTGGGTACCGACGCCTGATTTTTAGCTAAATCCAGTTGCCTGAGCACTACCCCGACTATCTCTCCGACCTCGGTTAAAGGGTGGCCGGAGCTCTGGCCCTCGCCGACGAAGAGCATGTCGGTTCCCCGGACCAGGTTGCCGACGACGCCTATACTAAAAATACTCGTTTTATAGCTCGCCTGCCCGCCGCGGGAGTTTATAATCCGCAGGGCGATAGTCTCCTTTTCCACCGCCGCCTCGCAGACGATCTCCGGCGTGTGTTCGGTAATGAGGGCGATGAGCTCCTCGCCGAGCTGAGCCATTTTTTCGACGGGGAAAGCCTCGACGTTGGCATCGAATATATCCACTTCGGGATAGGGGGTATTGGGGGGAAGCTCGAACTTTGCCTTGGTGCCGAACCTGGCTGTCTCTACAGCGTTTTCTACCAGACTTTGGACGTCGGCGATGTCGGTGGCGGTGGCGTAGCCGAGCCGGCCGTCTTTGATAATGCGTAAGGCTACACTCGTACTCTGCTTGCCCTGTACGTGCTTGAGGCGGTTAGCTTCGAACTGCACGGGAGTTTCTTCAGCGGAGACGAGAAAGACCTCGGCGGCTTCAGCAACTTTCCTGGCTTGCTCCAGTATCCTTTCCACTAGCCGCCTCCCACCAGACACTTGCGGATTCTGATGTGGGGGCTGCCGTTGGAGATGGGGAGGGGATACTGCCCGCCCTTGCCGCAGCCGCCGCCCTGATTCATGTCCAGGTCGTTGCCGATGGCGTCTATATTATTAAGGGTGATGAAGACATTGCCGGTGAGCACCACCGGCCTTAGAGCCTCGGCGAGCTTGCCGTTGCGTATCATGTAGGCTTCGCCCGCGGAGAAGGTGAACATCTCCATGCTGGTGGTGCCGCCGAACCAGTTCTTGGCGTAGACGCCTTCCTCGATGTCGGCGATGATATTGTTAAAAGAGGTTAAGCCCGGCTCGATGTAGGTGTTGGTCATGCGCACGATGGGCGGGAATCTGTAGTTGATGGCGCGGGCGTTGCCGGTGGGCTTTTCGCCCATTATGGCGGCGGTCTCCCGCGAGTGGAGCCGTCCCACCAGCTCGCCTTCCTTAATAAGGTAGGTCTTGGTCGCTGCCACGCCTTCATCGTCATATTTATAGCTGCCGCGCAGGTCGGGAACGGCGGCGCTGTCGATGATATTAAGCTCCCTGCCGCCGAATTTCTTGCCTAGAACCATAATCTGGCGCAGGCGTTTGTTTTCGTAGATGTGGTCGGCTTCCGAGAGGTGGCCGAAGGCTTCGTGGACGAAGACGCCCGCCAGCACCGGGTCTAAGACTACGGTGTACTCGCCGCCCTTTACCTGGGGGGCGGAGAGAAGCGCGACGGCGTGTTTCGCCGTCTCTTCCACCTGCTGGTGAAGATTCCTGATGGCATCGAAGTCGCCGCGACTGCCCAGGCTCAAGCCCGCCTGCTGCACCTCGCCGTCATTAGCGGCTACGGCGCTGATGCGCAGGGTGATATCCGTCCTCGGCTGCTCGATGTAGCTGCCCGCCGAGTTCAGGAATATGGTCTTTTTGTAGCTGTCGCCGTAGCCGATAACGGAGGTCTGGAGGTGGGGGGTGCGCCAGATGATTTCGTTGTATTCGTCGAGGAGTTTTTTCTTTTCCGCTAGCGGTATGGTCAGTGGAATGTCTTTGCCGTTCGATACCGTGTCGACGACAGGCTCGACAGGGGCGAGTTTACTCTCCTCTTTACCGACGAGTTTTGCCTGCTCGACCGCCCGCTCTACTCTCCGGGGGAGGTCGGTGAGGTCGTTAAAGCTGACGAAGCCCCAGCCGCCTTTGACCAGGGCGCGGATGTTGCCGCCGACGGCGGTGGACTGCTCTGCCGATTCCAGCTCTTTGCCGCGGTAGGTGATGTAGCTACGCTGGCTTTCTTCAAGGCGGGCTTCGATATAGTCGGCGCTGTGTTTTTTTAGCGCCTCGGCTAGCTGGCGGCTGACGGCCCTGATATCGGTCATGGTATTAACAGTTTACCATTGACGATAACGGGGCTGTCAATTTATGCGTCTAATCGTGGATGCGGCTCAGATACCAGCTGCCGCCCGGTGTGTCCCGATAGATATCGCAGACCATGCCCTTGCTGGTCTTGACCCTGAAATAGTTGCGGGTCATCTCCTTGCCCCACCACTCCTCCTCGGTGCGCCACTTTTCGTAGACACTGGTGATGCGCTGCCTGTCGCCGTTGCGGGCCAGGGTTAAGGGTGTCCCCTGCACGTTCACCGTGACCTTGAGCTCTTCCGGTTTCTCCAATATCTTAGCCAATGCTCCAATCCCCCTTGACTATAGCTTGCGCAATACTCCGATTACCTTGCCCTGAATCTCGACGTCGTCGGGCGGGTAGTACATGGGCTGCATCTCTTTGTTGGCCGGTTGCAGACGGATGCGGCCGCCTTCGTGGTAGACCTTTTTTAGGGTTACTTCCTGCTCTACCTTGAGCCAGACCGCCGCCATTTCGCCCTCTTCCACACTGCTCATCTGCTGTATTAAGACGATATCGCCATCGCCGACGAGGGCGTCAATCATGGAAAAGCCCTTGACTCTGAGGGCGTAGATGCCTTTTCTGCCCCGCGTCACCTCGTCGGTGAGCTGGAGCGTTTCTTCGGGGACGGAATTCCAGGTGTCGGCGGTGGGCACGGGTATCGGCTTGCCGGCGGCGATGGTGCCCAGCAGGGGCACCAGGGAGACAGCTTCCAGTTTGCGGTCGGTGAGCTGGATGCTGCGGAAGACGGTGGGGTCGCGGCGGATGTGCCCTTCGGTCTCAAGCTTGTTGAGGTGGTGCTGGACGACGGAGGGCGTGCTGATGTCGCAGCCTTTGGCGATGTCCCTGACGGTGGGGGCGTAGCCCCTTTTGTCGAGAAACTGGCGGATGTAGTTTAAAATACGCTCCCGTGTGGGCATGCCAGCCATTGTTATCTCCTTAAAACATTTGTTCTGAATACAAGTGTATCATATGAGTTTGGGGTTGTCAAGGGGGGGGCTTTGAGATTCAGTGAGACTTATGCATGTGGGGTTGCAGCCTCCCCACCCCGATTTTATCTATTCCCGCCCGCCGCCCTTTTAAGGTAAAGAGGGGTTTCACCCCTCTTAAACACCCCAGAGGGTTGAGGGGAGAGAAGTCTATAGAGGTTACACCTTTATAGGGTGGGTTTTGGGTGGGAAGAAAAGACGTTCGTTAACAAGGGGGATGTGTTGGGGGGGCTAAAAAATTGACAGCCTGGGCGTCTAACGCTAAAATTGGTTGGTGCCAGCGATTTTTATTCTCGTCGCTGCCGCCTGACCTTTAGAGGAAAGTCCGACGGATTAAGAAAGGGGGACTATATTGACGCAGGTCGCCGAAGCCAAGCCAGCCGTTAATATTAACGATGACTATTGCAGCCGTTGCTCTATCTGTGGCTCTCTTTGCCCCTACGACGCCATAACCAGAGACCACGAGAACGATAAAATGATCCTGGATATAGAGAAGTGCCAGGTCTGTGGTATCTGCGCCTCCGCCTGCCCGGCCCGGGCTATCGATACCATCTACTACGACCGCGACTCTCTGCTCAACTACCTGAGGAAGGTGAAGCCGAACTATAAGAGCGACACCCTGGTTGTTATGTGCAAGGGCAGCGCCCCCGACTTCAGCCAGGTGGGTAAGCTCTTCGGGGTAAATGATTTCGTGCCGCTTTCCGTGCCCTGTGTCGGGCGCATTTCCGAGGAGTTGCTGCTGGCGATGCTGGCGGAGGGGATAAAAAAGATTGACATCCTCGCCTGCGACGAGGACTACTGCCGCTTCCACCGGGGCAGCCCGCTCACCGGGCGGCGCGTTATGGCCCTGAACTACATGCTGTCGCAGCTGGGCTATGGTAAAGATACAATAACCATGAAGCGCAACAGCCTGAAGGTGAAGGTGGATAAGGACCTCTGTATCGCCTGCGGCAACTGCGTCTTCTACTGTCCCTATGATGCTCCCAAGCTGGAGAGCGAGGGGGGCATCAGCTTCGACCTGGATGCCTGCCGGGGGTGCGGCTTGTGTGTTTCCCTCTGCCCCGCTTTCGCCCTCGACCTGGAGAACTGGGAGAGGGATAAAATCTCAGACCTGCTGCCGAAGCTAATTGCCGAGATGAAGCCGCCTAAAATCCTCGTCTTCCGCTGCCAGTGGGCGGTCTATCCGCCCTTGAACGGTGATGTGAGCCCTAACGTGCGCGCCATAGAACTGCCCTGCTCGGGGCGGGTCGAAGCCATCCACGTCCTCGAGGCGCTGCAGAACGGCGCCGATGGGGTTATGGTGATTGCCTGCTCCGAGGACGACTGCAAGCAGGAGGGAGTGAGCGCCAAAGCCGAGCACGTGGTGGCTAAAATCAAGGGACAGCTGGAGCAAATAGGGTTGGGGGAGAGGCTGGGCTTCGGCTCGGTTTCGCCGCGCTATGAGGGACAGGCGGAGGAAGCTATAAAGCAATTCCGCCAGAAGATAGAAACTATCGGGACGAAGGGGAAGAGCTAATGATTGTAACCGTACTGAAGCCTCTGGACGAAATCCTGGAATCGATATCTCCTTATAAAAAGATTCTAATCGCCGGCTGCGACGGCTGCACCCAGCCGCCGCGGGGCATGAGAGAGGTTAAAACCCTAAAACAACTGCTGGAGCTGGCCGGCAAGCTCAAGAATAAGAAGTTCGAGTTTAAGCTGACCTCGGTGGTCAAGCAGTGCGATACCGTGCTCACCAAATCGACCATAAAACCATACGTGGAAGATATAGACGCCGTGCTCTCCCTCGCCTGCGGGGCGGGGCCTCAAACCGTTGCCGAGGTTTTCCCCGACCTGCCCGTCATTCCCGCCCAGAACTCCCACTTCGTCGGCATCGACGATCGGGAGGGGGGCACCATGTTCGACAGCTGCTCTTCCTGCGGGGACTGCGTCCTGGCCCTGACCGGAGCCGTTTGCCCGATTACGCGCTGCGCCAAGGGGCTGCTTAACGGCGCCTGCGGCGGGGCGCGGGAAGGGAAATGTGAGCTCGACCCGGAGCGGGACTGCGCCTGGGAGCTTATCTACAAGCGGCTGGAGAGGCTGGGGCAACTGGACAGGCTCAAGGAATTCCGCCCGCCGCGCAACTACCAGAAGAAGGCATGGAAGGTCGCCCCTTGATCATCACAGTCCATAGCTAATCCGTTAGACTATAGCTCATCCACTTGACCGTAGCTAGCCCACTGCCCTCAATTGCACATATAGTCCCCTAGCTGATATAATCAAACAGCTATGGTTCCCGCCAAGAAGCCTCAAAAAGACGATAGCCTGGAGATAATGCGCCATTCCGCCTCGCACGTGCTGGCGGAGGCGGTTCTTGCCATGTTCCCCGACGCCAAATTCGGCATCGGGCCCGCCACGCAGGACGGCTTTTACTACGATTTCGAGCTGCCCCGCCCCCTGACCCCCGACGACCTGCCCGTCATCGAAGCCAAGATGAAGGAGCTGGTTAAAGCCGACCTGCCTTTTAGCCGTGAGGAGTTGAGCAAAAAGGATGCTCGCTCTCTATTTGCCAAGCAGCCCTATAAGCTGGAGCTTATCGAAGAAATACCCGATGAAAAGGTCGGCGTCTATCGCCAGGGTTCGTTTGTCGACCTCTGCCGGGGACCTCACCTGGCTTCCACGGGAGAGATTAAAGCCTTCAAGCTGGTGAGCATCGCTGGAGCTTACTGGCGGGGTGACGAGCATAACCCCATGCTGCAGAGAGTCTACGGCGTCGCCTTCGATACCGAGGAAGCTCTAGACGACTACCTCAAAAACCTGCAGGAAGCGGCAAGACGCGACCACCGCAAGCTGGGTAAGGAGTTGGACCTTTTCAGTATCCATGAAGAAGCGGGGCCGGGACTGGTGCACTGGCACCCCAAGGGGTCCACTATACGCTGCGTTATCGAAGATTTCTGGAAGGACGAGCACTTCAAGCGGGGCTACGATTTGGTTTACACGCCGCATATCGGTAAGCTCGACCTCTGGAAGACGAGCGGGCACTGGGACTTCTACCGCGAGAACATGTACGACCCCATAGATGTCGAGGGGCAGGAATACGTTATAAAACCGATGAACTGCATCGGGCACATACTTATATATAAGACCAGCCAGCGCAGCTACCGCGAGCTGCCCTTGCGCTACGCCGAGCTGGGCACGGTCTATCGCTACGAGCGCTCCGGCGTCCTGCACGGTTTATCCAGAGTGCGGGGCTTTACCCAGGACGACGCCCACATCTTCTGCCGCTTCGACCAATTAGAGGACGAGGTGGCGGGGGTGCTCGACCTTGCCCTGTTCATGGTGGATACCTTCGGCTTCAGCAATTATAAGGTTTTTCTTTCCACACGGCCCGAAAAATACGCTGGCGATACCAAGGTCTGGGAAGAAGCCACCGATACTCTGGCCAGGGCTCTGGAACGGCAGAAGCTCGCCTACGAAATAGACCCCGGCGAGGGCGTCTTCTACGGGCCCAAGATAGATATAAAGTTCGAGGACGCGGTGGGGCGGGGGTGGCAGGGGCCGACCATCCAGGTCGACTTCAACCTGCCGGCGCGCTTCGAGGTTAACTACGTCGGCGAGGACGGGCAGGAGCACATGGTGGCTATGGTGCACCGCACCGTGCTGGGGAGCATGGAGCGCTTTCTGGCTTCGCTTATCGAGCACTACGGGGGGGCTTTCCCCGTCTGGCTGGCGCCCGTGCAGGCGGTGGTGATACCCATCGCCGACCGCCACCTGGAATACGCCCGCAAGCTGGAAGCCGAGCTCAAAAAGGAGGGGGTGCGGGGGGCGGTTGATGCTCGCTCGGAGACGGTGAACATGAAGATACGGCAGGCGCAACTGGAGAAGGTGCCCTACATGCTCATCGTGGGGGACAGGGAGGTTGCCGATGCCACCGTTTCCATCCGCCTGCGCAGCGGCGAGCAAGCCAACGCCCAGTCTTTTGCCGACTTCAAGAAGAAACTAAAAGGGATTATAGCCAGCCGCAGCCTGGAATTGAAGCTGTAAAACTTGACTAGCGCAGGCTGTTATGCTATAGTTTGTGCCCATAAACCTTAAGGGTCTGCGGGAGGTAAATAGGACATAGTTAAACCGCTACGGATTAACCAGGGCATTAGAGCCAGGGAAATCCGCCTGGTGGGTGAGAAGGGCGAGCAGTTGGGGATTATGCCCATAAGCCAGGCGCTGGAGATGGCGAGGAGGCAAGACCTTGACCTGGTTGAGGTAGCTCCTACCGCAAAACCGCCCGTATGCCGCGTGCTTGATTACGGTAAGTACAAGTACGAGCAGTCCAAGAAAGAGCGCGAGCAGAGAAAGAACCAGAAGGTTTCCCTGCTGCGTGAGGTCAGGTTGCGACCCAAGATTGGTAGTCACGACTTTGAGTCTAAGACCAGGTCGGTGAGGAAGCTTCTGGGGGAGGGCGACAAGGTTAAGATTACGGTGCGGTTCCGGGGACGGGAAATTACCCACCCTGAAATCGCCTGGGGTCTGTTGCAGCGGATGACGGAATCATTGCAGGGGGTGGCGGCTATTGCCCGGCAACCGGTGATTGAGGGGCGGAGTATGACCGTAATCCTCTCGCCGTTAGCCGCCCAGAAAGCGAAAACGAGCGAGGTAGTGGCGAAAGAGGTAGTAAAGGGGTCTTAAGAAATTGCCGAAGATAAAAACCCATAAGGGAGCCAAGAGCCGCTTCCACATCACGGGCAGCGGCAAAATTATGCGAGTTAAGGGTGGCAAGAGCCATTTCCGCCGCCGCAAGCCGAAGCGGGTGCGGCGTCTCTTCGATGACACCATACCGCTGAGCGCCGTTGACCGGCAGCGGATAAGGCGGCTTTTGCCCTACGGTGTGAAGTAGATAGGGGGATATTTTGCGCATCAAGCGAGGGGTAACCAGCCACAAGCGACATAAGAAAGTATTAGCCATGACCAAGGGACACCGGGCCACCCGCCATTCCCTTTATAAGCGGGCTAAGGAGTCCATGCTCCACGCGTTGAGCTATTCCTACGCCCACCGCCGTGACCGCAAGGGCGACATGAGACGGCTCTGGATTTTGCGGGTCAGCGCCGCCAGCCGGGCGCAGGGGCTGAACTACGGTCAGTTTATCTACGGCTTGAAGCAGGCGGGGGTGGACATCAACCGCAAGGTCTTAGCCGATATGGCGGTGAGGGAGCCGGAGGCTTTCGCCAACCTGGTGACTGTGGCTAAGAAGAAGGTGGAAGGGTAGGAGGTTTTTTAACGAAGATTTTAAGAGGGGGTTTTACCCCCTCTTTTTTTTGTTCTCCCCGCCCGAGCTGTTTTTCCCACCCAAAACCCACCCTACAGAGGTGCAACCTCTATAGATTTCTCTTCTCCCCTCCGCCTCTAAGCCCACGTTTGTCGTCCCACCCGTCCCACCCAATAGGAGTTAGACTCCTCTTAAACCTTTTATTCAGGGAGTTTAAGAGGGGGCGAAGCCCCCCGCTTTACCTTAAAAGGGTGGTGGGTGGGAAAAGATAAAATTGGGGTGGGGGACAAGATGACAGTGGAGTTGACCCCTAACTAGCCGATAACCTATAATCCAAGACAACCATGATAAGCGAGCTTGAGGAACTGATAGCCAACGCCCTGATGGAGCTGGAGACAATCACCCAGGATAAGGAGCTGGAAGCCTGGCGGGTGCGCTATTTGGGCAAGAAGAGCCAGCTAACTACGATTTTGCGCGGACTGGCCGGCTTACCGGTGGAGGAGCGGAAGCGGGTGGGGGCTTTAGCCAATCGTATCAAGAACGAGCTGGAGAGCAGCTATGAGCAGAAGACTCAACTGCTCCGCGAGGACCAGCTGGTGAGCGCCGTCGGTGCCGAGTCTCTCGATATTACTCTGCCCGGGCGTCTTTTGCCCGGAGGGCGTTTGCATCCCATCACCCAGACAATCCAGGAAATCCACGAAATCTTCGTTTCCATGGGCTTTCAGGTTATGGAAGCGCCCGAGGTGGAGTGGGACTACTACAACTTCGAGGCTTTGAATATTCCCCAGCACCACCCCGCCCGCGACAGCATGGCTACCCTCTGGGTTGACCAGAAAAACGAGCGTGGCGAAAGAAATATGTTGCTGCGCACCCACAACACGGCGGGGGACATCCGGGCGATGGAGATAATGAAACCGCCGATAAGGGTGGTGACCACGGGCAAGGTCTATCGCTACGAAGCCAGCGACGCCACCCACGTGCCCATGTTCTACCAGATTGACGGCTTCGCCGTGGACAAGAGCATCACCATGGCCGAGCTAAAGGGGACGCTCTACGAGTTCGCCCGCCGTTTCTTCGGCGAAGAGAGAAAGGTGCGCTTCCGCTGCGACTACTTCCCCTTCGTCGAGCCGGGGGTGGAGATGGCTATAGAGTGCGGTGTCTGCGGGGGCAAGGGCTGTCGGCTCTGCGGCAACAGCGGCTGGATAGAGATACTGGGGGCGGGGATGACACATCCCAAAGTTCTGGAGCGTGGTGGCTTAGACCCCAAAGTCTATTCCAGTTTTGCCTTTGGGATGGGCATAGACCGATTGCCCATGCTGCGTTACGGCATCGACGATATAAGACTCTTCTATGGCAGCGACCTTAGATTCTTGAGGCAGTTCTAGAGATGAAGATTTCACTAAGCTGGCTTAAAGATTACGTTGATATAAAGCTACCCGTTGACGAGCTTGCCCGCAAGCTGGCTATGGCCGGCACCGAGGTCAAGGCGTGGCAGGCTATCGGCGGTAGCTGGGAAGGCATCGTCGTCGGGCAGATTACGGCCATCAATCCCCACCCCAACGCCGACCGCCTGCTTCTGCCGACCATAGACCTGGGCGGCGAGGAGAGGGCCGTGGTCTGCGGGGCGCCCAACCTCAAGATAGGGGATAAGGTGGCTTTTGCCCACGTCGGTGCCAAGCTTATCGACGGTCATACCGGGGAACTTATAAGCCTGGAGGCGGCCAAGATACGGGGGGTGGTCTCGCAGGGCATGGTCTGCTCGGAGAAGGAACTGGGCATCTCCGATAGCCACGAGACAATTATGGTATTGCCCGCTGAGGCACCGGTGGGCACGCCGCTGGCCGACTACATGGGCGATACTATCCTCGACCTGGATATAACGCCCAACCGACCCGATTGCCTATCCGTTATCGGCATCGCCCGTGAAATCGCCGCTTTAACCGGGCAGAAGGTGCGTCTCCCCAAAGACGATTACGCTGAGTCCGCGACTATAATAGACAGCCAGGTAGCAGTGGAGATTGCCGACCCCGACCTCTGCCCGCGATATAGCGCCAGCCTGGTGAAGGGGATAAAGATAGGCTCTTCGCCGCCCTGGATGCAGCAGCGGCTTATCGCGGCGGGCATGCGTCCCATAAACAACATCGTCGATATTACCAACTACGTTATGCTGGAGTACGGCGAGCCGTTGCACGCCTTCGACTATAACCAGATTAGAGGCCAGAAGATTATCGTTCGCCGCGCTAAAAAAGGCGAGGTCATGGTTACCCTGGACGGCAGCAAGCGGGCGCTGGCGCCCGACATGCTGGTCATCGCCGACACGGAACGGGCAGTGGCGCTGGCGGGGGTGATGGGGGGCTATGACAGCGAGGTAACCGATAATACCACTGCCATCTTTTTGGAGGCGGCCAGTTTTAATCCGGCCAGCATCTATGAAACCGGCAACAGCCTGGGTCTGCCCAGCGAAGCCCGCATGCGCTTCGAGCGGGGGATTAGCCCCGGGGTAACCATTCCGGCGCTGAAACGGGCGACACAGCTTTTGGTGGAGCTGGGTGGGGGCGAGGCCGCCAAGGGCTTTATCGACGCCTATCCCGGCCAAAAGAAGGAGGAGCCTATCCGACTGCGGTCAAGTGAACTAAAACGCTTGCTGGGCGTTGAGTTCAGCGTCAAGCAGATGAAGGATACCTTGTCCTCCTTAGGCTTCGAGGTTAAAGCCGGAGCTTCGGGCGCCGAGTTACTGGCCAGCGCACCTTACTGGCGCAGCGACATTAGCCTCGAAGAAGACCTTATCGAGGAGGTCGCCCGCATTATCGGCTATGACGAAATCCCGATTGCCATGCTCAGCCAGCCCGTGCCCTGTCAGGACCCATCGCCTATACTCAGGCTGAAGTCGCAGGTGAGCCGCATACTCGCCGACTATGGCTTCCAGGAGGTCATCACCTTTTCCCTGACGGGCATGGATGCCTTGAATAAGCTCATGCCCCAGCCGCGCGCGCTGGAGCCGGAGCTGTTGCGCATGACCAAGCCCATGACCGCCGAGCAGGAGTATCTACGCCCGACGCTGCGGGCTAATCTTTTAACTGCATTAGAATCCAATCTGCGTCACGAGGAGAACGGTGTCAGGCTCTTCGAGCTGGGCAGGGTGTATCATCGCCGAAAGAATGACTTGCCGCTTGAGCCGGAGATAGTTTGTGGGGTGTTGGCAGGGCCCAGGTTCGAGACGTCCTGGCGGGGTGGCAACGAGGCGCTCGATTTCTACGACGCCAAGGGTATAATCGAGGGGCTGTTCGGGCAGCTCGGGGTGGAAGTCAGCTTCGAGGCGGGTTCGGACGAGAGCCTGCACCCGTTTAAGCAGGCGGCGGTAGTGGTCGGGGGGAAAAGGCTGGGGGTGGTCGGCGAATTGCACCCCAAGGTCGCGGATGCCTTTGAGATTGCCGAAGAGGTCTATCTCTTCGAGGTCGATTTGATGGCGCTCTTGCCCTTTACAATAGGGCATAAGATGTTCCAGCCGATTTCGCGCTTTCCGGCCGTGGTCAGGGACATGGCGCTGGTGGTAGACGCGGGGGTGACCAATGCTCAAGTGCAGGCTATTATGCGGGCTTTTCCGCTGGTGACCGAGGTTAGTCTCTTCGACCTATACAGTGGGGAGCAGTTGCTCGCGGGAAAAAAGTCTTTAGCTTACCGTATTACTTATCAGTCGCCGAAGCACACACTGACCGATGACGAGGTCAATAAGGTCCAGCAGCAGATTTTGGATAAACTGTCGAAGCAGCTGGGGGCAACCTTAAGGGGTTAGAGGTTAGCAAAGGTTTTGTTTCCCCACATCCCCACCTTGACTAACGTTGGTCTTTCGTCCCACCCAACCCACCCTAATGAGTAAACTCCTTAACCTGTGGGATACGCCCCACGTCCCCACTCTATTAGCGTACGTTATGATATCCCACCCAATACCCACCATGTAAGGGTGGTACCCCTTATATATCTCCCTTTGGGGGTTTGCCCTACCTAGTTTCCCCCTTTGATAAAGGGGGATTAAGGGGGATTTCTCCAAATCTGGGAGTTTTTAAGGGGGCTTTGCCCCCTCTTCAACTCCCCCAAAAGTAAGAGGTATATAGGGGTCTAACCCCTGTAGGGTGGGTATTGGGTGGGACAACAATAGTTACGCTAAACAAGGTGGGGAATGGGTGGGAATAGATGAAATCGGTGTGGGGACTAACTACCGATAATCTCTTTAAGCCTTTTGACTACCTCAGCCAGCGGCACCAGCTCCGACTCTTTCTCCGAGCGTTTCTTTAGCTCGACGCTGTCTTTGTCCAGAGTCCGGGGGCTGACGGTAAGCCGCAGCGGTATGCCCAGCAGGTCGGCGTCGTTGAACTTGACCCCGGGCGACTCAGGGCGGTCGTCGAAGAGGACTTCCAGTCCGGCGGCTTCCAGTTCGGCGTAGAGCTTTTCGGCTACTTCTTCTACTTTAGAGCCTTCCTTATAAAGCGGGCAAAGGTAGAGCTGGTAGGGGGCGAGGGTGAGGGGCCAGATAATGCCCTTGTCGTCGTGGTTTTGTTCGATGACTGCTGCCATCAGCCGGCTCAAGCCCAGGCCGTAGCAGCCCATGACCATAGGATGGGGCTTGCCTTTATCGTCGATGAAGGAGGCGTCGAACTTCTGGCTGTAGGTGGTGCCCAGCTTGAAGATATGCCCGACCTCGATACCCTGGGTCGATACTAGGACGCCGCCGCATTCGGGGCACTTGTCACCGGCCCGGGCACTGGCGATATCGGCGACGACATCCGCTTTAAAGTCCCGGGGGTAGTTCACGTTTTTGAGGTGGGTATCCGGCTTGTTGCCGCCAGCCACGAAGTTGTTCCCCGAATTTACCGAGTCGTCGGCGATGACCTTAAAGCCCTTGATGCCGACAGGCGAGGCCGCACCAGCCACCAAGCCGGCTTTTATAACCTCGGCCTCGGTAGCCAAGCGCAGCTCGCTGGCCTTGAGCTGGTTATTCAGTTTTGTTTCGTTGACGCCGAGGTCGCCGCGGATGACCACGAAGACGAGCTTGCCGTCGGCGATATAGAATACGGCCTTGAGGGTGTGGCTGTGGGGTATCTTCAGGAAGTTAGCCACTTCTTCGATGGAGCCCGCGCCGGGCGTGGCCACTTCCTCAACGACTAAAGGCTGGCCGTTATCGATTTTTTCTTTTACGCTCACCGCTTTTTCGGCGTTGGCGGCGTAGTTGCAGCCGGGGCAGTAGATAATCTCGTCCTCGCCGTCTTCGGCAACTACCATGAACTCGCGGGAGTCCTTGCCGCCGATAGCGCCGCTGTCGGCTTCGACCAGCATCGTGGGCAGGCCGCAGCGTTCGAAGATATTGCGGTAGGCCTGGTCCATCTTCCGGTAGCTGATATCCAGCCCGGCCTCGTCGGCGTCGAAGCTGTAGAGGTCTTTCATGAGGAACTCGCGCACCCTTATCAGCCCGCCCCGGGGGCGCGGCTCGTCGCGGAACTTGACCTGAATCTGGTAGAGAAGGAGGGGCAGGTCGCGGTAGCTCTGCACGTTATACTTAGCCAACTCGGTGATGACCTCTTCGTGGGTGGGCCCCAGAGCCAGCTTCCTCTCCCGGCGGTCGGAGAGGGTGAAGAGCACCTTGCCCAGGGCCTGGTCGCGGCCGGATTGCTGCCACATCTCGAACGGCTGCAACACCGGCAGGTTGACTTCCTGCCCGCCCGCCTTATCCATCTCGTCGCGGATGATGCTCTCTATTTTTTTGAGCACGCGCCAGCCTAAAGGCAGGTAGGAATAGATGCCAGCGGCCAGCTGCTGTATCATGCCGGCTCTTAATAATAGCTGGTGGCTGGCGGTTTCCGCCTCGGCGGGCACTTCGCGCTGGGTCTTACCGAATAGCTTTGATAGACGCATAGCTTTACCAGATTTTAATGATTTTTCCTTCCTTGTCTTTCATATTTCCGGTAACGGCGATGATAAAGTCGATGATGGCCCAGATACCCAGTCCGCCCAGAGTAAACAGCATTAGAATAGCCGTTCCGTACTTCTCCAGATAGAATCGGTGGATGCCGAGTTGGCCGAGAAACCAGGCAAGCAGGGTGACCGCCAGCCTCGATTTTTTAGAGACATCGCCGGCTACCGTTTTCAGCCCCAGCCCCGCCCCGCATTCGGTGCAGAATTCAGCCACGGGACTCGTCTTAGCGCCGCAGGCCTGGCAAAAGCTGCTGCCGATTAGAGGCTTGGCGCCACAGCCGAGGCAGATTTCGGGTGCCCCGATAAGTTCTTTACCACAGTTTCTACAAAACATGAATATCCTCCTCATACCGCTCGGATTTCCCCAAATTCTTTACCCATTAAATCATATCGGGCGGCTTTATTCTAGCCTTTAGCGGGTCATTTTTTAGATTCTTCGGTCGTTGCGCTCCCTCAGAATGACAGCCGCCCCTCCCTACCGCGTCATTTTGCGGACAAAGGTTATCAGGAAGAGGGCGATAGTGAAGACGCCGATAAACGACTCGAAGGCGCCGATGCCCTTTACCCAGGCTTCACTTGCCTCCAGCCAGCTGCCGTAGCCCATAGAGGTGAAGGACATGGTGCTGAAGGCCATGGAGTTGCCGAAGGCGTCCAGTTGCCAGTCGGCGCCGATGAGGAAATATATGATTCCCAGGCCTACGATGACCGAAGCCGCCCAGACGATAGCCCGCAGCGGCCTTTCGCCGTAGCCGCAGGTAAAGGAGACGAATAAAGACCAGAGCTTATGGAAGGGGTTGAGGTGCCACTTCAGCGCCTTTCTCTTGGCCGTCATCTCGCGGAAGAAGAACTCGCCGGCTATGTCGTACATGCCCCGGTCGTTATGCCAGAGCTTGAGGTTGCGGTAGACGGCGGCGGCTTCATTTATCAACTCCTGTTTTGTCTTCTCGTCCGCCTCCTCTTGGCGCGAAAGCTCTTTGTGTAAAAGCTCTTCGCCCAGTATGTTCTGGGAGCCCCAGTTTACCCCCTCTATATTGGCTTGAAAGAGGTCGGCGCCGTAGATACGGGCGCCTTCCATATCGGCTTTGGTGAGGTTGGTATCGGGGCCGCGGAGGTCGGCGTAGTTGAGATTCGCCTGCTGGAGGCGCGCCCGGTGCAGGTTGGCCCCGCGCAGGTCGGCGCGCTGTAAGTCGGCTCCTTTCAGGTGGGCGTTTACTAATCTGGCTCCCGCCAGGTCGGCGTCTTCCAGAAAAGCCCCTTCCAGGTGGGCGCCGCTCAGGTTAGCGCCTTCCAGGTGCGCCCGCATCAGGTAAGCCTTTTTTAGCTGGGCGCCCGACAGGTCGGCCCAGTCGAGGTGGGCTTCCTCCAGCTCGGCTCCATCAAGATGGGCTTCGGTAAGGGTGGCTTTGCCCAGGTGGGCTTTGAGCAGCCCCGCTTTTTTAAGCTGGGCTTTCGACAGGTTGGCTCCTTCCAGGTGAGCGCCCTGCAGGTCGGCGCCGTCGGCGTTGGCACCGGTCAGGTCGGCGCCTTCCAGCTGAGCGCCGCGCAGGGCTGCCCGCTCCAGTTGCGCGCCGGAAAGATTGGAGCCTTCCAGGTGGGCGTACCACAACGAGGCTTCGTTAAGATGGATGCCGGAAAGGTCGAGCCCGCTCAGGTCGATGTTTTCGGCGAACTCTCGCCTTGACAGGTCGAGGCCCTCAGCCTTGCCGCCGTGCCTTTTTATCATAGCCAGCACTTCTTTACGGGTCAGGGGTTTTGGTTTCGCCATAGCTGTGCCTCCTTTGGGCTGGTGTTGTGATTATTTCGTCTTGGCTATTTTACCCATACGTGTTTTTTCTTGCCAGTCAGAATGTAAAACTGCTCAAGCATGGCTTGCATCGTTTCTACTGCGTATCTCGCTGCCTTTGCAGTGAATTTTGCTCGCTCTAGAGTAACTTCTCCTTTGGCTTCTGGCCAGGGAGAAGGGGCTGAACTTGGTTTTCCTTTGTAGTGCAATATCTCGTCGCGTAATTCCACAAGTTTGTGAAAGTCTTGGAAGGGCGTTTTTCCTTTATTGAATGTTTTATTGCCGATTTGTTTCGTAATTTCCAACCATTTATCTTCTATAGGGGGATGTCTTTGCCTCTCTTTAGGCTTTCCCAAAACGTCAATATAGCCTTCGTCATACTTTTCGAATTCTTGGCCGAGCACTTGTATAGCTTCCTGATTGATAAATGCCTCCAAGCAAGAAGCCGCGAGTATGATTGCTTGTATTGTGTATCTTAATTCATCACTGCGCTGTTTGTTTTTACTGGCTTTCTCTGCATTGATGGCGTGTTGCTGTGCAAGTTCATAAAGTATTATCTCAAAAGCAGTCCGTACCTCGGCTGATGCAGAAACATGTACTCCGATTTTTATAGCCGCGTGTTCTTCTATTGTTGCCATCTCTAAAACCTCTCCACTTCCCCCATCAATACCTTTATAAAATCCTTCTCCTCTATAGTCTTAATCTTCTCGCCCTTCTTGAAAAGGATGGCTCTGCCCTTGCCGCAGGCGATGCCGATATCGGCGTCGCGGGCTTCACCGGGGCCGTTGACGATACAGCCCATGACGGCCACCTTTATCGGTTTGTCAATCTTGAGCAGCTCCTTTTCCACTTCTGCGGCTAATTTTACTATATCTACCTCGGCGCGACCACAGGCGGGGCAGCTGACCAGTATCGGGCCGTGCTGACGCAGGTTGAGGCTTTTCAGTATTTCGTAGGCGGCGATGACCTCCTCGCGGGGGTGGGCGCTCAAGGAAACGCGTATGGTATCGCCGATGCCATCATATAAAAGGGTGCCGATGCCCACCGTGCTGCGGATGATGCCGGTGCGGGGTGGGCCGGATTCGGTAACGCCGATATGGAGGGGATAGGGAATCTTCTGGGCGATGCTCTGGTAGGCTTCGATAGTCGTGGGGACATCGAAGGCTTTGACCGAGACCTTTATAAGCTCGAAGTCAAGCTCTTCCAATAGCCTTACCTGTTTCAGCGCCGCCTCGACCATCTGCTCCGAAATAGAAAGCTGGGGGTCGGGGGAGGGGGGCAGGCTGCCGGCGTTGACCCCGACGCGTATGGGCACGCCTCTCTCCTTAGCGGCGTTGGCTACCGCCTTGACCTTGTCGGGTTCGCTAATGTTCCCCGGGTTCAGGCGCAGGCCGTCGCAGCCGGATTCGAGTGCTGTCAGCGCCAGGCGGTGGTCGAAGTGAATATCGGCGATGAGGGGGATGGAAATAGCTTTTTTAATGGCTTTTATGGCTTGGGCGGCTTTGGTGTCGGGGACAGCTACACGCACTATCTCGCAGCCGCAGTCTTCGAGCTCCTTGATTTGCTCTACAGTTGACATAACATCGGCGGTGTTGGTCTTGGTCATTGACTGCACCACGATAGGGGCGCCGCTGCCGACGGTGACCTTGCCGACCTGGACTGGCTTTGAGATTCGCCTGGGTTTCATTGTAGTAAACTCCCTCCGCTTATCCAGCGAAAGATGTCCTGGTAGGTAATCAGCACAAGCAAGGCTAATAATATCATAAATCCGATGGAGTGCACGATGCCTTCCGTTTTCGGGGAGACGCGCTTGCCCCGCCGTATCCATTCCAGCAGGACGAATAGAATTCTGCCCCCGTCGAGGGCGGGGAAGGGTATCAGCTGGGTTATGGCGATGGCGATGCTGATGAATGCCGTCAGTTCCAGTACCGGGCTTATCCCGCTGTGAGCCACCTCTCCGGCAACCTGCACTATGCCCACCGGTCCCGCAGGCTTGAAGGGTATGGTGCCCATAATCATGCCGAGGATGCCGTTCTTGTAGAGGACAAGAGACTCGATGCACGAGCGCGCCCCTATAGGTATTGCTTCCCAGGGGGGATAGCTTTCGCTGACGGTAACCGCGTTTTCAGTTGTGTAGCCTATGCCGACGGCTCCCTCACCTTCGGGGGGGCGCCAGCGGGGCGTAAGCTCGACGGTCTCGGTGGTGGCGTCGGCATGCTCCACGGTCAGTGAAATCTCCGTGCCCAGGTTGAGTTGAATATAGCGGCTGATGTCGCCGCCGCTTTTTATCTCATGGCCTTCGACGCTGATAATGGTATCTCCGGCTTGGATGCCCGCCATCTCGGCGGGCGAGTCGGGGGCGACCTCTTCTACCGTCACCTGCCCGCTGACTATATCATGAGGAACCATATAAGCCACGGATAGAAGTACGAAAGGCAAAAGCAGGTTCATCAATATGCCGCCGCCGAGAACCAGCAGCCTGACGCCGTAGCCCCGGCTGGCCAGGCCCTTGGGCACAGTGGGGTCTACTTCTCCGGAAATCTTGTTAAAACCGCCGAAGGGTATCCAGTTGATGGAGTAGAGCGTACTTCGCCACTTGCGGCCGTAGGCGCGCGGCGGGAAGCCGACGCCGAATTCCTCTACCGGTACCCCCGTAGCCTTGGCGGCGAAGAAGTGCCCCAGCTCGTGGACGATGATAAGTACGGAGAGGACGATTACGCCGACGACTATGGTGAGTATCACGATTTGTCTCCAGCGGCGAGCTGCATGACCCTTTCCCGGGCCCAGTCGTCCGCCGCCAGTATTTCTTCCAGCGTGGGCCTGGTGGTGGCTTTATGCTTGTCCAGCACCTGCTCGACCAGTTTGGGTATATCGGTGAACTTGATTTGCCCGGCTAAGAATTGCTGCACGGCAATCTCGTCGGCGCCGCAGAGCGCGGCGGGATAGGTTCCCCCCCGCTTCCCCGCCTCAATGGCTATCCTTAAACAGGGGAAAGCATCGGGGTCGGGGGGCTCGAAGTTAAGCTCTTCCATATTCTCCCAGTCGAGCCGGGGGAGGTGGGGGTTAGCCAGGCGTTCGGGATAGGAGAGGGCGTACTGGATGGGCAGACGCATATCGGGCTTGCCCAATTGGGCTTTGACCGAGCCGTCGGCGAATTCCACCATAGAATGCACGATGCTCTGGGGATGGATTGCAACCTTAATGCTATCGAAATGCATATCAAAGAGCCAGCGGGCTTCGATTACCTCCAGCCCCTTGTTCATCAGCGTCGCCGAGTCGATAGTGACCTTGTTGCCCATCTGCCAGGAGGGGTGTTTTAATGCTTGCTCGGGGGTAACCTTAGCCAGCTCATCGGGGGAATAGCGCCGAAAGGGACCGCCCGAGGCGGTTAGAATAATTTTAGCTGGCCGGTTCGTCTCGCCTTCGAGGCACTGCCAGATAGCGCTGTGCTCGCTGTCGACGGGCAAAATCTTAGCCCCGTTCCGCTTGGCTTCGGCGGTGATAATACCGCCGGCCATGACCAGCGATTCCTTGTTGGCTAGAGCTACCTGTTTGCCCGCCCGCACCGCCTCCAGTGTCGGCTTTAGCCCCCACCGGCCCGAGGTGGCGACGACCACCAGGTCTATCTCGGGGTGGTGAGCCATTTCTTCCATCGACATAAACTCGTACTGGTGGGTGGTGGGGGGTGGGGTCTTAGTCTCCTGATGAAAGACGAAGCGGGGCTGAAACTTCTCTATTTGCTCGGCGAGGAGGGTGGTGTTCCTGCCTCCCGCCAGCCCGATGATGCTGAAGTGGCCGGGGAGGGCGTCGATTACTTCCAGGGTCTGGCGGCCTATGGAGCCGGTGGCGCCGAGGACGGCGATCCGCTTTACTATATAGCCCATACTACATAATAATATACCACGACACCGGCAAAGACAATGCTATCTATCCTGTCGAGGAAGCCGCCGTGCCCGGACAGCCACCCGCCTGAGTCCTTGACGCCCGTGTTGCGTTTGAGCAGGGACTCAGCCAGGTCGCCGAGCTGCCCGAAGAGACTAATCAAAAAGCCTAGTAATACCGCCTGCCCGTAGCCGATGGGGAGCTGGAGGGGGGTGGGGAGGGTGAAGAGCAGGGCGATGACGATAGCTCCCAGAAAGCCGCCGATGGTGCCTTCCCGGGTCTTGCCGGGGGAGATGGTGGGGGCGAGCTTGTGTCGGCCCAGCATTTTGCCCACGAAGTAGGCGGCGGTGTCGGAGCCGAAGGTGACCACTATGGCCAGGAAGACCCAGTTCCGGCCGTCTTCCAGACCTCTTAAGCCGACGAAGTAGCTCAGGAGCCAGCCCACATACAAAATGCCGCCCAGCGTCCACGCCCAGCCGATAAATGCCCCCTCTCTCCGCCGACGTGCGATTAGCCAGATGAGCGATAGCACTACCGCCGAGGCGAGCAGGACTGGTGGGGTGAGATAAGTATTATCGAGCTGGGGGCTTATGATAAATAACAGCGTCCAGAGCAGCCCGAACCAGGTGAGGGGGGCTATTTTTATCTTCTCACCCATCTTATAGAACTCGAAGACCGCCAGCAGTCCCCATATAGCCACCAGTACGGTGAGCCAGGGGAGGGGTTGGTCGAACCAGACGGCGGCGACCAGGATGGGGATGGCCCAGAGCGCGGTTAGAAGCCTGTTCTTTAGCATATTATTACAGGGCGCCGAAGCGCCTTTGACGGCGGCTGTAGGCGAGGAGCGCTTTGTCAATCTCCTTACTATCAAAGTCGGGCCAGAAGACCTCGGCGAAATAGTATTCGCTGTAGGCGGCCTGCCAAATCAAGAAGTTGCTGATGCGGAGCTCGCCCGCGGTACGGATGACCAAATCGACCTCGGGTAGGCCCGCGGTATAGAGATAGCTGCCGAACAATTGTTCGTCTATCTTCTGGGGTGGGACGCCCTCGGCTATAATGCGGCGCACGGCGTCCAGAATCTCGGCGCGACCGCCGTAGTCGAAGGCGAGGCTGAGCGTCATCCCCTTGTTGTCTTTGGTCAGCTCCACTGCCCTGGTTATCGCCCGCTGCAAGCCCTTGGAAAACCCGTCGAGGCGGCCCAGGTGGCGGATTTTGATGCCCTTCTTATGCAGCTCAAGGGTCTCTTCATCTATCGCTTCCTGCAGGAGGTTGAGCAGGCCGTCAATCTCCTCTTTAGGGCGTTTCCAGTTTTCGGTGGAGAAGCCGTAGAGGGTGAGGCATTTGAGCTTAAGTTTGGCGAAGTATTCAATCACCGAGCGCAGGTTTTCCACGCCCGCCTGGTGGCCTTCGAGGCGGGGCAGGCCGCGCTTTTGCGCCCAGCGGCCGTTGCCGTCCATGATGATGGCGATATGGTTGGGGAATCGGGGGGTCTTTTTCTTAGCCGATGAACCGGCCGTCGCTCTGTTGCTCATAATAAATAAAGGTGTGCTAAACACACCTGCTCTTTGCCCGAAGACCTTGGCTAGACCTCCCTGAGCTCGGCTTCTTTATCGTGGGCTATCTTTTCGATATCGGCGATAAAGCTGTCGGTGACCTTTTGCAGCTGGTCCTGGGCGCGCTTTTGCTCGTCCTGAGATATCTCCTTGCTCTTCTCCAGCCCTTTGAGCTCGGTCATGGCGTCGCGGCGCTGGTTGCGTATCACTATCTTTCTTTCTTCCACCCGCTTGTGCACTATCTTGATTAGCTCCTGGCGGCGCTCTTCGCTTAAAGGGGGGAGATTTAAGCGTATGAGGTTGCCGTCGCTGGTGGGGTTTAAGCCCAGCTCGGACTTTAAGATTGCCTTTTCTATATTAGGGATGGTGCTCCTGTCCCAGGGCTGGATGACGAGGAGCCTGGCGGCGGGGGCGGAGATGCCGGCAATCTGGTTGAGGGGGGTGGGTACGCCAGCGTAGTCTACCTTGATGTGTTCGATGAGGGCGGGGGTGGCGTGACCGGTGCGAATGCTCGCCAGCTCCATGCGTAAGCCTTCAACCGAGGCTCGCATCTTTTCTTCCGTTGTCAATAAAACGGGGCTAACCACTTTACTGCTCGCTGTAGACCAGGGTGCCGATAGGGTCACCGGCTACCGCCCGCCCTATGCTGTTGGGCGCCTGAAGGTCGAAAACGATTATGGGCAGCCTGTTTTCCAGGCACAGGGAGAGGGCGGTGGCATCCATTACTTCCAGGCGCAGGTTAAGCATCTCGAAGTGGGTGAGTTTGTCGAACTTCTTGGCCTTGGGGTCGACGAGGGGGTCGGCGCTGTAGATGCCGTCGACGTTATTCTTGGTCATCAATAAGACCTGGGCTTCAATCTCTATAGCGCGCAGGGCGGCGGCGGTGTCGGTGGTCATATAGGGGTTGCCCGTGCCCCCGGCGAAGATAACGACCCTGCCTTTTTCCAGGTGGCGGATGGCGCGGCGCCTGATGTAGGGTTCGGCTACCTGCTGGACGGTTATCGCCGTCTGCATCCGGGTGGCGACTCCCTGGCTCTCCAGGACGTCCTGAAGGGCGAGGGCGTTTATTACTGTAGCCAGCATGCCCGCGTAGTCAGCGGTTACGCGGTCCATACCTTCCTTTTCGGCTTTTGCCCCCCGCCAGATGTTGCCGCCGCCGACGACGATGCCCACACCCACCTCCATGGCTACTACCTGTTTAATCTGCTGAGCGACCTTGATTAGGGTGGCGGCGTCAATGCCGTAGGTGGCTCCGCCGCTGAAGGCTTCGCCGCTGAGTTTAAGCAGGACCCGCTTGTATTTCGCCGCGCTCATTTTTTTGATTCTTGTTCGCCCAGTTCGAACCGGGCAAACCGGCCTACCTTGATGTTTTCGCCTACCTTGGCGATGGTTTCGGTGATGATATCCTGAATGGTCAGTTCTTGGTCTTTGATATAGGGTTGACGGAGCAGGCAGGCTGCCTGGGGTTCTATATCAGCCCCTTTGGGCACGTCTTCTTCGCTAACGAATCGGGGAGCCATGGCGGCTACCTGCATGGCCAGGTTGTGCGCCAGTTGCTTGAACTCGTCGGTGCGGGCGACGAAGTCGGTTTCACAGTTAAGCTCGACCATAGCGCCGACCCGACCCCCGATATGAATATAAGCTTCGACCAGTCCCTCGGCGGCGGTGCGCTCCGCTTTAGCCTTTGCCTTGAGCAAGCCCTGCTCTTTGAGGAATTCGAGCGCCTTTTTCCGGTTGCCTTCGTGTTTCTCCAGGGCGTTGCGGCACTGCATAATACCTGCGCCGGACTGCTCCCTCAGTTCTTTTATCGAATCCAGCGAGATTTTCAAGCTTCCTCTCCTTTGGGTTCGTCATCGGGAGCGCCAGCGGGGGTGTCGTCGGGGGTGAAGATGAGGGTTTCGGTCATTTCGGGCATGCCTTCCTCAGCGGCGCCGACTAGAGCCGCCCCGCCCGTCTTGCCCTCGATAATGGCGTCGGCAATCTTGCTGCATATCAGCTTGATGGTCCTGATGGCATCGTCGTTGGCGGGGATGGGGTAGTCTATATCATCGGGGTCGCAGTTGGTATCGACTATGGACACCACGGGTATGCCCACCCGCCTGGCTTCGGCGATGGCGATTCTTTCCTTGGTGGGGTCAATGATGAACAGGGCGTCGGGGAGCTTGGTCAGCTCCTTGAAGCCGCCCATCTGGCGGTTGAGTTTGGCGATTTCTTCGCCTAACTTGAGTGCTTCCTTTTTGGGCAGGCGCTCGAAGTCGCCGCGGCTTTGCTGGTCTTCGAGGCGGACGAGGTAGTCTATCCGCGCCTGGATGGTGCCGAAGTTGGTCAGCACCCCACCCAGCCAGCGCTGGTTGACGTAGAACATGCCGCAGCGCTCGGCCTCCTGTTCAATTGACTCCTGAGCCTGCTTCTTGGTGCCGACGAAGAGGATGTTGCCGCCTTCGGCGGCTACCTCGCGCACGAAGTCACAGGCTGTATCCAGCATCGCCGCCGTTTGTTCCAGGTCGATGATGTGGATGCCGTTGCGCTTGGTGAATATGTATTTCTTCATAGCCGGGTGCCAGCGGCTGGTCTGGTGGCCGAAGTGGGCACCGGCTTCTAATAGCTCCTTTATAGTGGCGGTATCCGGCAAGCTTTGTCTCCTTTCCAGTTAGTTATGTTATAGTCAGTTTAACAGTATATCATACTGCACGCTTGGCAACAATATCAATACGGAGGTGTCACCTCTATAGACTTCTCCCCCCCCCCACTCCAAGTTACTTTTCCCACCCAAACCCCACCAAAAAGTGTCCTACCTCTCTTTAACTCTCTTATCCCCCCACCCCCAGGTTTTTCTTCCCACCCGTCCCACCCAATAGAGGTTAGACCTCTATTAACTCTTTATTTTAAGGGTGGTGGGGTGGGAAGACCACCTGGGTGGGGATGGCAAAAGGGAAAAGAGAGGCTGGATTCCCGCCTTCGCGGGAATGACTAAGGGAAGCAATGACACTTTCGTTTTCCGGTCACCCTGCGTGGAGCGAAGGGTCTCTTGAGATTCTTCAGTCGCTGTGCTCCTTCAGAATGACAGTCTGTGCTGCGCTCCTCGCAATGACAGCGGACTACATTGCTAAAAATGCGCCGAAGCTTTATTATAAGGTTAGAAGGATAGGGAGGAGCCAGGATGCAGATTAAAAAGACATACAGCCAGGTCCAGCCGGAGTTGCTCTACGACGAGATTAAGGACTCTGTCCTCAAGCAGGGGGTGGAGGTGGGTGAAGCCAAGCAGAGTACATATTCGATGCCCGATGACTCTTCGTCGTTTATCTCCCGGGGCGTATTGACCTTTAAGGTTAAGGGGGGCAAGGAATGCCTTCGCGCCCACATCGTGGGCTCGGCCCGGGGTGAGACCAAGCTGATAATCGATATCGACGACAAGCTCTTCCCCAAAGCCAACGTTACCGCCCTGGAGCAGGACCTGGACTTTATCTTCAGCTCCTACGAGGTCAAGCACCGCTAGAAGCGCATCGTCTGCCTCACCGCTATCTTTATTAAACCCCACCCGACTTTGAGCTGTGCTATAATTCAATGGTGGCGATTAAGACAGTAGCTACCAACCGCAAGGCTTACCACAACTACCACATCGGCGATAGCGTGGAGGCGGGCATCGCCCTGACCGGCACCGAGATAAAGTCGTTGCGGGCGGGGAGGGTTAGCCTGGGCGATGCCTATATCCAGCCCGAAGGCGGTGAGCTGTGGCTGCAGAACGCGCACATCGCTCGCTATGACGCCGCCAGCTACATGAGCCACGAGCCGAGGCGAAAGCGCAAGCTGCTTTTGCACCGTAAGCAAATCGACAGCCTGACCAGCCAGGTGGCGGAGAAGGGTTTTACTTTGGTACCCATCAAGGTATATATTAAAGGTAACCTGGCTAAGGTCGCGATAGCCCCGGCCAGGGGTAAGAAGCTCTACGACAAGCGGGAGGCTATCGCCCGCCGCGATGCGGAGAGGGAGATGCAACGGGCGGTTAAGCGGAGAGAGGTGGGGGGAAGATAGCTCGTTTGGCTCTTTAATAATTGAACAGGGGGACGCGCGGGTTCGACAGGGGAAGTATGTTGCAGGGTCGCAGGCTGAGGTGCCGTTATCTCATTAAACAGGCGGCAAAAAACAACTGGCGAACGTGAATTCGCTTACGCAGCCTAATTAATTAGACTGTGCGCCCGCCCCACCTCCCCTCAATGGGTGGGGGTCGGGTGTCGAAAAGTTGAGGTGCCGCCACCCCGACGTCGGTGAGGGTGTGCGAAAGATTTATCGACTGGCCCGGCTAAACTCGGTCAGCAGAGGTTAATCGGGCGAGATTAAAGAGCTGACTAAGCCTGTAGTATATCCTGGGCAGCTTCTTTTGGACGGGGAGTTCGACTCTCCCCCGTCTCCACCATCTCCAACAATATCCTTGGATTTCTTATAAAGAGCCTGTAATTCTATTGGAGCGTCCGGTCCGACATCGATTCCCGCGCCGAACAACGCCCGGAAAGCCGGCGTCGGTTTTACCGCTGTTACGCGTTTCGTTTGAAGATCTACATAGACCAACTCAACCAGTGATTTGACCAACATCCTTCTTTCTTCCGGCGTGGCTTCATTCCACAGCATCGGTAGGTCTTCAAATAGCTTTACCGCATCTTCAATAGCTGGCGGCGTAATAACCGAAGTCTGCTCGATTTGACGATCAATTTCAGCTAACCGCACCTTGTACTCTTGATCGGTAAATGCTCCATCGGCGTAA
>Ga0315545_1000936_pt1 | contig 29903 bp, 25 predicted proteins | sample SalMarSW160210MG_FD_203096 | JGI IMG/M metagenome (GOLD analysis project Ga0315545, IMG submission 203096) | Salt marsh sediment microbial communities from the Plum Island Ecosystem LTER, Massachusetts, United States - Salt Marsh Sediment SW1602-10 ...
CGAGCACTACTGCAGCGCTCTACTTTGATGCACAGATAAGCGCAAAGCCGTGATACGGAGTGCAATATATTCGCTACATGGCACAAGACAAACTGTCGAGTGCCGAGATATAAATACACATTTTGAAGGGGTGAAACCATGAGATTTGTACGCATAATGTTCTTGGTTTGCATTGTTGGGATTCTCAGCATTGGTCTATCCATCAGGGCTCAGCAGGTTCCCGCAGAGGAATTGCATTCCGGGAAGAGTTTTATGCCAACCAAAGTCTATAGCGAGGAAGAAGATCTGGCGCTTTTAAAGCTCTATAAAGGCCTGCGTGTGGCTGATGTTTCCGACGGCATGGACAAATCCGGACTCCATGGGATTGGTTTGGTCGACCCGAAGATTCGACCTCTGTGGAAAGACACCAAACATTTCACCCATAGGATTGTCGGTATCGCCGTAACCGCGCGCTATGTCCCAACGCAGCAGCCGCCCGCAGGGAAGTTGGAACCGGAACAGTTTGATGAATGGGAGGGTCACTTTTACTCCCGCTATTCTTCTGAACCGTTTATGGAGATCATCCGCAAGGGAACAGTCCTGGTCATGGACGATGCACAAGATGCCGACGTCGGCAGCATCGGTTCATACAACATCATGGAATGGGCATCACGGGGCTGTGTGGGAGTGGTTACGGACGCCTCAGCGCGGGATACCGATGAAATCATTGCTGTAGGAGTGCCTCTTTATTTGCGGAAGCCCGGACGCGGAATCCGTCCTGGACGAAACGAGATTGAATCTGTTAACCGTCCTGTGGAAATCGGAGGTGTTCTGGTTATGCCTGGGGATGTCGTTGTCGCCGACGGAGACGGCGTGATCATCGTACCGCGGGAACACGCTGAAAAGGTAGCACAATACGCCCGAGAGATCATGGATAAGGATAAGGCCGGACGGAGGGATCTCTACAAAAAACTCGGACTTCCACTGGATGATTCCGTTAAGCACGACAAAAAACGCGAGTCTTCTTGACCTGAAAGTCCCTTAACACTCGGATGGATACCGGATTATGTGAAATCACATTCTATTACCACCGCCAACATATAAAACCTGTCCGGTTATCCAGCCTGCCTGTTGTGAAGCAAAAAAGATAACTGCTTTTGCTATATCTTCAGGTTTGCCTATTCTCCTTAATGGATAACTTTCCGCTAATTTTTTTTCTAGCTCTTTTGGCATCCAGCCTGTCTGAACTGCACCAGGAGAAATGACATTAACGGTGATTCCGTAAGGTCCCAATTCAACAGCAGCTGATCGAGTATAGCTTTCAATTGCGTATTTACTCGCTCCATAGGACACATTAGAAGCATGACAGCGTGCACCATCTGTAGTTATATTATTTGGCTGAGATAAATCCGCTTCCCATGCATAACATTCTCCGCCTAAATCGTTTATTTTGCTTATAACTCTCTCTGCCGATCGAGAAATCATCTTACAATAATAGGCACGGCCAGGAGTAGTCGCTCTATCTGCTCTTTCTTTTGTTTCTCCGTATAGTTCAGGCGATTGACGCAGGTAATTGATAAATACCTTTGCACCTTTTTGAGCGAAAGCTATCGCAGTTGCCGCCCCAATTCCATGATTAGCACCTGTGACAATAACCACTTTATTCTTGAGACCTGTATTAATCATGATCAGATGCTCTCCTTTTACTACTTAAATACTTTTTACCGCCTGCCGTTTGAATGCACTTTACAATCGTTTTTATTTGTTGACCCCATCAGTATACGTCAGGCAAGCGCAAAATTATCTTAATATTATGGATGCTGTATTGCAATACAATACAGATATTATTAAGATATCACTGCATTTAAGGGAATCACGGAAATGGATCTTCCGTGTTTTGGGATTTTCATGTGCAATTTTGCATAAAAAACTGTGTGCAATATGTTAATAGTCAGGCTAGCAATACTAAATTGAGAATTTAAAAGGAGGTTTTAGCAATGATTATCAAGAGTGGATTTCTGAAAAAATGTCTGATCTTTATTGGTGTTTTAAGCATCTCCACAACATTCAATCAGTCTTCATTATTCCCCCAGATATCAGGAAATAACGCGATAGCCACTTTCTCAATTGTTGCCAGGGATCCTGCAACTGGAGAATTAGGCGTTGCAGTTGCCTCCCGGTTTTTTGCTGTTGGGTCAGTTGTACCATGGGCAAAAGCGGGCGTGGGTGCTGTAGCAACCCAATCATTTGCTAACACAACTTTTGGTTGGCGTGGATTAGAGCTATTAGAAAAAGGTGTTACCCCGGAAGAAGTCATAGAAATCTTGATCAGGAACGATGATGATCCTGAACGACGGCAAATTGGCATAGTTTCTTCTGATGGGAAATCGGCTACTTATTCAGGAATCAAATGCCTGCCTTGGGCTGGTGGCCGAAGCGGCATAAATTATGCCATTCAGGGAAATATTCTGGCTGGTGAAACTGTCGTCACCTCAATGGAGGAAACCTTTTTAAAAACCAAAGGCACCTTAGCGGAACGGATGTACACGGCATTAGTGGCAGGTGACAGGCGGGGTGGTGACGCCAGAGGAAAACAGTCAGCAGCATTATTGGTGGTAAAGGAGAATGCCGGCTATGGGGGTTATACGGACCGGGCGATAGACATTCGGGTTGATGATCATCCGCAGCCCTTCAAGGAATTAGGACGATTATTAGACTATGCACAAATGAATTATTCCTGGAATCAAGGCTGGACCCTTTTCACCCAAAGCAAGTATGAAGAAGCTCTCCCTCACATGGAGCGTACAGCAAAATTAGCGCCGGAGAATCCGGAGGTATTATATGATCTTGCTGTAATTCGACTTGCTGCGGGGCAAAAGGAGATGGCTCTTAAAGCACTGGAGAAGGCGGTCACGTTGAATCCAGGATTGAAAAAGCAAGCCATCGGTGATAATGATTTGAAAACTCTACATGATGACCCGAAATTTAAGAAGATCGTCAAGTAGGGGGTCGCGCAAGTCCGTTAGGCGTTAAAACAATAAGTCATTTTAAAGGAGGAAAAGATGTTATCCTTTAATCTCGAAGAATTTTTGATTGTTTTGGAGCACTATAATTTATCCGTTTGGCCACTCCAAATATTTGCTTATATTTTTGGCATCCTTGCCATATTTTTTTCTATCAAAAGAATTAAATATTCTAATAAAATCATTTTAGCAATCTTGTCATTTTATTGGTTTTGGAATGGAATCGTCTTCTGCCCAATATACTGGGCCCCAACTTACAAATATGCATATATTTTTGGAGCCCTCTGTATTATCCAGGGATTTTTATTCCTTAGCAGTGTTATTAAATCGAATATTTCAATTCATTTCCAAGCCAATCTGTATTCAATCATAGGCATGCTTTTTATAATTTATGCGATGGCTGGATATTCATTATTTGGCTATTTCTTAGGCCATGTTTACCCACAATTTTTTCCATTTGGATTGGTTCCTTGCCCCACGGCAATCTTTACATTTGGAATATTATTACTAACGAATAAAAGGTTTTCTAAATACTTCCTTGTTGTTCCTTTAATAGTTTCAATTGGTGGATTTTTGGCCGTATACAGAGGAATTTTAGAAGATATAGGTCTAATCATTGCAGGCTTATTAGGCGTTGTCCTGATTTTGTTAAGAGATAGAAATTTTAAAAATGAAAAGAATTATGACGCCTGACAAACGTATCAAACTGACACAAAGACAGTGTTAGCAACTGGGGGTCGCATCTCAACATTTGAGATCTGTACCGAATGCAGTGAAATATTTAATTGTGAAATCTTTTTAAGAAGAAAAGTTGCTGAATGGATTCCAGCAGCTGATAATTTACGCCAAATTAAAGAATTTGGCTTAGAAAAGTGGTTAAAAGAACAGAAAGAGAGACAATCATTGATTGAAGAATTACTGCAAAATTACAATGAAGGACGATCCATGAGTTTTTACTGCAAAGCCTGTACGAGGATGCCAATCAATCTGGTCAATGAGGCCATGAAAGAATCGAAGAGAAAAATTGCCAAGGAAAAGATCAATGACTCCAACTTAAAAGCCTGAGGAAAAACTATTTCGGGTCTGAAAAATCTTAGTACTCTTCACACTTGATTTCAAAATGTTTTGCGAGATGATCACAGGAAGGGCATTTCTCAGGCGGTTCCTCACCTTCGTGAATATATCCACATTTTCGGCATACCCAGAAGACCTCCTTCTCTTTTTTAAATACTGTGCTGTTCTCGACTTCTTTCAGCAGCTTCCTGTATCTTTGCTCGTGATGAACTTCGGCCTCGGCGATGGCTCTTAGTCGTTTGGCAATTTCTGGAAACCCTTCTTTTTCGGCAGTATCAGCGAATTCGGGGTACATTTGCGAGTTTTCGTAATGTTCCCCTGCTATCGCGGCTTTCAGGTTTTTGACTGTATTTCCCAGAACTGTCGGAGCAGCAGCCTCAACATTGATTTCTTCCAAATTTTCATCGCTTTTCTGTTTCAGTTCATTGATCAGTCTGAAGAGCCACTTTGCATGCTCTCTCTCATTGTCAGCTGTAGTCAAAAAGATCTCGGCGATCTGTTCAAACCCCTCTTCCTGTGCAATCTTCGAGTAAAATGTGTAACGGTTTCTCGCCTGACTCTCACCAATAAATGCTTTGGTCAAATTTTGGATTGTGTTTTTCATTGATAAACCTCCATTTACTTTTCAGTTTGTTTTATGTATTTGTCTATGTGTTTTTGTCAAACACTTCAAGATGGCGTTTTTATTTAACCTGCATTGTTGATGGGAATCAAGGGACACGTTACCGTTCTCAGAAGATCGGAACATGTCCCTGATTTCCTCCGCCAGCCCTGGACTTCTCCATAATCGCCAGTGGCATCCATGCTCGACTGAAAGTGTTTATTTTTTCTCTGTGTATGTTCCTTCAGATGTGGCCTTAGCGCGTTCTTCGTGTGACATCTCTGCCAGACGCTCAATCTCCCTCGTATCCAATCCTAATCCTTCGGTAACCCGGCGTCCGTAGTCAGAGTTAGCCTTGTAGAATAAGGCTGTCTGGCGCATTTGGATTCGTTTCTGTGCACCTGCTAGATGATCCACAATATTGCCGATCAGGTGATCTCTATCCTCATCACTCATCACCTTGCGATACAGAACTCCGGCCTGTTCGAAATCATCGTTGGGATAAGAGAATGGATGACGAGCTGCAAGACCGGAGACATCAAAGGGAAGTTCACCCTTTGTTTGGCCCGGTTCCGGGCCGCCAAAGCTGTTGGGCCAATAATTGGGTCCGCCGCCACCGTTGGCGTCAGTACGCATGAATGCATCACGCTGGTAGCTGCTCTCAGGAGCATTCTTGGGCGCGTTCACTGGCAACAGGTGATAATTCGGCCCTAGGCGGTGGATGTGAGTATCGTGGTAAGAGAAAAGCCGGGCCTGAAGCATCTTGTCCGGTGAAGCAGCGATACCTGGTACCAGGTTTCCGGGACAGAAAGCGGCCTGTTCCACTTCGGCAAAATAATTTTCGGGGTTTCGGTTCAAGACTAACTTTCCTATTTTGACAGGCGGAAAATCGCCATGAGGCCAGACCTTTGTGATGTCAAAGATGTCCCAGCGATAATCTTTTGCCTGTTCTGGTGTCATGATCTGCATCTCGAGCGTCCAGGATGGATAATCACCTCGCTTGATAGCCTCAAACAGGTCTCGTGTGGCGTGATCGGGATCTTCGCCTGCTAATCGAGTCGATTCCTTCAGGGTAAGGTTCTTTATGCCCTGGTCGGTCTTGAAATGATACTGCACCCAGAAATACTCGCCCTTTTCGTTGTACCACTTGTAGGTGTGGCTGCTGTATCCGTTCATGTTACGGAAGGTAGCCGGAGTGCCCCGGTCAGAGAAGAGAATGGTGACCTGATGAATAGATTCTTGTGTCAAAGACAGAAAATCCCAGAACATGTCAGGATTCTTGCAGTTGGTGGCTGGATGCCGCTTTTGGGTGTGGATGAAATCAGGGAACTTCAGAGGGTCACGGATGAAAAAAACAGGGGTGTTGTTGCCGACAAAGTCGTAGTTGCCCTCCTCGGTATAGAACTTTACTGCGAATCCACGGGGATCGCGTGCCGAGTCGGCAGATCCTTTCTCACCACCGACGGTAGAAAAACGTGCAAAGACTTCAGTCCTCTTGCCAATTTCAGAGAGAAACTTGGCCTTTGTGTACTTAGTTATATCAGCAGTGACTTCAAAATAACCACCCGCACCTGCTCCTTTGGCATGGACAACCCGTTCGGGGATACGCTCGCGGTCGAAGTGGCCCAGCTTCTCCAACAGATGAACATCCTGCATCAGGACGGGCCCACGCTCGCCTGCGGTCAGACTATTCTGGTCGTCAGGCACAGGGATTCCAAAGGCTGTGGTTAAGGGTTTTTTGCCTTTTGCCATGTTAAACCTCCTTATTAATTTATGAAGTTTTTATTCCCCTTTTCAGTCTTTGAGAAAAGGAATTACTCAGAAAGCTCTACGCTTTCCTCTATAATTAATTATCAATCCTATATAGTTATTAATTGTAAGTAGTATTTGCTCCTATAGTAAAGGGAAAATTATTTACTTTTTTTATTGCGACATTTATTGCAGTATCCCTGTAAGAGAACTTTCTTATTCAGCACTGTGAATTTTTTATCAATTTTCTCAGGAACTTCTATATTATCATATAATTTGTAATCAAAATCTATTATTGTGTTGCATTTAACACATCTAAAGTGGTGATGGTTTTCAATGTCCGGATCGAATCGTCTCGGTTCTCCATTTCCCTCGACGATATTGACAATTCCGATTTGAGAAAAGGTCAAAAGCGCTCGATTCACAGTATCCAGTGAAATATCGGGGAATATTTTTTTGACCCTTTCGAAAAGAACCTCTGCATTAGGATGGTCTTTTGACTTGAGCAACTCTTCATAAATAATAACACGTTGGGGCGTCACCTTGAGATTATTTTCTCTGCATTTCTCCCTGAAGAAATCCATTGAAACATTCTTAATATCTAATTTCATATCACTACTATATAGGAGTTATTCCTATTTGTCAATTTAAAATTATAAGAAAATTGACATTATAGTGCCATCCTATTAGAATTACTCCAATGGGAAAGGACAAAGTAACGCTAAAAATTCCCCGCCCTCTTTACGAAAGAATCAAAACAGTGATCGAGGGAGGCGGGTTCAGCAGTGTCAATGAATTTGTGGTCTATGTTTTAAGGGATCTCATTTCTGCAAAAGACATAGAGAAAAGAGAGCTCTCTTCCGAAGAAATCGAGGCGATAAGACTCCGACTTAAGAACCTCGGTTACCTCTAATATCCATTTTTTTTCCATTTTTTTAAAAAAAGCATTGCAATTGTATTCTAATTGTAGTACGTTTAGAATAATATTGGAGTTCAGTTTTGAAAATACTGAATCGATGGGAAGCAAAAAAAGAAAGGGACCGCAAATGAACATGGACCTAAAAAGTGTCTTTATTCTGGTTTATAGCCTGGTTGTTGTAGGCTGCATTGCCAATTTTGTACACGCAGGAGAGGAGTCTCCTGTTGTATCCGGGCTTTCTTTGAAACTGAGCGGATATTCACAGGTGGAATATATCCACCCTGAAACGGGAATAGATGGATTCAGAATCAGAAGAGCCAGGATGAGTCTGGGCGGAGAAATACTAAAAAAAATAAATTACAAGATTCAAGTTGAAACCATGCAAAATCCTATCCTCCTGGATATTCAAGTAGAGACGCGGTTTTTTGAGCAGGCGGCACTGTGCTTTGGTCAGTTTAAGGTACCCTTTAGCCTGGAAAATCTTACCTCGAGTGCAAGCCTGGATACAATTAACCGTTCTCAGACAATTGAGCGTCTGTGTCCCGGAAGGGACAGTAAGAACAAAGGCCGGGACATTGGAATAGCTGTCACAGGTCATTTTTCTGTTCTGGAATATACCTTGGGAATATTCAACGGGGCAGGGATAAACAAATCAGACGACAACAGCTCCAAGGATGTGGCAGGAAGGCTGCTCTTTTTTCCCCTGGATTCGCTTTCATTGGGAGTGGCTCACTACGAGGGGAAATACGGCCCCTCATCCGGAGGTACTCAATTTAATAAAAAAAGGACAGGATTGGAGCTGTATTTTTCGAAAGACAAAGTCACCCTGAAAGGCGAGTTTATTTTCGGAAAGGATGGACCAGTGCAGAAAGATGGCTGGTATATACAGGGTGGTTTTGATTTCATCCCCAGAAAAATTCAGGGCATTTTTAAATATGATTCCCTGGATTTAAATAGAAATGTCAGGGGAGACCGGAGTGATGTGATCATATTGGGAGTCAACTGGTTTCTGGCGAAGAGAACGAAACTCCAGGTTAATTATGAATTCCACGGGGAGGAGTCAGGAAATGTTTCCAATGATGTCTTCCTGGCTCAGTTCCAGCTTGGTTTTTAAAAACGGAGGGTATGATGAGAAACACCTTAATTTTACTTTCTTTACTTTTTATGATTTCGAATGTCCTTATTGCCGAACAGACCGCAGAAGTTGAATTAAAGGGAACCATCTCCATTTCAGGTGCATGGGCGCTTTATCCCATGGCTGTGAAATGGGCGGAAGAGTTTCAGAAAATCTATCCCAAGGTTCGCATTGATATCCAGGCAGGGGGAGCAGGAAAGGGCATGGCCGATGTCCTGGCCGGAATGGTCGATATCGGGAGTGTGTCCAGAGAGATCTATCCTCCAGAGATTGATAAAGGGGCTTTTCCCATTCCTGTTACCAAGGATGCTGTTGTCCCTACTGTGAATGCCCAGAATCCTTTTCTGACTGAAATTTTGAAGAGAGGAGTCAAGAGGGAAACGTTTGGAGGTATCTGGATCACGGGGGAAGTGAAGACCTGGGGAGAAGTTATTGGCAGAGAGGAGAAAACGTCCATACACGTCTATACACGTTCCGATGCTTGTGGTGCTGCTAAGACCTGGGCAGTCTACCTCGGGAAAGAGCAGGAAGATCTCCTGGGTGTGGGCGTATACGGAGACCCCGGGCTGGCAGAAGCTGTGAGAAGAGACCGACTGGGGATTGGTTTCAACAACATTAATTATGCCTACGATGCAAAGACCAAGCTCCCTGTTGCTGGAATTAAGGTAATTCCCATTGACATAAATGGAAACAGCAGAATAGATGAGGAAGAGAATTTCTACAACACAAGAGAAGAACTGACCGATGCTATAAACAGGGGAGCCTATCCCTCACCTCCAGCAAGAGATCTCTACTTCGTCACTAAAGGCAAGCCCGAAAAGAAAGTGCTCGTGGAGTTTCTCAAATGGGTTTTAACTGAGGGACAAAGCTATGTTCCTGAAACTGGCTATATTCCATTGTCTAAAGAGAAGCTGGACAGCGGTTTGAAGAAAATAGGCATGAAAGAATGAACCTCGGCTTTCCTGAAAGGAGAAGCATAGCAGAAGAGGTATGAAAGAAAGATTAAATATAAGGCTGAAAAAAAATTCAGCAGCCAAAAAGATAACTCTCCTGCTGGCTGTTGTTGCCAGCCTGATCGTCTTTCTCATGCTTTTCGGTCTTTTTGTCCGCGCGCGGCCGATACTGGCTGTCAAGTCGTTCAGTGAACTTTTCTTCTCAACTTCCTGGCATCCCTTGCGAGGCGAGTTTGGCTTTCTTCCTTTCATCATGGGCACTTTATGGGTGACCGGCGCATCCTTGATTCTTTCTGTTCCTTTTTCACTGTTGACGGCAATCTATCTTTCCGAATATGCACCAAGATTTATACGTGATGCTGCAAAGCCCTTGATTGATTTGCTGGCAGGCATTCCCTCGGTTGTTTACGGCGTTTGGGGAGTTCTGATTATTGTGCCCTTTGTCAGCCAATACCTTGCTCCGCTCTTTGGAACCTTTTCCAGCGGATACTGCATTCTCTCGGGAGGAATTGTCCTGGCCATCATGATTTTTCCTGTAATCACTCATGTTTCAATAGAGGTTTTTTCTTCCATTCCTTATGAGATAAGAGAAGCCGCCCTTGCGCTGGGTGCGACCAAATGGCAAACAGTTAAGAAAGTCGTTTTAAAAAAGGGCCGCCCAGGCATTATGGCTGCAGTCGTCTTGGGGCTGTCCAGGGCTTTTGGTGAAACCATGGCCGTTCTCATGGTGGTGGGAAACGTAGCCGTTGTTCCCAAATCTGCGTTTGAAGCCGGATACCCCTTGCCTGCACTGATTGCAAACAATTACGGCGAAATGATGTCTGTCCCTCTATATGATTCTGCCTTAATGCTGGCCGCTTTGGTTCTGCTGCTTGTGGTCCTGATTTTTAACATCGTGGCCAGGTTTATTCTAGTCAAGCTGGAAAGAAAATCGGAATAAGGAGTGATTAAAAGGGTATCAGAATGAATAAAAAAAAGATCGAAGAAAATATCTTTAAAATTTTAATGGCTTTTTCTACCCTAACCGTGATCATAATCCTTGCCCTGATAATAGGGACTATAATCTGGAAGGGACTTCCCTCACTCAGCCTTTCAATGGTCACGCAGGTCCCTAAGGGCGGCTATTATCTGGGGAAAGAAGGGGGAATTCTTAATGCCATCATAGGTTCTCTTTATTTGGCTTCAGGAGCGACCCTGCTCGCCATGTTGATTAGCCTGCCGATTGTGATCTTCCTCAATATGTATACAAGGAAAAATTCTCGCATTGCCACCTTCACACGCTTTTCTCTGGATATTCTCTGGGGAGTTCCTTCCATTGTCTATGGTGCCTTTGGATTTACTCTCATGATCTTCATCGGACTTAAGGCCTCTCTGCTTGCAGGAATTATGATTGTTGCTTTACTCGAGCTTCCTATAATGAGCAGGGCTATGGATGAAGTTATCCGGATGGTCCCTGAGGAGCTGAAAGAGGCTTCCTACTCCTTGGGAGCGACAAAGCTTGAGACCGCGCTGAAAGTCGTCGTGAGACAGTGCCTTCCTGGAATTTTGACCGCCATATTGATCGCTTTCGGAAGGGGGATCGGTGACGCAGCCTCTGTTATTTTCACGGCCGGTTTTACAGACCGCATTCCTACCTCTCTTCTTCAGCCGGCAGCGACCTTGCCTTTGATGATTTTCTTTCAGCTGGGGACGCCGTTTCCAGAGGTCCAGAATAGAGCTTATGCAGCATCAACTATACTTGTTATCCTGATCCTTATTATAAGTCTTCTCTCGAGGATTTTAATAAAGAGATATTCAAGACACAAATTATGATGAGAGGGGGAAAGCATGCAATTTCAATCACATATCAGCATAAAAGATCTCAATGTCTATTACGGTAGCCAGCATGCGCTCAAGAATATCACACTCGAAATTCCGGATAAAAATATCACAGCCATAATCGGGCCTTCTGGCTGTGGAAAGACTACTCTCTTGAAGTCTCTCAACAGGCTGCTGGAACCGCTGGATGGAGTGAAAGTTACGGGAAAGGTTTGTGTTGGTGGAGAGAATATCTACGATCCCAAAGTAGAAGTTACGCACGTCAGGAAAAAAATGGGACTGCTTTCTCAGAAACCCCAGGTTCTCCCCATGTCCATCTTTGACAATGTGGCTTTCGGTCCGAGAATTCATGGGATGAAGAACAAACGGAAGCTGAGCCAGACTGTCGAACATTATCTCAAGGTAGCCAGCCTCTGGGAAGAAGTAAAGGACAGGCTCCATTATCCGGCCTCCAGGCTATCTGTAGGCCAACAACAGAGGCTTTGCCTGGCAAGAGGATTAGCCGTGGGGCCGGAAATAATTCTGGGAGACGAGCCTACTTCTGCGCTTGATCCTCAATCGAGTCAGAATGTGGAAAGGAGGCTCATTGAGTTGAAATCGGAATACACTGTGGTTGTGGTGACCCATATTCTCCGTCAGGCCAAGCGGATTGCGGATTACATCGTCTTCCTGTATCTGGGGGAGCTGGTTGAGTGCGGCCCGGCAGAAGAAGTCCTCTCAAATCCAAAAAATCAAAGGACTAAGGCATATCTGACTGGCGAGATAAGCTGACCGAAAGAATTTTTTTGTGTTCGCCACAAATCCTTCGCAGGATAATTTTGTTTTTTTGCTATGTGATTTAAAGTATTATTAATAGTGTGCTATGTTTTTTAACAAAGGAGAGAGTACCATGAGCAAAGGATTAGTTTTACTAGGTTCTCTGATTTTGACTTTTTTACTTTTTTGCCCTGATCCTATTCATTCCCAGGAACTTAAGGAGATAAAGCTCTTGAAACCACAGATGGACGGCGGTAGACCATTGATGCAGGTGCTAAAGGACCGTCATTCTTCTCGAGAATTCAGCTCCGATGAGTTGCCATTACAGGTGCTTTCAAACCTGTTATGGGCAGCATTTGGAATCAACCGTCCAGATTCTGGGAAACGAACAGCACCTTCCGCTGTGAACTGGCAAAATATTGATATTTATGTGGCCTTGGCCCAAGGTCTATATCTTTATGATGCAAAAGAAAACATTCTGAAACCTGTTCTGGCAGAAGATATTCGGGCTGCGCTAGGCACACAGTCTTTTGTTAAGGATGTTCCAGTGAACCTCATCTATGTGGCTGATTTTTCCAAGATAACCAGGGGAACAGAGGAAGATAAAAATTTTTACTCTGCTGCTCATACGGGTTTCATCAGCCAGAATGTCTATCTTTATTGTGCTTCTGAAGGACTGGCTACTGTAGTTCGGGGGCTAATTGACAGAGAAGCAGTGTCAAAGGTGATGAAGCTGCGTCCGGATCAAAAGGTTATGCTTGCCCAATCTGTCGGCTATCCGAAAAATATTTGACGTCAAGGAAGACGTTTAATCCTCTTTTTTCCGATAAAACCGTTGAACCAGGCCCAGAGCAACATACAGCGGACCATAAGCAGCAGCTGCAGTAGCGGTGAATCCGATGTTGCTCCCGTGGAGCAGTCCCACCCAGAGTCCGAACTGGTTGTCGGTGATAAGGTACGTCCATGTCGAAGAAGGACCTCTGATCCCTTCTTTGTCCAGGTCGATGCCTTTTTCTGTGACAGGTATGGATTGGAATGTTTGGATGATCGCATCACGTATTTTTTGCTCAAGCTTCAGAAACTCGTTGTTGGCCATCTTATGAAATTCATTCAGCGGAGACTGTCCTCCTACACTTGCCAGATGGATGCCTTCGCGAATATCGGCAATTAGAGCAAGGTGTTCAGTCCAACAGCGGTCTATCTGGTAGAGAGTAATCTGTTTTTCCAGGTTTTGCATTTTATTCTTTCCCAGAAAACACTCCAGCTCAGCATAGCGATCAGACGCACTTTCTTTAAGCTGGCCAAAGACTGATTTATCCAGGAGGATTTCTTGACGTCGGCGTTGAATCCTTTTCCGTTGTTTTTCAACAAGAACAGAATACTTACAGAGTGTCTTACGGATCTCAAAGTTCTGTCCTTCTATGATTCGCTGCCCTCTTGCTATTGTTTGATTCACCAAAAGATTATCTATCGGCCTGTTCTGTTTCAGAGTGTGATATTTTTTCGGGAGGAGTTTTCGGATGCCGTATCGTTCGATCAGATTGTCCTCGAGACTGATGAAGAACCGAGAAGACCCCGGGTCGCCTTGACGGCCAGCCCGACCACGCAACTGATGATCAATCCTTTGGCTCTCATGGCGGTTTGTTCCGATGACGTACAGCCCGCCGAACTTGACAACTTTATCCCGCTCTTGTTCCTTGTCTCCGCCAAGTTTGATGTCTGTGCCTCTGCCAGCCATGTTGGTGGAGATGGTCACGGTGCCAGGCCTGCCTGCCTGGGCCACGATCTGTGCCTCCATTTCGTCGTTCTTGGCATTTAGCACTTGAGGGGGGATTCCTGCCTTTTTTAGTGCCAAGGCCAGTTCTTCGGATTCTTCCACGCTGGCTGTGCCCACAAGAACTGGTCTTTCAGTGTTATGGCAGTGCTTGATCTCTTCGATCAAGGCTTTCGTCTTAGCCTCCTTATGGGTAAAGACAACGTCTGGGTAGTCTTTTCGGATACAAGATCGGTTGGGAGGAATGACTACGACTTTTAAACCGTAGAACTGCTCGAGTTCTTCTGCCGCAGGACGTGCCGTGGCAGTCATTCCGCAGATTTTAGGGTAGAGCTGTAAAAAGTGCTGCACAGTGATCGAACCCAGGATGCAACCTCCGAAACCCAGGTTGAGCCTTTCTTTGGCTTCTACGGCTGCCTGAAGTCCATCCGGCCAATGCCTGTCTTCGACAACCCGACCTGTAAACTCGTCCACGATCTCTATTCTTCCTTTTCGGACAATATAATCGATGTCTCGGTGAAGCAGAAATTCTGCGTGAAGTGCTTGGTTCAGTCTGGTCAGCAGATCCAGATTTTTGGGAGCGTGGAGATTTTTACAGCCAAGGATGTTTTCTATGTGCTTCAATCCTGTGTCTGTCAGATAGATATTCCGTCTGCCTTCATCCGTCACGAAATCGATCTCTTCTCTGAGCCCCTTAACGATCTCAGCAAAATGGCCGGGATTTCTTTTCTGTTTCCCTCTGCTGCCTGCTATTACAAGAGGAACACGGGCTTCGTCTATCAGAATGGAATCAGCCTCGTCCACGATAGCAAAATGGAAGTCTCTATGAACAAGATCTTTTCTCTGGTAACAAAGATGGTCTCTTAGATAATCGAAGCCAGCTTCTTTGGCCGTGGAGTAAATGATGTCTGCGGCATAAGCCTTTTTCCTTTCGCCGGGAGACATGCCTTCCTGGATGCATCCCACACTCAGTCCTAAAAACTCGTAGATGGGGCCCATCCAGGCTGCATCCCTGCGCGCCAGATAATCGTTGAATGTGTGTATGTGAACCCCTGTGCCAGAAAGGGCGTTCAAGCAGGCGGGCAGAACAGCAACCAAAGTTTTTCCTTCTCCTGTGTTCATTTCTGCAAGTTTGCCCTGGTGCAAGACGATTCCTGCGATAATCTGCACATCGAAGGGGCGCAGCCCTATGGTCCGCCATGCTGTTTCTCGCACGAGTGCATAAGCTTCAATCAGCAAATCGTTCTGAGAAATTCCTTGTTGTGCTCGTCCGATCAATCGGGAAGACATTTCTTTGAGCTCATCATTTGAAGCTTTTCCCAGATCATAGGCATTGATTTCAGCAAGTATCTTCTGGTATGGTCTGAGATCCCACTCGATCGGAACTCCCTGAAGTCTATTCCAGAGATTCAATATTCTTTTTTTATCGAGATGAGTCATGATTTCCCTCAAATTGTCAGAATTCGTTGAGATAACAAAATTTTATGAATGATAATAAGATAAAACTAAAGGAGGGAAAACTTAAAGGGGCGGGCTTCGGGGCCTGGAATAACTGAAAGTGTAGGTGAATACCGGAGAGATAAGCGGAGAGAATTTCCCGAAGAAACAGACCAACAGAAAATAAAAGAGAAGGGGAAGGAAGAACAGTAAAGGAGGAAAGAAAATTCCTAAGAGGAAGATAAGTGAAAGAAAAAACGCGTTTTTCATTCTCTCCAAAGCTCCTGTTTCTGGATTATAAATATAAGACACATGACCTCTTCTGTCAATCTTCAATATAATATTGATAGTATATCCGTTGCAGCTAATGATGAGGGATATAATCAGCCACAGCGCCGGACGCCTCCCTTTGCATCGGATTGTTCAACATGAGCTCTTGGCAGCAGCCGAGTGGAGAAGCATATTTCTGAAGCCGGAGGCGGATTTCCAAAGCAAAGGAAATCCATATAAAAGGGTATAGGTCAAGCATAAACCCTGTGTTTCTGAGTGTTGAGACTGTAAAGAGCTTTAACACTTTTCTGGCCTTTTGTAAGGTGCAAAGCCGACAGTTCCCCTGAATTTTGTGGCATAATTCTTGCTACATCCTTGATTATAAGAGATAGTAAAATAGACAGAGATCTCTCAAAATCCCTACAGGCTCTAGCCTGAAGGGACAGGAGGAAGAAATGAAGTGGCGATGTGGACGATTACCGAATGTGCGATTTTTGGGTTTGGTCTGCCTATGGCTTGTGCTGCCTTTGATGGCTTGGCCGCAGGGCCCTGATCCGGCCTATTATTTCCATCCCGCAACAGAGCTTTCCTGGGCCCAATGCTATGTCTGGATGGAAGGGGGATCCCGGATGAAAATCCCGTTTATGCCCGTGGTGGTTACAGGATTTCGTCGCGCCCCGATGGGAATCGGCAGCTACAGCCAGGATGTAAAAGTTGACGGTCCGCTGGTTTTCATCGGAAATGGCATTGTTAAGGAAGGGATGTGGAACAGCTATAAGGGAAGAAAAAAAGACTATACCTCAGGAGACATCGATGTTGCGGGAAAAGTTGTCCTGTTCAGCTGTGATTTTCCGGATAAAATCCAGGAAATAGCCAAAGAGGATGTCCCTCTTTCCGCCCGGATATCTGAGGCTGCCTCCCGGAGAGCAACCGCGGTCCTGGTCTTCTCCCACAAGGGCGCAGGCTCTTTTCTCACTGTCGATTATGAGAGGGAGTCTGATATTCCAGATATCCCGGTGATCAGTATATCCGAGAAGTCCTTCCTGGATATCATGCTCTGCGATTTTGATGTTGACGGCGAATCCATACTCAAGGAGTGGGAGGAGTCCGGCAGCCCCCCAGAGGGCGTTGAGCTAAGTGCCAAGATCCACCTGGAGATGGAGGGGAATTTCACCAAGGCCGAGACAGAGAATTTTGCCATCCGATTCCGCAGGGAGATGTTCTCTGAACAGGAAATGCAAGAATCTGTCAAGGTAAATGAGCGGGCGCTCCAATTTCTGTTTGATTGCTTTAAGGAGGACAATGAGCTGCAGTGGAAGCGCTTGAACTCGGTCTATTTCCGTGACTTCGATTCCAAGCTCTTTTACACCCATCATATGGGATGGGGGCTGGCCGGAGATGAGGGAGTTTTCATGGTTTACAAGGGAGGAGTGCCGGATTTTGGTATGGCTGTCCATGAGAATACCCATATCCTTACTCGGCTGAACTGGGGGGAATCAACATCCTTTATCAACGAAGGATTGGGGAAGTATACCGAAGCTCTGGCCACTGACCAGGACAAGAACCATCTTGCGGTGATACAATTTCTCAAGGATGGCAAGCTCTTTCCCCTGAAGGACATGGTGAATTTCTACATCGGCCCCTCCGGTTTGAAGACCCTGGTGGCCTATCCAGCTTCAGGCTCTTTCATCGCCTTTCTTATGGACAAGTACGGACTTCAGTCTGTGAAGAAGTTAACCCGCCTGGAAGGGCGGCTTCCCCAGGAGAGGGAGAAGAGGGACTCCTGGACAGAAGCCTTAGGGGAACCCCTTTCGAAGCTGGAGAAGGAGTGGCTTTACTGGCTGAAGGACAAGCATCAGGTGGAAGAAAAATTCATATGGGAGCATTTGGAAAAGAGTTCCAAAACCCGGGAAGCCTTCCAGGTCGATCCGAAAATCTTGGACTCTTACGTGGGCCAATACCGTTTTTCCTCTAACATCATTACGGTCACAAAAGAGGACAACCGCCTTTTCCTGGAAGTTCCTGGAATGGGGAAGGTGGAGCTGGTTCCGGAATCTGAGACTCAGTTTGAAGTCCAGGCCTTTGATGCCCCCATCCGTTTCGTGGCGAATGAACAGGGAGGGGTCACGCACATGATCATCCAAACCGGCGGAGGAGAGATACGAGCGGACCGGATCAAGTGAAAATCTCTGATCCAAACACACTTACCGGTGAAATAAGCTGACCGGCCGGTGGACCGAGAAAGGACGGAAAGCTCTTTCCGAATACCTGAAAACTCTCGAGGAGATCATCCACCTTAAAAAAGAATAGAGAGTCGATCTATCTGCTGGTTATCTTGTTCTTTTAAATTTAATCTTGAACTCTGTTCCTCCAGTTCTGTTCAATTCTATCATACCGCCAAGTTGGTCTTCTGCTAATATGTTCACCAGGTGCATGCCTAAGGATTTGGATTCCCTGAAATCGAAATCATCTGGTAGGCCAACACCGTTATCGCTCACTTTAAGTTCGACCTCATTCTTATTGACGGATTGGAACCCTACCCTAATCTTTCCTTTTTTGCCATCAGGGAATGCATGCTTCAGACAATTGGATATGAGTTCATTGACTATCAATCCGCATGGAACAGCCACATCAACTCCGAGGGAAACATCCTTGACATTCATTTTCAGGTCAATTTTTCCCGGATCAGCTTCATAAGATCGAAACAACCTGTAGATAAGATCCCTGATGTATCCTGCAAAATCAATCCTGGCCAGGTTCTGGGATTGATACAATTTCTCGTGAATCAGTGCCATTGACCTGACTCGGTCCTTGCTCTCATTAAACATCGCGAGGTCTTGTTTATTCTTGAGATATTGAGCCTGAAGATTAAGGAGAGAGGAGATGACCTGCAAGTTGTTTTTGACCCGATGGTGAATTTCTCTCAGCAAAACTTCTTTTTCCTTGAGTGATGTTTTTATCAATTGCTCTGCCTTTATTTGCTCGGTTTTCATCGAGACAATATTAACCACTTCTGAAAGAATTCTCTTCTCTAATTCAGTCCACTCTCTTTCTTTCTTACATTCAGAAAATGTAAAAATACCTTTAGGCTTATCAATATCTCCGTAAGGAACGACTAAATAGGATTTTATTTTATGTCTTTTTAATTTTGCAGAAGCATAAAGTTTTATAATTTTGCTAAGAATGGGAGTTTTTTTAATTTTATCAATATTTTTAGGTATCTCCACATATTTTCTGCCGAAGAAATTTTTAGCTATGTCTAGCGAAATGTCTTCTCCAAGGCTGCTTCCTGCTTCTTTCTTATACCATTGCAACTCAGTGATAAAGGCTTTTTTCTCTGGATTGAATGGTAAGTAAGCAGCTCTGCTGACATCTATGAAAGGCCCGACAGTATTCAGTAGCGCCTGAATTAAATCTTTTTCTTCTGTCAAGGATGGATCAGCAGATTTCTTCCATATTTCGGCTCTTAACTCATTGTATTTGCTTTGTTTTAATACCTCAGCCTCCGCCAGCCTTTGCTTGGTTATATCTGTCAAAATCGCAATGACTCCCTCAAATCCCCCTTTTTTTCTTAAGGGCGAATTGCGGACTTCGACAATCATTTTTTCACCTTTGCCGGTATACAGTTCCATCTCGTAAGGAGATACATCTTGCCCTTTTCTCATTTTATAATAAACTGAGAGCATCTTTGTGATGCTTCGAGGAGGGAACATTTTGAGTAGACTAAATCGTTTTCCTATGATTTCTTTTTCCGAATAACCTCCTACCTCTTTTATCCGTCTGTTAATTCTGATAATCTTACCCGTCTTATCGAGCACCGCTATTCCGCTGTTGGCACCATTAAAAATCGCTTCCAGTTCTTCTTTATTCTTCTGTAACGATTCCTTTATCCGGTCCAGCTCATTTATTGAATTCTTTAACTCAGCAATTCGTCTGCGTGATGTGACTAATTCGTCTATGAGTTCTTCTTTTGTCTTATCCTTATCCTTCATCTTGGGCCTTTCAAAACAGGATGTTATTCCATTTTGCTCTTTGGATAAAAAGTATACTTAATCATTATGATGCGCTTATTAAAAATAATTTTCTCACAACCATTGCATAAGTTCTATCACCCTTTAGGATGTATTTTGAGGTGATTTCTTCCTGTCTTTAAAGGTGAGAATTTACACTTGGCTTTGTCCCAAAGTTGCTGGATGTTTGATACATAAATGTATTACAGGGAGGGACATTTCCTGCTTTTTTTATCTGGAGATTATAGTGTGTTCACTTGTTTAGAGGAGGTGGCGCAGGATTTCTAAGGCCACCTGCTTGGCCTGTTGGCCGCTTTCCTTGGTAGGGCCCACACACGATGGACATCCTTCTTTACAGAGGCATACTTCGATAGTCTTCTGACACTGGTAGAAGAGTCTCTCCTCCAGGTCGAAAAGTGAGGGGCTGAGGCCGATGCCTCCGGGGTATTTGTCGTAGATGAAGATGTTGGGTTCGAACTGGATATTGTCGAAGAAAGCCTGCTCTTCCCTCCGGATTTTGAGCGATATATCCCGAGGGGGGACAGACCCGCCGGTGGTATTATCACCGATGGAGACACCGATATCGTGGATGTCGCACATCATGAAGAGCGGGGAGACATGATGAAGGAGATAGGCCAGGCCGTAAAGGCCGTTTATTTTTTGCTCAGGCGAATAAGGAAGGCTATGAAAAATATCTGCGGCGATGGTGATCCAGTAGGCAGTGGTGTGCATCTCGTTCTGAGGAAGGCTCAGGTCACCCGCCCCCACATTTTCCATGGTGAAGAACTTGATCTTTTTGAAGCCCACCACCTGGGTGGCCACATGGACCTCGCCGTGGGAGATTGAGCATTTCTCCAGTTTTTTTGAGTCGAAAGAATCTAGGATTTTGATCTTTGTATAGTCTATGGCATCGGTGAAATAATCGGCATCCGTCTTTTTGACATAGGCTTTTCTCTGAGCGTAATCCAGTTTTTCCACATAATACTGTTCCCCTTCGCACATGTAGATGGCTTTAGGGTGGAGGGTAGTCAATGCCGATGAAAAATCCACCTCGGCGATGGCTTTGGATTTTTCGGAGGTGTCCACCACCACGAAGTTATCGGAGCTTATGCTTCGCAGGCTCACTCCGTCAGCAGGGTAGGCATCTGATGTCCAGAACCATTTGTCCTTGGAATGGTGAACCAAATTTTCCTCTTCCAGAAACTTGAGGATTTCATCGATATCCAAGTTTCCGAATTTTTCTCCGTCCTTGAAGGGAAGCTCGAAGGCAGCACATTCAATGTGGCTGACCAGGATAGAGAGATTGTCGGGGTTGATCAGTGCTTGCTCTGGTGATTTAAGGAAGAAATAGTCGGGATGGTTGATGATAAACTGGTCAAGGGGTGAGCTGGAAGCCACCAGGACTGCGGCTGATTTTCCCGCTTTCCGGCCGGCCCGGCCTGAACGCTGCCAGGTCGAAGCAATAGTTCCCGGGTATCCGGCCAGAACCGCCACATCCAGAGTTCCAATATCGATTCCCAGCTCCAGGGCATTGGTGGAGACAACGCCTCTTATTTTCCCTTCCCGCAAATATTTTTCGATTTCCCTGCGCTTAAGGGGCAGATAGCCTCCTCTGTATCCACGGATCAGGCCTTCGTCTTTGACTCCTTTTTCGATGTCTTTCTTGAGATAGGTCAGAAGAACCTCGGTGATGAGGCGGCTCTGAGCAAAGACGATGGTCTGTAGGTTGTTTTGCAAGAAAATTGAAGCCACGCGGCGCGACTCGTTGACGTAGGAGCGGCGGATCCCCAAAGATTTATTCACTACAGGCGGGTTGTAGAAGATGAAATATTTTTCTCCCTGAGGAGCTCCGTTGTTGTCCACCAGGGCCACCTGCTCTTCGATCATTCTTTCTGCAATATCTAAGGGATTGGCGATGGTGGCTGTGGAGAGGATAAACTGGGGACTGCTCCCGTAGAATTTGGCGATCCGCTTCAGCCTTCTCAGCACGTTGGCCAGATGACTGCCAAAGATGCCCCGGTAATTGTGAAGCTCATCGATGACGATGTATTTTAGGTTTTCGAAGAGCTTGATCCACTTGGTATGATGGGGCAGGATTCCTGTGTGCAGCATGTCGGGATTGGTGAGTATGATGTGTCCCCGGGCCCGGATAGCTTTTCGTGCGTCCTGGGGGGTGTCACCATCATAGGTGAAGATCCTGATTTCTTCAGGGAGAAGCTTTATGGTCTCGTCCAGCTCTGCCCGTTGATCTTGGGAGAGGGCTTTGGTGGGGAAGAGGTAGATGGCGCGGGTTGATGGATGGCGGAGGATTTCATCGAGTACCGGGAGGTTGTAGCAGAGGGTTTTCCCTGATGCAGTCGGCGTGACGACCACAATATTTTTTCCTTCTGAGAGCAGCTTCCAGGAGAGGTGCTGGTGGGAGTATAGCTTTGAGAATCCTTTTTCCTTAAGAGCCTTGATGAGGGCAGAGTGGATTTCTGGGGGATAATCCTCGTAGCGACCTTCTCTGGGAGGAAGATGTTTTATAGTCCGGATGGAGCGGTTCTTGAGTCCCAGTTCTTTAAGAAATTGTAAAGATTTACTAAGATTGTCCTCTCTTTTCATTTTCTATCCTATGGTGGTCAATTTTATATTATTATGAGTTCTTCGAATGGTCAATGGAAAAAGTAAGCAGCACATGGAAAAGGGGGACTGTCCCTCTTTTATTTATGGTAGAATAGAAATATGTTAGAAGAAATACAGGTCAAGAAGGCTGCTCAGCACAACCTGAAGAACCTCGATCTCAGGCTGCCCCGGAACAAGTTGATTGTGATTACCGGGCCCAGTGGATCGGGAAAGTCCTCCCTTGCCTTTGATACTCTCTTTGCTGAAGGCCAGAGGCGGTATATCGAATGCCTTTCCACTTATGCCCGCCAGTATATCGAACAGATGGAAAAACCCGATGTGGAGTCCATAGAGGGCCTTTCACCCTCCATTTCCATAGACCAGAGAACGATCTCTTCCAATCCCCGTTCCACAGTGGGAACCGTAACCGAAGTCTATGATCTTTTGAGGCTGCTTTTTGCCCGGGTGGGCATTCCTCACTGTCCACGTTGCGGAAGGGTGGTCAGTTCTCAGACAGCGGATCAGATTATCCAGAGAATACTCCTCAGCTCTTTCCAGGAGAAGGCGAGAATCCTCTCCCCGGTGGTCAAAGGCCGCAAGGGCGAATATCATGCCCTTTTCGAAAGGTTTCGGAAAAAAGGCTTTCTCCGCTTTCGTGTGGATGGGCAATGGAGAGAAACAGAAGAAAATCTCTCTCTGGAAAGGACAAAGAAACATAACATAGAAGTCTTGGTGGATGAAATAGAGGTTACTTCGGCCTCCAAAGCCAGGTTGAAAGAGGCTGTCTTCAGGGCCCTGGAGATGAGCAAAGGAGATGTTCTGATAACAAAAGAGGATGGAAGGGATTACTTCTACTCCTTGAACCTCCTCTGCCCTTACTGTGAGATCAACCTCCCTGAGCTCGAACCTCGCACCTTCTCCTTTAACAGCCCTTACGGAGCTTGTCCTACCTGTCATGGTATCGGCTTTCAGACCGTCTTGGATAAATGGGGTGATGTGGAACTTACCGGGGAGGTTTGTCCCCACTGCCAGGGAAGCCGGTTGAGATCAGAAAGCCTGTCTGTAAAAATTGGGGGAAAGAATATTTATGAATTGAGCTCTCTTCCTGTCAGCCGTTTGATCGAAAAGCTGAATTCTGTGGGATTTAAATCAGGCCAGGAGCTTATTGTCTCCAAGATTCTCAAAGAAATCGACTCGCGTTTGAAGATGGTGGTCGAGCTAGGAATTCCCTATCTTCAGTTGAGCCGCACCACTGGTTCCCTCTCAGGCGGAGAGGCCAGACGGGTCCGGCTGGCAGCCCAGGTTGGGGCTCGCTTGAGAGGCATTCTCTATGTTTTGGATGAGCCCACAATCGGTCTTCACCAAAGAGACAACCACCGATTGATTTCTCTTCTGAGGAAGATCAGGGACGAGGGGAATTCCATCATCGTGGTGGAACACGACGAGCAGACCATTCGATCGGCTGATTTTATCCTGGATCTGGGACCTGGCGCTGGCGAAGTCGGCGGTTATAAAGTGGCCGAGGGCAGTCTGGAGCGCATCCTCTCTTCTTCGGATTCGCTGACTTCACAGTATCTCAGAGGAGAAAAGTCCATCCCCGTTCCCTCAGGGAGGAGGAAGCCAAAAGGCTGGCTGACAATCAAGAAAGCAGCAGAGCACAACCTGAAGAATATCGATGTCCGTATTCCCCTCGGTGTAATGACAGCTGTGACCGGAGTTTCCGGGTCAGGAAAAAGCACACTGATCTATGATATTCTTTACAAAAGCCTTCAGAATGAGTTTCACAATGCAAGACAGAAGGCTGGAAAACACCAAGAGATTTTGGGCCTTGAACAGATCGATAAGGTCGTTTCTGTCGATCAAAAGCCCATCGGGAGAACACCCCGCTCCAATCCCGCCACCTATACAGGTACGTTTACCCCTCTTAGACAGCTTTTTGCCCTCATTCCGGAAAGCCGATTGAGGGGATATTCGGCCAGCCGCTTCAGTTTCAACCTCCCCGGAGGTCGCTGTGAAGAATGCCAAGGTGCCGGAGCCAAGAAGATAGAAATGCATTTCTTGCCTGATGTCTTCGTAACCTGCGATCGATGTCAAGGGAAGCGTTACAACAAGGAAACTCTTTCCGTATTCTACAAAGGGAAAAACATCGCCGATTATCTGGCCTTGACAGTGGATGAAGCCTTTGAATACCTGAAGGCCCATCCTGTGCTGAAGAGAAAATTAGGGATTTTGAAAAAAGTAGGTTTAGGATACATTAGATTAGGACAGCCAGCACCCACGCTATCTGGAGGAGAAGCTCAGCGAATCAAGTTGACCAAGGAGCTCAGCCGTAAAGACACCGGCCGTACCCTCTATCTTCTGGATGAGCCGACCACAGGACTCCATTTCGATGATGTCCGCAAGCTTCTTGAAGTGCTATCCGAGTTGGTCAGAATAGGTAATACCGTGGTCATCATCGAACATAACCTTGAAGTCATTAAGTATTCCGATTATATTATAGACTTGGGTCCAGAAGGCGGAGAAGAAGGAGGATGGATTGTGGCTCAAGGAGTCCCAGAAGAGGTGGTGAGGTCGAGGGAGTCCTACACCAGCCAATTCCTGAAGAGAGTGCTGGCTAATCCCGGTGAGGCTTCCAAGACAAAAAGAGTTTCCGGAGTCAAGTAGTCATGGCATTCAAGGATATTCTCGGGAATGAACGCCAAAAAAAGATCCTGAAGAGAGCTCTTCAGAAGGAAAGAATCCCTAATTCTTTGCTTTTCTGCGGGCCGGAAGGAGTGGGAAAGAGAACCCTGGCCCTGGTATTGGCCAAAGCCATGAATTGTGAGACCAAAGCAGATGACGCCTGTGAAGCCTGCTCCTCATGTAGAGCCATAAGCAGAGGAAACTTTCCCGACGTGATGGTGATTTCCCCCGAGAATAAGATGATCAGGATTGATCAGATGAGAATACTGAAACAGACCGCCTACCTGAGGCCTATGGCGGGAAAGAAGAGATTTTTCATCGTGACTGAGACGGATAAAATGAATGATGAAGCTGCTAATTCTCTGCTGAAAATCCTAGAAGAGCCTCCTTCTTTTTCCCATATCATCCTCATCACCTCCAATCCTGAGATGATTAAACCGACCATTAAGTCAAGATGCCAAACGCTGAGTTTTCAACCCATCTCCAAAGAAGATATCGAAAAAATGCTTGTGGAGAGGGGATTTGGGAAGGAAAGAGCGAAGATCGTTTCGCTCCTGGTAGGGGGCAACCTCAAAAAAGCTCTGAATATGGAGTGGGAGGAGGTCCAATCTAGAAGAGCAAGGGCCTGGGAAATGCTTCTCTCTCTCTATGGGAAGAAGAAGGTGGCTGATTTCTTGAGGAGTTATTCCTTCTCTCGAGGCCAGATCAAGGAAGAGTTGGAGGAGCTCCTGGAACTCCTCTCTTCTTTCTGCCGAGATCTCATTCTGATTCAAGAAAAAGGAGATCTGAGGCTGCTGATGAATCCCGATTATAAGCAAAGATATGTGAAAGCCTCTGATCTTCTCACCCTCCAGAAGTCCATGGATTGGCTGGGTAAAATGGATTATGCTCTTTATGCTCTTCAAAAAAATCTGAACGTGAATTTGCTTCTCACTTCTTTATTTTCCGAGGGTTAGAAAAATGTCTGAAATCGTCTATGCTCTTTCCGAAGGATCCGGTAAGATTCTTCGAGCAAAGAAGGGAAAGGAAGATATAAAGGAAGGGGATTACTGCATCGTTGAGTCCGATGTAGGTGGGGATCTGTCTATCGTCATCGATGTCCCAAGTTGCATTACGGACCATCGAAACTCTGTGAAGGATGCGGTCAAAATTATCAGAAAGGCCACCGAGGATGACCTAAAGAAATTCGAATGGCTCAAGAAGAAAGAGAAAAAGGCCTTTGATTTCTGCCTCCAAAGAATCAAAGCACGGAATCTGTCCATGAAGCTGGTCATAGTTCGCTATTTTTTCGACGAGAAAAAAGGCATCTTCTATTACACCGCTGATGGACGTATCGATTTTCGTCAGCTGGTTAAAGACTTGGCCAAAGAATTCAGGATGAGGATTGAAATGCGACAGATAGGCGTTCGAGATGAAGCCAAAATGGTAGGAGGATTGGGTGTTTGTGGCCGGAGTCTCTGTTGTTTCAGTTTTATGAAGAATTTTGAGCCGGTGACCATTCAGAAAGCAAAGAAGCAACAGATCGTCATCAATCCCACCAAGATTTCCGGTCTGTGCGGACGCTTGATGTGTTGTCTTGCCTTTGAAGAGGAAACCAAGGGCCGCATGTATACCGAAGAGGAAAAAGTCGAAGAGGACTAGAGCCTTTTAGATATAAAAAAACCCCCCTCCGGGAAAGAGGAGGGGGGCTTTCAGTCCCAATAAGTGGGGAGGATAGTAAAGAAAACCTCTATTTACTGGGTTGAGATGATCCTGAACCGCACTCTGCTTGAGACAGCGATGAGGCCGCCTTCTTTGGCATAAGCCTTGACTTGCCAGGAGTAAGTTTCACTAGGGATCATCAGATTTCTGATTTCTTCAGGTAGAATGATCGAGTTTTCAGTTGTGGTCTCAGTCCAGAGGAGCTGCTCATTATAGAGGTAGATTTTGTATTCCACATCCTCTCCGTGGCTTTTCCACCTGAACTGGGTGGGAACAGTGGGGATATCTATGACGGGGGAAATAAGGGTGATGGATTCTCCTCTAACCAAATCTTCATTGATGAAGAACTGAGGAGATGACGTTCTAAGGCTGGGGATAACTCCCAAGATCACTAGTAGGAATAAAGCGGCAGAAACGGCGGCCACGGCCCACGTCCTGGGAGTAATGTAGGCGCGGACCGATTCAAACCAGGAAACACTCTTTGTTTCCTCTGCCATGATTTCCTTTTGGAACAGAGAGTAGCCTTTGTCCTTGACCACGGCTATGAGTTCGTTGCGCTCTGTCAATTCCTGGAAACAGTGGGAACAGTTGAAGTAATGTTCCTCGAATATCTCTCTCTCAGATTCAGGCAACCTTTTTAACAGGTAATCGTCGATGAGGTCTTCGTACTTACACTTTCTCATTGTTTTTGCCTTTCCATTGACTTCAACCATTTAGTCGGACAAACGGGAAAAAAACGGAAAAATCATTTTTTTATTAATTTCTTCAGCAGTTTTTGGGAATAATTTACCCTCTCACTCACCCTCCGAGGAGAGACGCCCAGCTTTTTTGCTACTTCTTCTCTCGTCATATCCCTATAATAATAAAGGTAGAGGATCTCCCTGAACTTGGGTTTCAATTTTTTTATGCAATCGGCTATCATCTCGGCTCTTTCTTTATTTTCGATTTCTTCATGAGGGGCAGGGAATGGATCTGGCTCAGGCGCATGCTTGAGCACCTTGCTTTTTTTTCGTATATAATCCACGATTCTGCGGCTGGTGATGGTGTAGATGAATGTTCCTATTGAAGATTCGCCCCGAAATTCTCTTTTTTTTACTTTTTCGATGACATTCATGATGATTTCATTGACCACATCTTCCCAGTCTGGATTAGTAACGCCGAGTGATTTTTTTATCCTGAAGCTGACAATAGGCCTGTATTTAGCCACGATGGCGTCAAGATCAAGTGTATCGTTCTCTTTTTTCACTTTTTCCATTATAAGGCCTGTCCAAAATGTTGACAAGCTCAGATTTTAAATTTTAAGCCTCATTTTTTCTGTGATGGCTGTGCTCAATAATAAGAATAATAATAAGGAAAAGAGCCGCCATCACGGAAAATAAAATCCTTCTTTTTCAATTTATCATATCCACATACGACTAACTCGCATGCTGATGAAAGGATGAAAAGCCATGGAAATGTTCGGAAAAAAGCTGGAGATGAAGAAAGTTTACAGGTTTGAGGATGAGAGAGAGTTCTTTTCTCTTATCGAGCAACGGTTAAAAGAACAGGGATACCAGCTTCTGGATACGGTTAAGAGAATACCAAGCAGTCCTTTGGAAACTCCTCATTTCAGCAATTGATAACACTCGTCCATTGAATGAGGCAAAAGAAAAAATCAATTTATTATTGGCTCTGTCGACTAAACTACCCAAGGAATGAAAATGGAAACGCCGCATTTGACTATGAAAACAGAGAACGCTTCTCATGTTAGCAGAGGCCATCTCCTTATGGATGTAGAGAAGGAAATGAACGCATCCTTCCCTTTTTTGTTTCCCCGAGAAGAAATCCCTGAGACTTTTCATATCCAGCCTGAGGCTTTTAAGACAATCGGGAAAGCCAGTCCTGAGGAGGAGTCGCTTTCTCACTCCCTGCCTCCTGTTATCGAAAGAAGCATCGGCCCTGATTCATGGCTGTTGGAATGGGAAAGCCGAAGAAAGGTTAATTCAGCCAGGAAGATCCTGAGGGATTTAAACCGGTATTACCTAAGTCTTTTCAGAGAGCCGGATGATGCTGTGAATGGAAATTATCTAGAAAAGCAGCTTTTCCTTAACTCCAGTCTTCTTTACTTGATTGAAGTCACTGATGGAAACGAAGATACCTTAGGACATTCTCAGCTTGTGGCCAGCTATACCTTGATGTTGGCCAAAGCCTTGGGGATCGATAACAAGGCGTATTTACTGGATTTGGAAAGAGGTGCAATGCTTCACGATATAGGAAAAATAGGGATTCCTGAATCCATATTAAGAAAACCCGGATCTCTCACAGTTGTCGAGAAGGAGGTTGTCAAGGAACATCCTCTCATCGGGTATGAACTGCTTGAGGAATTCCAGTTCCTAAAGAAGCCTGCCCAAGTCGTCCTCTACCACCATGAAAGCTATGATGGCAGTGGTTATCCTTATAGACTAGCGGGAGATGAGATACCTCTGGAGGCAAGAATTTTTGCCCTAGCAGATACCCTGGATGCCATCACATCCGATAGGCCTTATCGAAAAGCAGTGGGCTTTGAAGAGGCCAGGCTGGAAATCGAGAAGGGACGGGGCAGCCAATTCGATTCTCAAATTGTCGACGCCTTCTTTTCTGTTCCTCTCGCGAAGTGGCAGCAGATAAAGGCTAAGACTGAAGAGTTTTTTCAGCTCCATACCGTCCACTGATTTTTTTCTTTTTCCCCAGAATTACTGACAACACCACAATTATTCTTGTGAATTTCCAACCTTGAATATCGATTTCAACCTTGTTCCACTTATAGGGGCCCCGGAGACCGTTGGTGTGATAGGAGGGCCAAAAAATCCATTAATAGAAGAGCTCTTTTCATCTCATCTGGCAAGCAGAGAAATTTTCTTACTTTAAAGCTCACCTAAAACTTTATCAAAAGTGCTGACCAGAACATTCATGTTTTCCTCTGAAAAGACAAGAGGAGGTTTTATTTTCAACACATTGGCCAACGGACCGTCGATACTCAACAGAATCCCTCGATCCTTCATTCGTTCAATGATTTCTGTGGCCTGTTTTGCTGCAGGGGCCAGGGTTTGTCGGTCCATCACCAGCTCGATACCCAGGAAGAGCCCTATCCCTCTGACATCGCCGATGACTTCATGCTTCCTTTTCAATTCATCGAGCCCAGATTTTAGCTGTGTCCCTACTTTTAGCGCATTTTCCTGCAGTTTTTCATCCCTTATGACATCAAGGACGGCCATTCCCACAGCGCATGAGACCGGGTTCCCTCCATAGGTATTAAAATATTCCATTCCGGTGTCAAAGGCTCGGGCGATCTCAGATGTGGTTATGACCGCTGCTAAAGGGTAGCCGTTGCCGATGGGTTTTCCCAGGGTGACAATGTCTGGAACCACATCCTGGGACTCAAAACCCCAAAAATGGCTTC
>Ga0315545_1000937_pt1 | contig 29894 bp, 27 predicted proteins | sample SalMarSW160210MG_FD_203096 | JGI IMG/M metagenome (GOLD analysis project Ga0315545, IMG submission 203096) | Salt marsh sediment microbial communities from the Plum Island Ecosystem LTER, Massachusetts, United States - Salt Marsh Sediment SW1602-10 ...
TGGTACCCGCGTGTGGACGCGTGTTTTTCACCAGCGCGGAGCGCCGTCAGGTTTGTTCCGATGAGAATGTGTTTCACCGATGAGAACAGGGGATCGCCCTTTTTCGGCGTTTCTTCTATGAGGCCCCTTTTCCCCGCATCGAGCACGCGAAGGACCTTTTCGGGGAGCGCATCCCTGATGCTGTATGTACTGACGACCCGCACAGCATCAGAAAATGTCGTGTCGTCGAATGTCGTGAGCCCGGATGCGATGGTATCGAGCCTGTCTCCTACAACATCTGAGAGAATAAAATTGAGCATTACCGCAGGTTCGATCATCCGCGCAAGCCTTCCTCCCTTTATCATCGAGATGTGCTTCCTGATGCAGTTCATTTCCTCTATTGGTGCCCCGCAAGCGAGGAGAACCTGAGTAGTGCGCCTGAAATCCTCGAGCCCGAGCGTGCAGTCTTCATCCTCGATGACGCAGCGGAGGGGAGAAATGAGAAGGGCTGACCCTCCTCCTGAGATGAGATTTATGACCAGGGAGTGTTCGTCCGCACGCCGCGCGATTCTCTCTATCTCCTGTGCGGCACTGATACCGTTTTGGTCAGGAACAGGATGCCCTGCTTCGAGCGTCACGATTTTTTTAAGAGGTTCAGTGTGCCCGTATTTCACCGAGATGACTCCTTCGGTGATTCTATCCCCGAGCGCTTCCTCAACCGCTTTCGCCATCTTTGCAGTTGCCTTTCCTGCTCCGATCACGAAGACATGCGTGTACTTGTCGAGGTCGAATTTCAGGCGATCACCACCCGTTTCCACGGTCAGGGAGTTTTTTTCAACAGAAAGGTGCCTTTTCATCAGTTCGTAGGGGTCGACGCTTTTCACCGCTGCGTAGAAAATCGATCTGAGGTCTGAAAATGGATCCGCACCCTGCATCACCGCTCCTCTCATCCGTGCATGCTGTATTATACCGTGTAATTTTTTTCTGTAAAGCCACGTTTTGTTCGTGCTCTGCCTTCAGTTGACGGAAAGAAAAAAAGGCTTTACAATGGGACAACACACAGGAACACAAGGAGGAAGGTCAAATGAGATTGAAACCGCTCCCAGAAACGGTGTACACAGACAGGGTAAAGAAGCTTCAGGTGGAGTTGAAAAAAGAGGGGCTCGATGTGCTCGTCGGGTACAGCAGTGAGTGTGAATCCGCAACGTCCCGTTTTTTTACCGGCTTTTGGCCCTTTTTCGATTTTTCCGGGGTGATCGTTCCTGCAGAAGGAAAGGCGGTCCTCGTCACAGGTGGGCCGGAGTCTTTTGAATTTGCGAATGAGTTTTCACGGGTACCTGAAATCAGGATAAACCCTCTTTTTGTAGAGACGTCTGCGCCGGACTGGGTTCCGGAGGTCACAGGCGAGAGTTTCAAGAAGATACTGCCGGAGGCGTGCGGGAAAGTACCGAAACGGATCGGTATAGCGAACTGGAATATTTTTCCCCACGTGATTTTCGAGGATATCCGCTCAGCCGCGCCGGATGCGGAGTTTGTTCCGGCTGATGACATCGTGCTGAGGGCTCAGGCGGTAAAGTCGGAAGAGGAAGTTCCTTACATCGTCGAAGCCTACCGCATCACTGAGGAGGCGATGAAGGCTGCCTTTGCAGAGGCTGCACCGGGTAAGAGAGAGTGGGAGCTCGAGGCTGGTGCCCGTTCGACAATGCTCGCGCAGGGTGCAGAGGGAATGCCCTATCCTGCATGGGTGTGCTCGGGCCCGAACACGCGTCTCAGCCTCTGCAGGTCGACGGACAGGGCGATCGGCCAAGACGAGCTCGTGCAGTTCACCTTCGGCGCGAAGTATATGGGGTTCTGCGGGAATATGTGCAGGCCGTTCTGCATTGGCGGCATACCAAAAAATGCGCGCACGCTCATGGATGTTGCACTCGAGGCGGTGCACTACGCCCTGAACGCGATAAAGCCCGGGGTGCGCGCATCCGAAGTGTTCGACGGGTACTACGAGATCCTTGCACGCTACGGGTTTGAAAACTTTACCCTTTACGGCCCTGCGCACGGCACCGGACACTCAGAGGTCGAGGGGCTGTGGCTCGCAAAAGCGGCCGATTTCGTAATAGAGAAGAACATGCTGTTCAACATCGATATTTGGCTTTCCGACGGGAGCCTCGGTCTCAGGTTCGAGGACGGGGTGCTGGTGACAGACAGAGGCATAAGAGAGCTCACGAGCTACAGGCGAGAGGTGATCGTTTTATGAGGGCAATAACCGCAGAAGCGCTCAGGGCAGAGGTTGAGAAGCGGAAGTCCGAGATCATCGAGTGGACAAAAAAACTCGTGCGCTTTCCCTCAGAAAACAGGCCGCCCAACGGAAACGAGAAAGAGGCGCAGGCGTTTGTCGAGGAGGAGTGCAGAAAACTTGGATGGGAAACAGATGTGTTCAGGCCGGACGAGATCCCCGGAATAGGTGAGCATCCTTCGTGGCTCGCCGGCAGGAACTACGAAGGCAGGGCGGATGTGGTCGCAACGTGGAAAGGGGCAGGCGGCGGGCGCTCGCTTCTTTTCAGCGGGCACATGGACGTGGCCCCCTTTGAACCGGACGGCTGGGAGGTGTGCAGGCCCTTCGTCCCGGTGATAAAAGAAGGGCGCCTCTACGGAAGAGGCTCGGCGGACCTAAAGGGAGGCCTCGCGGCTGCCTACTGGGCGCTGAGGATCCTCAGAGAGATGGGGTTTGAGCCTGAAGGGGACGTGCTCTTCGAGAGCGTGGTCGACGAGGAGTTTGCGGGAGGAAACGGGACGCTTGCCTCGCGCATCCGTGGGCACAATGCGGACTGTGCGATCCTCACGGAACCGACCCGGATGGAGGTTTGCCCCGCATGCCTCGGCGCGTTTCTCGGGAATTTCACTCTCAGCGGAAAAGCGGGAATGCCGTACATGGGGGAGGAAATCCCCAACCCGATCTTCGGAGCCTCGGCGGCGATCCGGCATTTCCAAGAGTGGCAGGATCTGTGGAGAGGACAAAACAGCCATCCTCTGTTCGAACAGAAAGGAAAGGAGCTCAACGTGCTACTCTGGCGAATCGATTCAACCAAACCAGGCGAGTTCACACAGATGGGCACACCTCTTCTCACAGAGATATCCTGGGTCGTGTGGTGTCATCCGGGAATAACGGAGGAGGATTTTTACAAACGGTTTCGGAAATTCTGGCAGGAAAAAGCGAAAGATGACAAAGATCTTTCGCCCTTTGCCCTGGAGATCCGCCCTGATTACCACTACGTGCGCCCGTGGGAAACCGACTTGAAAGATCCTGCGCTCGTGAAGGTTGTGGACTGTTTTCTGGAGTATACCGGGAACCCCCCCACGGTCGGCGGCGCTCCATTTTCCTGCGACCTCGCGCTCTACGGGGACGAGGGCCGAATGCCCTGTCTCATTCTCGGCCCGAGAGGCGGAAACCTCCACGCTCCGGACGAGTGGGTGCTGGTTGAGGACGTTTTGGCGCTCACCGGGATCTTTGCGCTGTGTGCGGCGCGGTGGTGCGCACAGGCATGAAAGAAGCTTTTGGCATGCTTTGCATGCTGATAGAATTCAATAAGATAGAATGTATGCACTTCGTACTGATAATGAGGAGGGGGGTGTGGATCGGAAAAACGCAATAGAAAAGATGAAAAAACTGTTTGGGCAGGAAAAGCGATATATAAACCATTCTTTGAAGGTGCTTTCATATGCCGAACAGATTTACGACCGGGAGAACGTGAATCAGGCCTTTGTGAAAGATGTGATAACGCTGGGAAGCATTTTTCATGACACAGGCATCCCGGTTGCCCTAAAGAAGTATGGATCGCCCGAGTTTCAGTACCAGGAAAACGAAGGAGAAATCACTGCCCGTAGAGCTCTCAATGAAATGAGCATCAGACCGGACATACGCGAAAGGGTGTGCTATATCATCGCCCATCACCACAGCTTTGACTGCATAGACGGGCTAGATTTCCGGATATTATGGGAAGCGGACATGGTGGTGAATCTCCAGGAGGGAAACTACACGCTGAACGGGGAGCCGTCTGAGAAATTTATTGAAAGGAACTTCAAGACAGATTCAGGAAAAAAACTGGCAGCTGAAATTGTGTAAACTCTCCATTATCTTTTATCATCTCTTCTTTTACGGAAGTGGCTCCTGCTGCATTCATATAGACGTGCCTGATACCGGCAGTGTTGCCGTTTTCCACTGTTTCGTTGTACTTCTTGAAGAGCAGCACTCCCCTGTCAACAACACTGCCGCCGCGGCTGCGAGCGTGAAAGGATATTTTCCGGTTTTTCTCATGTTTACACTCCCAAACAGACAATAACAGACTGGACGGAGGGGAAGCAATGTGATCCTTTGGAGAAATGCGTTTTTTTTCGTGAATGAAAACTCCGAATGAATCCACCGGACGGAAAAAAACTTGACAGATAAAAATATTGTGCTACTTTTTAGTAAAATTGTGTTACTATTTCGACTGTATGGAGACGTACGATGAGAAGAGTGTTGGTTTTTCTTGTGATCACAGTACTCGTGTGGAGCACTGCGTGCGGTGCGTTTGCACACTTTCAGTATTTGGTGCCGTCCGACAGCATGGTCATGTCAAGTGAGAGCAGGAAGCTGCATGTCGACCTGATTTTCGGACACCCGTTTGAGGGTAACTACATGGAAATGGCAAGGCCGGTTCAGTTCGGTGTGAAAGCACGGGGACGGAACATCGACCTCCTCAATACGCTTTTTATGAAAAAAATTACAGGACTCAGCGCGTGGGAGACTCAGTACACGATCAACAGACCGGGGGATTACGTGTTCTATGTGGAGCCCGCTCCCTATTTCGAACCTGCTGAAAGCAGTTTTATCGTTCATTACACGAAGACCGTTGTGCATGCGCTTGGTCTCGAGGAGGGCTGGGACGAGGAAATCGGCCTGAAAACGGAGATCGTTCCTCTCACGAGGCCCTACGGAATATGGACGGGAAACGTGTTCCAGGGGATCGTCAAGGCCTTTGGTGAGCCGGTTCCCTATGCAGAGATCGAGGTTGAATACTTCGCGGACGGCAGTATGGATGCTCCGGCGGACCCTTTTATTACACAGGTTATCAAGGCCGACAGCAATGGAGTGTTCACGTATGCGTGTCCCCGTGAAGGCTGGTGGGCGTTTGCTGCGCTCAGTGAGGACAGGGGAAAGATCATGCACAGCGACGGCAAAGAATACCCGGTGGAGATCGGTGCGGTGTTCTGGATACGGGTGCACGATATGCCTGAGCGATAAAGGAATTGATCATGCCACATTTTTTATAATGTGTACTGATTCAGCAGATCTCACAGAAGAGGGAAAACTGATGCATATTTCAGAAGGGGTGCTCTCGGCAGAGGTGCTCGTTTCCGGCGCAGCGCTCGCTGCGGGCGGAACAGCGGTGGGGCTGAAAAAACTCGATATGGACAAGATGCCGCGGGTTGCACTGATGACCGCAGCATTTTTCGTTGCTTCGCTCGTCCATGTACCAATCGGTCCCTCGAGCGTCCATCTTGTGCTGAGCGGTCTCATGGGGCTTGTCCTCGGATGGGCGAGCTTTCCCGCAATTCTCATCGGTCTGATGCTTCAAGCCCTTCTTTTTCAGTTCGGAGGGCTGACTGTACTCGGTGTGAACACGGTGAACATGGCGCTTCCCGCAGTCATTGTGTATTTTCTGTTCAACAGGCTTCTGAAAAAAGAGGGGAAAGTGCTTTCCGCCGTCGCTGCAGGGCTCTCCGGGGCCATGGCGCTCCTTCTGGCTTCCCTGTTCACCGCGTTTTCTCTCGTGTTTTCCGGAGAGGAGTTCGTCACCATCGCGAAGGTCATCGTCGTCGCGCATCTGCCGGTCATGGTGGTCGAGGCGGTGGTCAATGTGTTCATCGTCATGCTTCTGAAAAAGGTAAAACCTGAGATCCTGGAGGTTCCCTATGCGGTTGCTCAGAAGGCGTAGCTTGCAGGTTTTTATCTTTTCGGTGTACGCGTTTACACTCTGTGCCTATTCTAAAAGCTTTGCCCATAGGGTAAACGTGTTCGCATGGGTTGAAGGGGAGATCATCCACACAGAGTGCTATTTTCAGGACGGAACAGCGGTGCACGGGGGAAGGCTCGAGGTGCTCGATTCAAACGGCGAGGTCGTGCACAGCGGTGTGACGGATGATGAAGGGGTGTACAGCTTCAGGGTCCCGAAGGTCGACGACCTGACCATAGTGCTCGAGGCATCCATGGGTCACAGGGCGACCTTTGAGATTCCCGAGAAAGAACTTACCCACCTGGCCGGACTTCAGCAAAAGCCACAGGACTCCCCGCTTGCCTCGACCAGAGAAGAGAAAGGCGAAACAGGAAGAGATGACACATCCGAAGGGGAACAAAAACACGAACCTTCAGAGGCCTCTACAGAGGGTGGTTCAGCTCCCGTGGCTGCTGCGCATTATCCATCTGTCGAGGATATCCGTGAAGTGATCCGGGAAGAGGTTTCCTCGCAGCTGAAACCCCTCACGCGCCAGGTTGCACAGCTCCAAAAGGGTGAACGCATATCAACGCGGGAGATCTTCGCCGGTATCGGATACATATTCGGGCTTTTCGGCCTGGTGATGTTTTTCCAGAGCAAAAAAAAGAAGTCCTGATCCTTCTCCGGTCATCAGGGCACAGTACGGGCGCTGAGGTTTTCGGTGGATTTCATGCGCAGAATGGACGAAACACTCACGTGATTGAAGAGCGATTCTCCGAGGGAAAAAGCTTTCTCCACACACTCGATCCGCGGGTAAAGCTCTGTATGGCGTTTGCCTACGCCTTTGTCATCGCCCTCTCATCCAAGCTCATCGTATCAGGATTCGCCCTGCTCCTTGCGACCGGTCTCGTGGCCGCTGCGGGGCTGAAGCCCGGCCATGTGCTGAAAAGTCTCAGGGTTTTGTGTGTCTTCCTTGTTCTGCTCTGGATATTTCTTCCTTTTGAGATTCCCGGTAAAGCGACGTACTGTGTAGGGCCGTTTCAGGCAAGCGTCGAGGGGGTTGAGAGGGCCGTGTCCATTACTCTAAAAGCCACGGCAATCGTGCTGCTCATCGTGTCGCTTCTTGCCACTTCATCTGTGTTTTCCCTCGTTCACGCGATGAGCCACTTCAGGGTACCAAAAAAGCTTCTCTATCTCTCTTTTCTCTCCTATCGCTACATTCATGTAATAAACGCGGAATATCAGCGGCTGCGGAATGCGATGCGGATCCGCGGTTTCAGGCCGAAAACGAACTTTCATTCCTACAAGAGCTTCGGGTATCTTATCGGAATGCTGCTCATACGGAGCTACGAGCGTTCGGAACGTATATACAAGGCAATGTTGTGCAGGGGGTTTCATGGCGGGTTCTATCTGCTCGACCATTTTGAGATGCGCTGCAGAGACGTGGTTTTTCTCGTTATCATGTCCCTGGTTCTTGTTGGAATGGGAGGATTCGAATGGATGACGGTGTTCCTGTGATCGATCTTCAGAACATCGGTTTTTCCTATACTGAGGGCCGTCAGGTACTCGGGAGCCTTTACTTTTCTCTTTACAGGGGAGAACGGGTCGCGCTCCTCGGTGCAAACGGGAGCGGGAAATCAACGCTTTTCCACATCATCATGGGGCTGCTCAAACCGGACAGGGGAATCGTGCGGATTTTCGGAAATGAGAGAAAAAGTGGGAGTGACTTCCATGAGGTAAGGAAACGAATCGGTCTGTTATTTCAGGATTCCGACGACCAGCTCTTCAGCCCGACCGTTGCAGAGGATATCGCGTTCGGTCCGTTCAATCTCGGAAAGAGCAGGGAAGAGGTGCAAGGCATCGTTTCCAGGACACTCGACATCCTGGGGCTCGAGGGATTTGAACAGCGTGTGACCTTCAAGCTCTCCGGCGGAGAAAAGCGGCTTGTTGCTCTGGGCACCGTACTGGCGATGGAACCGGAGGTTCTCCTGCTTGATGAACCGGTACTTGGGCTCGATGAGGAGCACAGGGAGAGGTTCATCGACATCCTGAGAAGAATGCGCACGTTTGTCGCAGTTTCCCATGACCGTGAGTTTGTCGAACGGGTGACCGATGTGCGCTGCAGAATCGAAAACGGGCGCGTCTTCAGCGCGGTTGACAAAACCTGAGCTTCCCGGTATATTTCTGTCTGATTTTCACAACTATTCCGGGCGGGCATGGGTGCCCGTTTTTTGGTGGATTATTCCAATTTCACAGTGTGCAGGAGCTTTTCATATGTGGTCACGGCGGAAGATCTCTGTATTGGTGTTCGCTGCTGTATGCATGCTCGCATTCGCGGGATGCACGGGAACGCGCCCTCTTGTGCAGAAGGGTGGAAAAGAAAAGGCGGAGCACGCGCCTGCTTCAGAAGAAGAGGGCGGCTACGCGAAGCTTTTCGAGTTGGACGAAACAGATGTCGATTCGCTTCTCACACCGGTGGTACGGCTGAGCGTATTTCGCATGAACGTGGACCTTTACGAGCAGTTTTTCTGGAATGACCGCACCCCTTTCCCCCTCTCCCTCTACTCCATCTTTCACGAAACGCCTGACGGGTACGCCGTTGGAACGGGGACCATCATTGCGGAGAAAAATGCGGAAGGGGACATCCAATACGTGCTGGAGAGGGCGCTTCTGAAAAAGAATGCCGACGGCTCGATGTGGTGGCAGGTACATCAGACAACCATGCACCATACCGTGCTGTATGAGGTCCTCGTGTCAGTCGAAGGGGTGCCGCTGAGAATTCGAAGCACGCATCCTGATACCGATGAACGCGTGGAGGCGATCTTTGATCTCGGCAGGGAGCTTTTTTCTGAACGGGAAGAGGGGAATGAAGATCAGTTTCTCGGGCGCCTCGAGCAGATCAGGAAAGCGGATTTCACTCAGGAGCGAAGCTTTCTTTTCCGCAAACCGGAAATTATCGGAAAAGAACGGGTCAGTGTCGAGGGAGGAACATATTCCTGTGTGCATCTTCGGGACGTCCTGGCTGAGGACGATCTCGTCATCGACTACTGGATCGGAAAAAAAGTGCCAGGCCGCGTGGTAAAGATCCTTTACCGCACCTCAGATGGATTCTCCCAGGGAGAAGTAGAGCTCGTGCAGGTCAGCTCCCGTTACGAACCCAAGTTCGGTACGCTCTGATGAACACACTGAATGTTTTCACTTTGCATTGAGGTTGCAGTCGTAGATGCTTGAAACCACGGGCCGTCGCTGAGAATCCCCGGTGATATATCGATATCTCTGATACTCTCCACAGGAAAGTGGTCGAGAATCAGCTTTACGGTAAGCGCGTTGTAGAGGTTTATCCAGTATACCATCTGTTCTCTGCTGTTGACGCCGTCAGTTTCGCCGGTCACGAGGTAGGCGTCAAGAAAGTCAGACCGGAAGGAATGGTCTACCGTTTCACTGCTGGCTTCATCCCCACTGTTCCAGTACGACCAGAGCACCGCCCTTGGTGCTGCAGTACTCTGCCAAAACGGTGCAAGCAAAAGCAGCAGCGCGAAAAAGCTTATCGTGAAGTATCTGTATTTCATCGTATCTTTCTTTTTGCAGGGGTCAAAAAAGTTTTTTCATATACGCATGCACAATGATCGCTGCGGTCGAGCCGAGTGCAGTGGTGATGATCGCGATAGTGCTCAAAATGACGAAGTCCAGCTGTCTGAAAAAGATGACCGCAACACCGAGGAGAACCGTTCCTGCAAAGAGCGCCTTGATCCTCCTGGGGTCGACCTTTTTTGTCGCGGCTGCTCCCACGAATGTCCCGATGATCGTGGGCACGATTAAAAAGACGATTGTGCGCCAGTCTACCCGCCCTGCGAGTATGTACACTGCAGAGCCCTGCATTCCAGCAATGAGCACGGTGAAAAGGCTCGTTCCGATGGAGAGGTGAACAGGGAGCTTGACCGCGTAGATGAGAAGGGGGAGCAGAACAAACCCACCGCCGACTCCCATGGCGCTGCTTAAAAATCCGAGAGCAATACCCACAATGACGACAAGCGGAACCGACACGGGAATGGTCTCCCCCTCAAAACGTATAAAGAGCACAGGTTTGAGAACAGGAAAACGCTCTCCAGTGCATGTTTTGCTCTCTTTGCCGCGTTTTTCGATAAGCATGTACACGCCGATCACAGAGAGCAGCACCATATAGAGCACACGAACCCATGTGTCCACGTTCCCCTGCGTTTCGAGAAAGAAGATCAGTTTCTTACCGAGCAGGATTCCTCCAAAGGCGGTTGTGCCGATGATGAGGCCCACGATGTAGTTCACGTTCTGAAGCTTTCTGTGCCGAAGCGTTCCGAACAGAGAAACGACGATGATATACACGAGGCTCGAGCCGATTGCGTAGGGCATGGGGAGCCCCAGGATGTTGAGCATCGGAGTGACGAGCCATCCGCCGCCAACGCCGAAAAAAGAGCTCAACGTGCCCACGCAGAAACCGATAACCACGAGATAAGCGGGGTGGATGTGAAAGGGCGAAGCCGGAAACCACATGGCGGAATTCCTTTTTCCCTACAGGCCGAGCTGGTCTGAGATCTTTTTCATGGCGCCGAGCACGAAATCGATATGCTCTTCGAGGGGAACGCCGATTTCTTCCGCCCCGCGGCTGATGTCCTCGCGGCTCACCGAAGCGGCGAATGTTTTGTCCTTGAGCTTTTTTTTCACTGACGTGACCGAAACATCGACGATCTTTTTTGACGGCCGCACGAGCGAAACCGCAACGAGGAACCCCGTGAGCTCGTCAACTGCGAAAAGCGTCTTTGCCATTATAGTCTCGCGTTTCACCCCTGTGTAGTCGGCGTGCCCCAGAATCGCGGTTATCCACTCCTCCGGTATCCCCCGCTCGCGGAGAATTTCAGCTCCCCTGTAGGGGTGGTTTTCCGCGTCAGGGTATTTCTCATAGTCGAAGTCATGGAGCAATCCCACCGCTCCCCAGATGTTTTCTTCTTCGCCGAACTTTTTGGCGTACTCCCTCATTGCGGCCTCGACAGCGAGCGCGTGCTTTATGAGGTTGTCCTTTTTTGTGTACTCTGTGAGCAGGCTGTATGCGTCCTCCCGTTTCATGTTTTCCCCCTGTGAGTGGTCTCTCTGTGTGATGATTTTTTGTTCCCTATATGTTCGAAAATGACCGATGCAGTCGCATTGTCCGCAAGATGCGACAAACTCACGACCATGTGGTCTGCACCGATGCGTTTTGCGGTTTCCAGAGCAGTGCCGTACAGCCGGATGAACGGTTTTCCGGACGGCTCGTGGAGTATCTCTATGTCTCTGAAGCGAACTCCCTGTCGCGCGCCTGTCCCGAGCGCCTTCATGGCTGCTTCCTTTGCAGCCCAGAGCGCTGCAAGGTACTGGGAGGTGCCCTTCCTGCGCCGGTTCAGAAGCGTGGTTTCATTGTCAGTGTAGATTCGCCTGAGAAATTTTTCCCCGAAACGCAAAACCGCCGATTCGATCCGCGAAATGCTTATGATATCGACACCGTGTCCGACGATCATCTCTTTTGTCCGTGTTCTCCCGGTTTTGGTTCCAGGTGTGTATTACCGTTCTTTTCGCAGATCGGAGAGTATCTGCAGTATTGCTTCTCTGAAGCGCGGGGGTGCGAGAAGCTCACCCCAGCCTTTCTGTGCCTGGTAGAGCCCGTCGTAGGCAGTGTCGTAGTGGGACCGCAGGATAAAGGGAATGCGATGCTCCTTCAGCACGGCCTCCACAAGCCCGGCCTCGATATCGTTTTCTACTGTGGCAATCCTCTCAAAATCGCTCATTTTCTACCAGAGGTGATGCACGACGGATTTAAAGTAACGGGTGTAGATGCCTTCGACTTTTCGCATCTGCTCATCGCTCAGGGGATCGAGTTCCGCAGCGCGGACATTCGGTTCCACCTGGCTCACAGTGCTCGCGCCGGGAATGACGACGCTCACCTCGTCGAACATGAGAATCCATCGCAGCGCGGTCCGTGCGAGGGGCGTTCCGTCTCCGAACAGCTTTCTGAGCTCTTCGACTGCAGCAAGCCCGGTTGCATAATCCACGCCTGAAAAGGTCTCACCTTTGTCGAAGAACTTTCCCTCCCTGTTGAAGAATCGGTGGTCTCCCTTCCCGAACTTCGTGTCCCTGCCGAACTTGCCGGTAAGGAGCCCGCTTGCAAGAGGGACACGCACGATCACGCCCACGTTTTTCTTTTTCGCTTCCTTGAAGAAGAGCTCTGCAGGCCGCTGGCGAAACATGTTGAAGATGATCTGGACAGTTGCGCAGTTCGGGTACTCGATCGCCTTCAGCGCCTCCTCGACTTTTTCAACACTGACCCCATAGTGAAGGATCTTCCCCTCCTGTTTCAGCGCGTCCAGAGTTTCGAACACCTCCGGCCTGTAGTACACCTCGGTAGGCGGACAGTGCAGCTGTATGAGATCGAGCACCTCGAGGCCCATGTTCTGTAGACTCTGTTCAACGAAAGAACGGATGTTTTTGTCGTTGTATCCTTCAGGCACGTGGGGGTCAAGGCGCCGGCCGCACTTCGTTGCCACGTAGATACGTTCGCTCCTCGTTTTCAAAAACTTCCCGATTGAGTGTTCGCTTCTTCTGTCGCCGTATACGTCGGCTGTATCGAAAAAGTTCACTCCCAGGTCGGCTGCCCTGTTGAGCGTGTCCATTGCATTTTTTTCCTCGTAGGGTTCGCCCCAGCGGCCGCCGAGCTGCCAGGTGCCGATTGAGATTTCTGTTACCTCGAATCCCGTTTTTCCAAGCTTTCTCTTTTTCATTTTTTTCTCCCTGCGTTCTGCTTTCTCAAATATAGTGAATGGGCGAGGGAAAGTTTAGGTGAAAATTCTTTGACACTTCATGTTGTCCACAAATCCGTGAAATAGTATTATTATTGGGAAAAATGGCGAGAAAAAATATCGCAGGGCTGAGAAAACGCATAGATTCTGTTGACCGTAAGATCACCGGCCTTCTTTTGAGGAGGGCCCGGATGGTCGAGGCGATCGGCGCCCTCAAGCGAAAAAAAAACCTGCCTGTTGTTGATCGAAGCAGAGAAAAACGTATTGAAGAGCGAATCGAGGCCCTTCGGACGGACGGGCGCACGAAAGAGGCGATAAGAAAGGTCTACAGGGCAATTTTTCAGGGATCCTACGATATCGAGAAAGGGAACCGGACCGGAAATGGTAAGGGATGTTGAGGGAAGAAAACGGATCTCAGGGGTCGTCACCGTACCAGGTGACAAGTCCATATCCCACAGAGCGGTCATGCTCGCAAGCATAGCAAGCGGAACGAGCACGCTCGCCGGGCTCTCCCAAGCGCAGGACGTTCGCTCCACCATCGATGCGATCCGTACACTCGAAGTGCCGGTATATAACAAAAACGGAAAAGTCCTGATCGAGGGAAGGGGATTACACGGTTTCGAAAAACAAAGACGAAGTGCGCCTCTTCGAATCGACTGCGGCAACTCGGGAACCACTGCCCGTCTTCTCATGGGACTGCTGAGCGGCGCGGGAGTCCCGGCCCGATTGACCGGTGACCAGTCTCTCAGCAGGCGTCCGATGGACAGAGTGGTGCGCCCCCTTCGGGAGATCGGTGCACGGATCAGCGCGGACAACGGGCACCTTCCGGTTGAAATCGGGCTAAGCAGACTCGTTCCCTTTGAATACAAGGTGCCGGTTGCGAGCGCACAGGTGAAGAGCGCGTTCATACTTGCAGCACTTTTTATTCAGGGACGCTCGGTGATCACCGAGTTCAGCGACACGCGGGACCACACGGAGCGCATGCTCATTCTGATGAACGGGGACCTCAAGAAGCGAAGCTTTGTGCACGAAAAGCAGATCATTGTGTCCGGGAGAAGAGAGCTCACGCCGCTTGACATCACCATACCGGGCGATCTATCATCCGCAGTGTTTTTCATTGCCCTTGCCCTCACACTCCCGGGGTCGGAGATCGTTGTGGAAAAGGTGCTTCTCAACCACACCAGAGCACACGTGCTCGACGTGTTCGGGAGAATGGGCGGGAACATTGAGGTCAAGGTTGACGATGAGTTGCCCGAGCCCATGGGGTCGGTGCGCGTAAAAAGCTCCCGATTGAAGGGAACCACAATCGGTGGAGTCGAGATACCGCTCATCATCGACGAAATCCCCACAATTGCTGCAGCTGCATGTTTCGCCAGGGGAGAAACGGTCGTCAGGGGCGCATCAGAGCTCCGTGTGAAGGAGAGTGACCGGATCAGGAGCATTGTGGATATGGTCAGGGCTTTCGGCGGAGACATCAGTGAGCGTGAGGACGGCTTTCTGATCACAGGGAGCAAAAAGCTTTCGGCAGCACGGGTCCCGTGCTCCTGCGACCACCGTATCGCGATGGCGGCATCGGTCATTGCGGCCAACATCAGGGGCCGTTCGCAGATAGAGGATGCGGAATGCGTGAACGTGTCCTATCCCAGTTACTTTGACGTTTTTGAACAACACTGTTCCCTGTAGGACAGAAAAAAAATCTCACCTGTTCGGTGAGATTGGCGTGCATGTGGTGCGGTTTCCCGCTACTGGCCTCCTCCGGGAGCCTGAATGGTCGGTGCAGTTCCTCCGAGCTCTGTACCGAGCACGATCTCTCCGTTTGAGACGATCTTTCTAAAGATCTCTTTGTCCTTTTCCTGGAACGGATCGAGGGAATAGTAAGGAAGTTTGTAGTCGACCGCATGGGGTTTGTACCATTCCACCTTGGTGATGCTGCTTTCCTTTTTCCAGATGATGAGGAAATTCTGGCTGTACGTGTTGTTCTGCGGGGTGTAGATTCTTACCTTGTTGAGGAGTTCCGCTGGAAGAAAGAGGTACTGAGGTTCATTTTGGTTATCGATATAGGTGATTTTATACCCTTCGTAGGATTCCTGAAACCCAAAAACCTGATAGATATTGATGCTGGAATCACTCGTGGGGAGGTCGCCGAGACGAACAACCCTCTGCCCGTAAGTGATGCCCGCGACGATTACAAGCACAAGTGCGGTGATAAATATCAGTACCCTTTTCATACACGCTCCTTCGCATCCGTGTCGGTTTTCTACTCTTAGTATAGTACTATCATCGGCAAAATTCATCTCCTTTTCTGAAATTTTTCCGTCGACTGGATCTTTGAAGTTTTACTTTTTTTATATATATGATATATTTAAGCACTCAGGAGAGACTTCATGGACATATTTCAAAAAGCGTACAACTACTCTCTTGTCGAAGAGTACAGAGCCAAAGGACTTTACCCCTACTTCAGAGCCATTGAAACGGGGAACGACACGGAAGTCTACATAGACGGGAAAAAGATGATCATGCTCGGTTCCAACTCCTATCTGGGACTCACCTTCGATCAGCGGATGATCGAAGGTGCGATACAGGAGTTGCACCGGCATGGAACCGGCTGTGCAGGCTCCCGGTTTTTAAACGGCACGCTCGATCTCCACGAGGAGCTCGAGGAAAAGATCGCCCGTTTCATGCACAGGGAGAGCGCACTGCTTTTCTCAACCGGTATGCTCACAAATCAGGGGGTTTTGTCCACCATTATCGGGAAAGAAGATATCGTCTACGTCGACAGGGCGGACCATGCGAGTATCATCGACGGAGTTCGTCTTTCCTTCGGGAAGGTGGTGAAGTTCAAGCACAACGACATGGATGATCTGAAGAGGGTGCTGGAACTGTCCGACCGGAATGCGGGGAAGCTCATCGTTGTTGACGGCGTGTTCAGCATGGAAGGGGATATCGCAAACCTGCCCGGGATCGTGGACCTTGCGCGCCGCTACGGGGCACGGGTAATGGTGGACGAAGCGCACGCAATCGGCGTGCTCGGCAAAAACGGACGTGGAGCAGCGGAACATTTCGGCGTCGAGGACGAAGTCGATATTCAGATGGCCACCTTCAGCAAGTCCTTCGCAACAATCGGAGGATTTGCGGTTTCCGGCCATCAGGTGATCAATTACCTCAAGCACCACTCACGGGCGCTTATATTTACCGCAAGCCTCCCGCCTGCCGTCCTCGGAGCAGTGAACGTGGCAATCGACATCGTCACGAATGAGCCCGAGCGGAGAACTCGTCTCCTGCGGATCGCAGATCGGATGAGGACCGCATTCAGAGAGATGGGGTACAACGTGGGACCTTCACAGACACCGATCATTCCCCTCATCATCGGAGAGATGGATCAGTGCCTGACGGTGTGGCGTGAAGTCACGGAAAAGGGCCTGTTCGTAAACCCTGTGATTCCCCCCGCTGTTCCTGCGGGAAGCTCGCTCATACGGACGAGCTACACTGCTACCCATACGGACGAGCAGCTCGACTATGCGCTCGAGGTGTTTAAAGAGGTGGGAAAAAAGCTTGAAATCATATGAAGGGGAAGCGCTGAAGGGCGCTTCACCCCTTTATAGGATTTCTCTTTTCAGGTGCGGGGAAAAACGTCGGATATCGTAGTTGGGAGTACTGCGTATCAATTCCTCGATTTCTTTCTGTGAGTAGACCCTTCCCCTGTTGATGCCGGGACAGAATGCGGCTGTTTTCTCCCACTCCCGTTTTGAAACGAGGTGCCGTTTCCAGAAGGGGTAGGTCCTGCACTGGTGAGGGCGTGCCGGATAGATCGTGCAGAGCGTGTCCCAGAACACACAGTCATATTGATTCTTCTCAACAAGAGAGAGCCTCTGTTCGTGGAACATGAAGACGAGCCGTGTGTACCGTTTCACGAATTCTTTCGTGCTGATTCCGAGATAGTGCGCCATTCCGAGGATGTCGGGTTCTGATAGGTAGACGTATCCCGGATACCCGGTACAGCATTTCCCGCACCGTGTGCACTCGAACTGAATGCCTTCTTGGAAAAGGGGATGTGAGGGCATTTTTCTCATACACGTAGATAATAGACTTTTGGCGGCGGAGAGTAAACAAAAGAGCGGCGCGGTGATTGCTATGAAAGCGGTACGGGTGAGGAGCGCTGAAGACCGGACACTCTGTACTGAACTGATGAAAAAACACGGCTCGTGTAATCTCTATCTTTTCGAAGGGATTTCTGTTCCGAACAGCCGCTCAGAAAGTGTGCGGCTGATTGCGGGCTCTGAGACTGTGGGGATCGTTCACACGAAAAACGGCTCGTACGTGCATGTGTTTTTGCGAAACGGGCTTTCGTCAGGCGCGTGCAGCCGAATCAGCCGGTACGTTTTCAGGAGGTTTTCGCACGCATCTGTGCTCTTCGGCGACAGGGCAAGTATCGAAAAGCTCTCTGCTGTCCCCGGGGTGTCGTTCGAACGCATGCGCGATTTTTTGTTCATGGAAGTCCGAAAAGACCGTTTCACTCCGGTTCCGTGTGAAAAAGCAGTGGAGCCGACAGTAGAGAAGGCGGATCAGCTTGCGTCTCTGCAGATCGGCTATGAGATCGAAGAGCTTGGGGTGGGGAGCGCAGAGATCAGTAAAAAGAAAACCGCGGCGGTTGTGAGGCGGCGGATAGAAAGAGGGGAAGTCACTGCCGTGTATGAAGGCCGTAAGCCGGTCGCCTTTGCAAGCGTCAACGTGCGGTTCGAGCGCACATGCCAGATCGGGTCTGTGTACGTCGTGCCTGAGTACAGAGGAAAAGGATACGGGAAGGCGATCGTATCGGCTCACCTCTCACGCCTCTTTGATCGCTACGGAAAGGTCGTACTCTTCGTGAAAAAAACAAATACCCGTGCTATACATGTGTACACCGCACTCGGTTTTCTCGCGCGGGGAGAACTTGTGCAGGTGAGCGTATCAAGGAGATGACTTTGCTGTACAGTTTGCTTCGCGGTCAGGAATGATCATTCCTTAATATTTCTGAATTAAATGCAACAGGGATATTTCCCCGTTGTTTTTTCACACCGGGAAAGGGGAGAGAGAAAATAAGAAGCTCGTGAACGGTTTTTGTGTATCAATAGATCATCGGCAGAAACTGTATTATTGTGTCGGCTACGGGATAGTCGCCCGTGCCCCTGTCCGCTGAGGTGAACGGGCTGCTCGTCACTGTTGTTCTGTTGCCGTTGAAGGCGTCGATGGTGCGGTCAACTCCTCCCACGTCGTCTCGTATTCCCATGCACGCGGAGGCATTCCCCGACCCGTTTACAGATGTCCCGTAGATGAACTCTATGGAATAGTCTGCCTCGTAGAGCTTTAGTTGAAAGTTGAATATATCGTTTCCCGTATTATACCGCGCGTTTTCCCACTCTATGGTGAGCACCCTGTTTCCCACCAGGCCGCTTCTTTCAAAGTACACGCCGCTTCCCGCGTCTCCTACGTTTAAGTCGTCCCACCAGGGCGCAATCGCGTTTTCGAAGCCGATTGCGTATTCGCCGTCGGTCGGGTCCAGCTTGTCCGCGAAGAGAATACCGTTCACATACACATTTATGGTGTTGGGGTAGGGGGAAAAGATCATGTACCCGTTTGTGTACACCACGACGCGCGTGTGGCGCATCCCCATGTAGTAGAATGGAAACCCGATATCCACGAACTGGTAGCCCTCGTCCTCGGGCGGGTACAGATCGAGCGGGTCGGTGTCCACGAAGCTCAGGGGAGTGCCTGTTCCGGTTCCTGAAGGACCGATGCTGGTGAACGGTTCTGCTGCAACGGCCGACGACCAGCCGTAGTCGAGCATGGTGATAAGAGGCTTGTTCACCACGCTGACGCTTCCCGCAGGGATCATGTCCCAGAAGGGGTCTGCGCTTGCAGTGCTGCCCAGGTCGATGGTGTAAAACTGTTCTGTGTCCGGCACCATGTCGTCCACACCTGCGATCGTAATTCTCTGCGCCACGTTCCAGTCCGAGGGGGTGAAGGTGAGGGTGAGCGGATCCGCAGGAATGAGCGTGCCCTCGCTCGGAAGGCTGCTCGAAATGGTGATGTCAACGTCAGCTGTGGGTGCGGAGTTCAAAATCACTTTGAACTCCGAAGTGCCGCCGTTTTCCGTGGTCACGAGATCTGTGGTGATGAATTCGTTTGACGGGCCGAGTATGAGCACTTCGGGTGGTATTTCATCGTCGAGGTTGTGCACGTACACGGAGTCGATAAGCATAGTGTCGTAATCCGTGTCCGCGCTCGATGCGGGTCCGAGCTTGATCTCGATGGTTTTTGGGTTCACGCTGTCAACAAGCCAGTCATCCACACCAGTCACGGTGATGGTCTGCGATGTGCTCCAGTTTGTGGTCAGGAAAGTGATGCTCGCCGGACTCACGTCGACCTCGTTCGTGTCCGTGCTCGTGATGTCGATGACAACGGAGTCAGTTGGCTGAGAGTTAAGCATTATCTTGAAGGTGTCTGTGAGCGGAGTCACCGGGTCCTCCGCGGTGAAGAGGCCGTCTCCGATGTCGACCGTGATTCCGGGCGCGTCGTCGTCTACGCAGGTGAATGACACGTCGTCCGGGTCGAGCCCGTTGTAATACGGATCAGCGGTTAAAATGTCAGAGTCGAGCACAATGCTGAAGCCCTGGTTTCCGTCCACGAGAAAGTCGTCGACGCCCGCCACGGTGACAGTCTGGGGCATGTTCCAGTCTGTATCGGTAAACGTAAGTGTAGTGCCTGAAAGAATGTCGCCCTCGGTCGTGTCGCCAGAGTGAACGTTTATGGTCACGTCGTCTGTGGGCTCCGAGTTCAGCACCACCTCGAAAGAGCAGGAACCTCCTGTAACAGCGTCGCTCTCAGAGACGAGAAGCGAGGAGCCTGCGCTCACCGTGATGCCCGGCGTCTCGTCGTCCACGCACTCGAAATCAAGGATGTTCGGCGACGGTGAAAGGCCGTTGTAGTCACCGTCGAGTGAAGAGGCGTTGACGAGATTCACCTGAAAGGTCACATTTCCATCATAAAGATCGTCGTCCTGTCCTGTGACCGTGACCGTCTTCGGCGTCCAGTCTATGGGAGTGAATATCACGTCGCCTGTGGGCGGGTCTGTGACCTGCCCCTCTGTCGTGTCGCTTGATGACACGTGGATCGTCACGTCGTCTGTGGGGGCGGAGCTCAAAACGATCTGGAAACTGCTCTCGCCCCCGTTTTCTGACACGAGGGTCGAGGAGCCTGCCACAACGGTGATGGTCTTTGTGACGGTTGAGTCGTCGTCAATGTTCAAAAAGTCCACGTCAGGAATCACAATCCCGTCGTATGCAGGATCAAGGAGAGATGTTGCAGAGAAATTAATTCTAAAGTTCTGGTTTCCGTCAACCGCGGCATCGTCCTGTCCGGTGACCGTGACAGACTGAGCAATGAACCAGTCCGTGCTCGTAAAGGTCAAAACACCTCCTGCGGGTATGGTCACAAGCCCCTCTGCAGGCGTATCGCTCGAAATGCATATCTCAACATCGTCAAGCGGCTCAGAGTTGAGCACTACCATAAATTCTGAGTAAATTCCGCTTTCCGTGACGATCATTCTGGAGCCTGCGTTCACGGTCACGCCGGGGGTGTTGTCGTCTATATTGGTGAAAGCGATATTTTTCGTCAGGCCGTCGTAATCAGCGGCAGGCGAAGAGGATACACAGCTGACAGTAAAATTGATGTTTCCGTCAGCAATGTGGTCGTCGATCCCTGTGACGGTGACGGTCTGTGGCGCGCTCCAGTTTGCTGCGATAAACGTGAGTGAGGCGCCTGCGGTCACGTCTCCTTCAAGAGTGTTCGACGAAGAGATGGTTACCGTCACTGTATCGGAAGGCTCGGAGTTGAGCACCACGTCGAACTCGCTTGCCCCGCCTGTTTCCGTCACGAGCATCCTCGTTCCCGCGCTCACCGTCATGCCTGGAAAATCGTCGTCAACACACGTGAATTCCACGCTTTGTGTGAGCCCGTTGTAGTCCGAATCCGCCGAGGAAGTGGTAATGTCGATAAAAAATGTCTTGTTCCAATCCGCTGCGGGGTCATCCACACCGCTCACTGAAAGCGTCTGGGCAGTGTCCCAGTTTCCAGCAATGAAGCTGAGCACGGTCGGTGCCACCGTTCCCTCACCCGTGTCGGTGGAAGAAACATTGACCGTGACGGTTGAAGACGGCTCGGAGTTGAGCACGATCTCGAAAAACGTGCTGCTCCCGTTTTCCGACACAAGCATTGACGAGCCTGCGTACACGGTGATCCCGGGCGTCTCATTGTCGATATTCAAAAACGCCACGTCCGAGGGGTCCATGCCGCTGTAGTCCGTGTCCGCTGAGACTGCAGCGCCGAGCACAACACTGAAGCTCGTGTTTCCGTCGGCCTCGTAGTCGTCCACGCCGGTGACGATCACGGTCTGGGCAGTGTCCCAGTTTCCAGCAATGAAGCTCAGTATTCCTGCTGCAGGAGAGGTGATCGTTCCCTCCGTCGAATCGGGTAAGGTGACGGGGATGTCCACCTGCGCCGAAGGCGCTGAATCGAGCACCACTTCAAACCAGCACTCCGCACCGCTTTCTGACACTATGAGCTGGGACCCTGCAATGACGGAAATTCCCTTGGGCGCGTCGTTGTCAAGGTTGTGCACCGACACAGGCGCAAGGACCATACCGTCCCAGTTCGCGTCCGCGCTCGTGGTGCTTCCGAGGTTGATGTTCACGGTTTTCATCCCGTCATTTTCGAGGTCGTCGACCCCTGTGACGGTGACCGTGACCGGTATGTCCCAGTTTGCGGTCGAGAAGGTGATGCTCGCTGGGCTCACGGTGACCTCAGAAATGTCAGTGCTCGAAATCGTCCCGATGGACACGTCTGCAGTTGGCTGGGAGTTCAGCACGACCTGAAAGGTGTCTGAAAGCGGCGCTGTCGGGTGCTCCGCGGTGATAAGGCCGTCTCCAGTGAGAACGATCACTGCCGGTGAGGATGAAACCTCGTCGTCGAGGTTGCTCACCACCACGTCGCCCGGATCTAAACCTTCGTAGTCGCCGCCTGACGCTATGCCGAGGTCTATGACTGCGGTCTGCATTCCGTCGGTGATCGCGTCGTCCACACCAGTGACGGTGACGGCCTTGGGAATATCCCAGTCTGCAGTGGTGAAGGTGAGGCTCGACGGCGACACCGTCGCCTCGCCCGGATCAAGGCTCTGTATTGTGCCGATGGTGACTGTTGCGCTGGGCTCGGTGTCCAGAACAACGGTAAATGTATCGGAAAGGGATAGATCTTCCTTTGTGATGAGCCCGTCTCCTATGTCAACAGTGATTCCGGGAGTGTCAACTCCGGTTCCCTGTGAGCCTGAGCCGTTATGTGCGTCGTAGAGATCTTCCCGGACCATGAAGCAGGAGCTGATGCCTACGAGGAGACCAAAGAGCAGAAATACCGTTACAGGTAAAGTGCGCATATATCCCCTTCCGTTATCTCTCTTCATAAAGTGTAAGACATGAAGAGCGCAAGTTTCAAAGGCAATTGATAAATCTAACGCATTTTTTTTATTTTTCAATTTTTCAGGAGATGAAAAACTCTGTCGATAAACCGGAGAGCCAGAAATCCGTCCTTTGCGCTCGATACAGGCTCGGTGTTTTGCCTGGCGCACAACACCGCGTCCTCGAGCATGAGCGAGAAAAACCCTGTGGGGCCGCACGGCCACTGCTTCGGGTCTTTGCACTTTATTTTCATCTGTTTCAAAGAGTTGAACCCCTCGTAGAAAAGGCTTTTTTCACTTCTGTATTCCTCGTAGAGCCCGTTTCCGATTCTGATCCTCCCTGAGGCGAGCCCGATGTCGAGCTCGAACACGTAGTGGTCACGCCCTCCTCCCGCTTCGATGATCACCGGGACGTTTCCCGAGCGGGCGAAGATGTACGCAGTTTCGTTTTGCCTTTCAAGAGTGCCGATCAGTTTCTCCGGCTCCAGACGGGGGCAGCAGAGATACCGGATGATGTCGATGAGATGTGTTCCGTCGTTCCACAGCATGGCGGAAAGGCACTGTTCGTTCTCCATGGAGATCTTTGCCGTGACCGCGCGAAGCGGCCCGAGCGTTTTTTTTGAGACAAGAGTCTCTGCCCGCACGTAGTCTGCGGAGTATCTGCGCTCGTGGTTTGTGAGGACCTTTATTTTTCCGAACTCGTGGATTTCCGCGATCCTTTTCGCATCAGCGAGCGTTGCTGCAAGCGGTTTCTCACAGATGCACACGGAAACGTCGTGCTGTAAAGCCTTTTCGACCATGTGGAGGTGGGTGTCCGGCGGTGTTGCGATGTGGAGGATGTGGGGGCGGGTTTTTTTGAGAAGCTCGTCGATGGAGGGGTATGCGGATTCGCACCCCCACCGCTTTTTGAACCGTTCTCTCTTTTGTTTGTCGATGTCGCATCCGCCGACAAGGATGCAGTCAGGGCTCAGGGAGACCGCGCCAGCGTGCGTACACGGTTTTTCTCTCAGTCGGTCGTCTTCGAGGGTGCTTCCGATTCTGCCGAGCCCGATAATTGCGTTTCGTAATGGCTGCATTGCGCCCTATCCGAATGGGGTCCTGTATTTACAGTGTCGGTATTATTCTTTTCGTGTAGAAGAGGATGAAAAGGATTTTGTCTTTTTGGAGGAGGGTGCGGTGCCTGCGGGGATGTCTGAGATATCGAGCATGGCGGGCCGAGGCTCCCCGAGAAGGACGCCCTGCGAGTAGTCGATCCCGATTGCCTTCACGATACTGAATATCTCGTCCGAGTGGACGTACTCGGCAACGGTCTGTATACCGAGCTTTTTTGAGAAATTGACGATGTTTTCCACGATGATCCTTGTCCCGTCGTCTCTGTCGAGCTTTCTGATAAGCGACCCGTCTATCTTCAGGTAATCGAGGTTGAGCTTGATGAGGTATTCGAAGTTGGAATATCCCGTGCCGAAATCATCGAGCGCAATCTTGCAGCCGAGCTGTTTCATTTCCTCGATGAATGCGGAAAGCTCCCCGTAATTTTTTATCCCCTCCGACTCGAGTATTTCAAAAGTGACCTTCTTCCTGATTGACGGCGCCTCGTTGAGCGCGATCTTTATGTACTGCAGAAAATAGGGATCGAAGAAATCCTCGATCGACAGGTTCAGGGAGAACTCCGTGTCGATATTCCTGAAGGTCTCAAAGGTCTTCTTCAGCATCGCGCGCGTGATCTTCGGGTACAGCCGTGACTTCTTTGCCACTTCGAGAAAGTTTTTGGGGAGAATGATTTTTCCCTCGCTGTCCGCGATCCTCGCCAGGCACTCGTACTTCTCGATTTTTCCGGTTGCATTGGTCACGATTGGCTGGTAGAAGGGAAAGATTCGGTCTCCCTCGATCGCATTGGAGAGAATCTTGAGCCACTTCAGGTTGTCCTTGAACCGGCTTCGAGTCTTTTGCGCATCGCTGTAGAAGAGAAACGGTTTTCGCAGCTGTTTTGCCGTTTTCAGTGCAATGTCTGCGCAGGAGAAGAGGTTTTGCTTGCCCGCGTTTTGGGAAAGCGCAATACCTGCGGTCACCCTGAGCATGATTTCATACTTCGCGTATCCGTACCTCTCCCTCTGTACATACTGGCTCAGGAGAGTCGCTGTGGTCTCCAGCATGTCTCTGGTAATGAACTCGTCGGCTGTGTCTACGAGCACTGCAAACTCATCGCCTGCGAGCCTGTACACCCCTCTTGCGTAGGCCGGAAGGATGTGTGAGATGAGCTTCCCCAGAAAGATGAGCACTGAGTCGCCGATTCTGTAGCCGAAGATCGCGTTGATCTCCTTGAAATCATCGACATTGACCAGGAAAAGCGCGGGAGACACGGAATCGTCTATGTCCTTTATGAGCTTTTTTCTGTTCGGAAGTCCGGTGAGGGCGTCGAAGAAGATCTGTTTTCTCATGAGCTCCTCGATCCTGCGGTGCCGGTCTGCGGACAGAAACGTAAAAATCGAAATGAGAACGATATTCAACAGCCCGATCAACGGGATGGGATGCGGCACGGGTCCGGAGACGGCGCCGAGCATGATGAGAAGGAGCGCTGCACCATACGCGCACGTAAAAACGACAACCCAGCTCACCCCCCGGCGTGCCCCCTGCAGATAAAACGCGATGACAGGATAGGCAAAAAGAAAGAGCATCCCGGGAGTAAAGATTTCCGAAGACGTGAGCCCGACACCTGTCAGCAAAACGATGAAGCTCAGTAAAAAAACGCTCCCCAGTTTGATATTCCTGGTGCGGCGCATCAAAAGGATGAAAACAAAAAAGAGTACGGCCGATGCGGCGGAGAAGTATACCCCCGGGAAGGCATGCCGCAGAATCTGGAAGCAGAGGACCGCACAGGAGCTGATCAATCCGGTGAGAAGGGATATGTTGATGAACTTCAGTCTGGCCATTTCACCGTAGCGCTCGAAATCGTGTTCCTTTTCCCGCGGGATGCTTCCGATGAGGCTCCCCATGATTCGTCTGGAAATGGCACTGTTTTTTTTCATAAAAGACTTCTATACATCAGCGATTCGGTACACTCCGCTTTTTTGAATGAATGTATACACTCTATTATAACCCAATTTTCGAAAAATCTTCGTTCAATGAAGAAAATTCACATGGAAGTTGCAGGGTTTTCAGTATTAAAGAATGGTTTCGCAATAAGCGGCAGCTTATACGATGCACTTATGGGCCCGGTGGTAGTTCAGCATGCGGTCGTAGAGATCGTTGGGGATGTCGGTGAATACGCCCATCCGCATCGGTCCTGTGAGTGCGTCATCGCCGTGGCAGTCACTCCCCGCTGTTTTGAGCAGGTTGAAGCGCCTGGCTGCAGCATCGAAAAAAACGGTTTCGCTTTCAGAGTGCATGGGAGAAAACACTTCAATGCCGTCAAGCCCCCAGTCTGCGTATAACCGTATATGTGATTCATCGTGAAGAAGGTACCCGAGCGCTGTCATCTGTGTGTCGTTTTTTCCGCCCGGGTGTGCAAGGACTGCAAACCCTCCTGCATTGTGGATGAGTTCAATCCCTTCTCGCACCGGCCAGGGGGAGAAATCCCCATATTGCATCCCGACTCTCCCGAGCGCATCGAGAAACGCGGTGAGCGTGGCGCGCCTGTTGTAGGAGTAGAGCTCGAAGGAGATGCGTTTTATAAAACGGAGCGAGTAGTATGTGTGTATCGAAGGCGAAACAAGATCTGTCAGACCGAAACGGATCCCTTTCGGCCTGAACAGCTCGATCAGCATCGACGTATACGCCTGATCGAGGTTTTGAACCCGAGTGATATGCTGCTGCAGCAGGCGGTTGGCGGGGTCGACATAGTAGCCGAGGATGTGAACGATTCTGCCCTCGTGTGAAAGGGTGAGCTCGATTCCCGGGATGTATGGCATTTCGCCTGCTGCCGCTTTCGCGCGCAGCACCTGTTCGGTGTTGATGAAATCGTGGTCGGTGATGGTTGCGGCGTCATACCCGCATTTATGGACGATACCGATTCGTTCTTCGATGGAGATGTTGCCGTCAGAGCAATCGGTGTGGCAGTGTGCGTCAATTCGCATACAGTCCTCTCCCCCGGGTTCTGCAAGCAGTGCTGAACAGGAATTATTGATTGATACCGAGCTCTCTCAGTTTCCTCAGGCGGTCACGCGCTTCCTTGATGTTTCGTCTTGCGAGCTTGTTGTAGGGGTCTATTTCGAGGATTTTCTCCCACTCGGTGATCGCCTCCTCGTAGTTTTTTTGCACGAAGAGGTCGATCCCTCTATAGTATATCGCAAGAATTTCAGGACTGTATGTCTTTACATCTCTGAGCTCGGCTTTTGTTCTGTTTATGTATTCCTGGACGCTGAGGTAGTCCGGGTCAAACCGCGCAACTGTTTCGAATTCCGTAAGCGCTTCATCATACTCTCCCTCTGAGTAGAGCTGAAGTCCGCGTGCGTATTTCTGCGACTTGAATGCCTCGTCCGCAAGAAGCCTTTCATTAAGAGAGGTCTCTTCCTCGAACCGTTCCTGCAGCCGTGAAATCTGGCCCTCGTACGTCGATCGCTCCTTTGCAAACTGACTTTCGAGCGTGGCCCTATCGGTTACATACTGCTGTTCCAGATCTTCAATCAGTGCCTGCTTTTCCTCTGCGAGCTGGGTCGTGAGATTAGTGATTTCCTGTCTGGACTCCTCGAGGCTTATGTCGAGTGAGCCGATCTTTTCTTCGTATTTTTCGTCGAGCTGCCTGATGATTCTGTCCTTTTCCTGGTTGTACTCAACGGTGAGCTCCTCGAGCTTATCTTCGTATGTTTCGGTGACCTTCCGTATGCCTTCGTCGATTTGCGTGCGGATGTCTTCCGCAATTTTCACTTTTTTCTCCTCCATGCTGAGGCCGAAACGGTAGCTGATTCCGAGACGCATCAAAAGGTCGAGCGGCCCCTGCCAGTCTGTGTCTTCAAAGTTCACCGCATAATCGATTCCAAATCCCCAACGCCGGATTCCGATACCCAGAGAGAGGCCCTGCGGGAGACCCTTCCCGAGGCTGTCGAGCGTGAAGTTGTGATAGCCGGCCCTGAAAGAGAGACTCTCCACAAAGGAGACTTCCGTTCCGAAGCTGAGATCGTAGAGGAACTGCTTCTGCCCCGAGTTGTAGTTGTCGTTGTAAAAACGCCCGTCGAGGGCGAATGAGAGGCGGGTGTTTTTTTGTTCTCCGGAATAAAAATTCGTTGCAAGCCCCGCCTTGTACACGCGTGTGCTCTGCTCGAATTCGTCTACCAGCTTGATTCCGGTGCTGTACACGTCCTGTACAACCGCTCCCACAGACAGCCAGGGGATTTTTTCTGGATTGTAGTATACACCCACATCGAAGCTCGCACCCGTTCCCTTGTATTCCGTAATTCTCATCTGCTCGACCTTGGCTGACGCTCCGACTCCGAACCCCCACTTAAAATTGTACCCGTATGAGATCAGGATCTGATAGTGGAGGTAGTCGGTACGAGCGCCGGTGATCGGTGAGGCGCTTTCATCATACGACTGAATTCCATTGGTGTACAGGCCGAGCGCTCCGATGCTCAGCGTTCCGAAGCTCACCGTGGGGTTCGTGTAGAAGCCTGAAAAGTAATAGGAGGAGGCGATGGTGCGGGTTCCGAAGAAGGAGATCTCCTTGTGCTGGTTGAAGGACATGGCTCCGGGGTTCCAGTAGGCGAGCGTGGGGTCGTTTTTCATCGCAACAAATGCGCCTCCCATGCCGAGCGCACGGAGACCGGCCCCGTAGGAGAATATATTGTCAACTCCGCCTGTTTCGAGCTGCGCGTACGCGCACACATACAGAAACAGAAGTAGCACTATACAGAGTAAAAAAAGAATCCTTTTCATCATAATATCAATATATCACATCCTCATACGATTTCTAAGTCTTTATGAGAGAAAGAAACCGGTTATTTTTTCGAAACCCTGCCGAAGCCTTTATTCCCCGAGGTCGTCCCATTCTCCGACCAGTTTGATTTCCCTCTCCAGTGCCACTCCTTTCTTTTTCAGCACTTCTTTTTCCACGATCTTTATGAGCTCGTAGACATCCGAGGCCTTTGCGTTTCCCCTGTTGATGATGAAATTTGCATGCCGTTCGTACACCTCTGCGTCTCCCACCCGCCTTCCCTTCAGGCCGCACTCGTCGATCAGTTGTCCGCTCGGCACGCCCACTATGTAGTCATTTTTAAAGATGCACCCAGCGTTGGGAAAGCTGTTCTGGCCCATTTGTTTCCGCTTGGCCCGTACCTGCTCGATCTTCGATCCGATTTCCCGGGGATCACCGAAGGTGAGCCCGAAGCGGACGGAAAACACGTAGACGGGGCATTTTTGGAATATCGACGACTTGTAGGAGAATGAGAGCGCATTTCCCGGTATGTCAACGTCTGATGCGGTCCCCTCGCGTACTTTGATTGCAGACACGTTTTCCACGATGTCCGCCATTTCGCTTCCGTACGCACGCGCGTTCATGAAAAGCGCACCGCCCACGGTCCCGGGAAGCCCGGCCGCAAATTCCAGTCCGGAAAACGCGTGATCGCGGCACAGGTCGACAAGATCGTCGATACGGACCCCGCACTGGGCGTTCACGAACCTGCCCTCTGTTTCGATCTTTGTGAGTCGCTTCGTGTTGATCACCATTCCCGGAAAGCCCCGGTCTTGAAAGAGCACGTTCGAGCCCCCTCCGAGAATGAAAAGGCGAATTTTTTCCGAAAGGGCCCATGAAACGGCCGTGCTGAACTCACTGCGAGTGCGCGGTTCGAAGTAGTACTGCGCGGGCCCACCGATCCTGAATGTCGTGTGCTCTGACAGCGGAACTCCGGTGTGCAGCCGCTCTATGAATGACTGTTTTTGCTCCATTCCGCCCCTTCCCCGCGTGTACCTCACTAGTATTATTTTCGTCTCAATAAAAAAAAACCGTTACAGCTGAGTTCAGAAACGGAGGTCAAAGATGGTCTGCGCGATCTCAAAATAGAGAATGAGCGAGGTGACGTCAATGATCGTTGTGATAAAAGGACCTGCGGATATGGCAGGATCGATTTTGAGCTTTTTGAGGAAGAGAGGAAGAACGCTTCCGATAATGTTTGCGGCGATCACGCTTATGAACACAGCGATCCCGACTGCTAATCCGATAAAGGGGTTGACGTCAACGAACCGGGCTCTGACAAACGAAAACAACCCCAGGATGATCCCGAGAAACGCACCCATGAAGATTTCCCTGAAGAACACGCGGAAAAAGTCATTGAGCTCGATCTCTCCTGTGGCAAGGCCGCGGATGATGAGGGTTGCGGACTGCATACCTGTGTTTCCACATGTGCCAGTGAGCATGGGAATAAAGAAGGCGAGGGAAATGAGGATTTCCAGAACACCTGAGTAGTGCTTGAGCACGACCGATGAGAGATAGGACATCACTAAAAGCACGACCAGCCAGAGAGCGCGTTTTCTTCCCAGCACGAAGAACTTCGTGTTGAAGTAGGGGTATTCAGGGGCTTCGATTCCCACCATCTTGTGGAAATCCTCTTCCGCCTCTTCCCGGATGACGTCCATGACGTCGTCAACGGTCACGATTCCCACGAGTTTTTTGTCATTGTCGACCACAGGGAGCGCGGAGAGGTCGTAATGTGAGAGCACCTTTGCAACTTCTTC
>Ga0315545_1000938_pt1 | contig 29886 bp, 27 predicted proteins | sample SalMarSW160210MG_FD_203096 | JGI IMG/M metagenome (GOLD analysis project Ga0315545, IMG submission 203096) | Salt marsh sediment microbial communities from the Plum Island Ecosystem LTER, Massachusetts, United States - Salt Marsh Sediment SW1602-10 ...
TAATAAATAATGATGGTGACCTTAATGAGTTAAAGTCAAAGGTAGAGAAGCTATGGCAGGCACTAGCGCTTGACACTTGACTATAGCAATTGGTAGAATATGCTGTTTCGAGGAGGACCGAGAGATTTACGCTATTATTGAAACTGGTGGTAAGCAGTATAAGGTAAGCCCTGGTCAGGCTATAGATGTAGAGCGCCTGGATATAGCTGAGGGTAATAGTATTGAGCTGGATAGGGTATTACTTATTGCTGATGATGACAAAATAACCGTAGGCACGCCCATTGTTGATGGGGCGAAGGTAATCGCCACCTCGCAAGGGGAGGGGAAGGGTAAGAAAATTATAGTTCTTAAGTATAAGCCCAAGGTACGTTACAGCAAGAAGACAGGACATCGTCAACTTTATACCAGGTTGGCTATTGATAAGATAGTAGTGGAGCCAGAAGGCTTGTCAGCGCAAGAAGAGGTGATTCAAAGTGGCACATAAGAAGGGAGGCGGCAGCACCCGCTTAGGTCGAGATAGTCAATCCAAGCGGCTGGGTGTCAAGAGATACGCCGGGCAGAAGGTAAATGCCGGGACTATCCTGATTCGTCAGCGTGGTACACGAATTCACCCGGGGAACAATGTGGGTGTAGGCAGGGATTATACCATTTATGCCTTAATTGATGGTGTGGTTAAATTTGAACCTACCAGCAACAACAGGAGGAAGGTTAGCGTTTATGCTAGCTGAATAACACCGCTGAAAAAACCGGGGGTTCCAGCGGAAGTCAAAAAAGGTGACCATTATAGAATATCAGGTCATATTGAGTTGTTCACGACAAATAGCGCCATACCGTTACCCAACGCAGTCCAAAGAAGCTGAGGACTTCTTTGGTTATATGTTAAAGGTAGGTTTAGCCCTATTGGCTGCCGGTCTGATAGGACTTTTCATCCTAGTGTGATGGACTAAATGAAAGACAAGATTCATCCCAAATATTATACTGACGCCAAGGCAATTTGTGCTTGCGGCAATACATTCATCACTGGCTCTACCAAGAAGATACTAAAGGTTGAGCTGTGCAGCAAGTGTCATCCTGCCTTCACCGGGGAGCGGAGGGTGGTGGATACCGCCGGTCGGGTGGAGCGATTTAAGCGGCGTTACCAGCGGGAAAGTTAAGCCGATATAATTGATGTAAGCAGGAGCGGAGATGCTTCACCGCTTCTTACCGTGTCTAGCACTGAAAAAGCTCGGTAGGACTTTTTCAGCAAACCCAGTACCTTCATTCTTAATTTGCGCTTGAAAGCTGTATCTACCAGTGGTCTGTTGGGAAGTTTGATTATGGCAAAAAAGTTTCATTATGGGGGACAGGCGGTTATTGAGGGGGTGATGATGCGAGGGCAGAAGGCTGTGGCAACTGCAGTTCGTCGTCCAGGTGGTGGGATAGCTGTAGATGTCCAACCACTAGCTACCATATATACTAGTAGGGTGAGGAGAGCTCCGTTAATACGGGGCATCATTGTATTACTTGAAGCTATGGTTCTAGGTATTAAATCTCTACTCTATTCAGCTAATGTATCTATGGAGGAGGAAGAGACGGAAATTTCGGGATGGTTAGTTTGGGCTATGGTTGCCGTTTCCCTGGCGTTCGCTGTTGCCCTGTTCTTTATGGCTCCTCTTTTCTTGACTAAGTTGCTTGACCCCTATATAAATTCACCACTGGTTTTTAACCTGATAGATGGCTTTATTCGATTGATTATTTTCATCGCTTACCTTAAGTTAATGACCCTAGTGCCTGACATCAAGCGAGTGTTTGCTTATCACGGTGCTGAGCATAAATCAGTAAATGCCTATGAAGATGGTGCTCCTCTGGAGGTAGAGGCAGCCAGGAAATATAGCACCGCTCATGTGCGTTGTGGCACCAGCTTTCTATTTATAGTATTGATTATAGCCATTATAGCTTTTGCCCTTGTTGGCTTGCCATCGTTGTGGCTGATGGTACTATCACGAATTCTACTCATCCCGGTTATCGCTGCCCTCAGTTATGAGGTTATCTATTTTGGAGCTAACCATCCTAAAAACAGTTTAGTCAGGGCGATTATTGCCCCCGGGTTGTGGTTACAGGCATTGACTACCAGGGAACCCGATGATAGCCAGCTAGAGATTGGCTTAGAGGCATTAAAGAAAGTAATAGAAGTTGACCGGCTTGAGGAATCAGTTTAGTTTTTCCTCTGATGGCTTGCCTCCCTGACAAGACACTTTAGCAGTATTGATTAGACAGGCTACCGCTTCAATAAGGGTTTATTCTTTTGTTTAAGACTGTTTTGGAGAGGTTTAGGCTTCTCAATTCAGCAACATACTCTCTTTATGGCAAAGAGCTTACTAATATCAGTATCGGCATATAGCTACTTCGCTTTTGTTGGACAGAATTTGTGGTCTGGGTCATACCACATCAAATAGAAAATGCTCCCAGTCTTATAACCTATTATTCTTGGTTTGTTTCCTAATCCTATTTGGAATAACTCTTCAATGTCTATTTGGCGTTCTTCTAATCTGCTGTAGCATTCTTTAGGTATTTCATCCAATCCCCAAGGATGACAATGGGGCTTGCGTTTTACTTCATGCCATTTTAATCCTTCATATGATTGTAGGAGTTGAACTATTTTCCTTAAAAAATTTATTATTTTGACTTTACACCAACCGAACTGATTGTGGTCGTAATCAATATAGTTGTTATGAACACGCCATTTGAAGTTTGTGTCATCGAAACTGATTGGGTCAGTTAGCTTCCTAGGAGTTCTATCAAACTTGGGGTTTACCCCCTTTTTCTTTGAGGGCTGTCTCTTGCCCATTAGACTGGCTCGCAATCGGGTGACAAAGAGCTATAATATTCGGCCAATGACGCCTGAGTAATCTCATTCTCGCAATTCTCCCCTAGCGGAATTCCCTTACGAGCATCATTCCAAGGCTGTTCCATGTGTGTTAAGTCACTAATCCATTGAGCAGGCTTATCGCCATAAGCCTGCAATATAGCATCTATAGTCTCTTTTTCTTCTAGTTTTAGATTGTCTGTATTTCCCTTCTCCAATACAGAAATTTGGAACATCCCCTTGTGCTCATCATATAGTTCACGCACAACAGGGCCACTTGCCCAAGCCTCAATCCTTTCTGCAAATATAGGCTTTTCATCCCAAACAACAGACCATGCTTGGCTATAATAAACGAGCTTCTGTAACTTCATTGTGGTCATAGAACCTTGTTTCTCTAATATATATTTCGCAACATCAAATACATCGGCCATATCTACCCCCTCTGTTACACTCCTACTATAATTCTAACATCATATTCGCCTTTGTCAACACCCACACTGTACATTTTAGTACATATGTTCTGCTATTGCAAGTTACTTGTGTCCAAGGTATACTTACCTTCTTTTATATATCCTGTTTGGTTAGCTGTTGAAAGAAGCAGGTTTTATTACCAGTATGGCACACTGGACCTGTGGGGTGTGCTTTAACCAGAATGGTGTCGCTGTCACAATCCTTCCACACTGAGCGGACTATGATGCGATTGCCTGAGGTCTCTCCCTTATGCCACAGCTCCTGCCGGCTGCGACTGAAAAACCATACTTCACCACTTGTCAAGGTTCGGCGTATTGATTCCTCATTCATATAGCCCAGCATCAGCACCTCACCAGTATCGTCATCCTGAGCTATAGCCGGGATAAGCCCCTTTTCGTTAAACTTTAGATTTTCTATCAACATTACCCCCTTTGTCCCCCTCTCCTTTGTAGGAAATGGGGGAAGATAAAGTAAAAAGAGCGTAGCCCCTTTAGTCTACCCTGGCAATTTAACATCGAATGGGGCTATCCAATTGGGCTGGGGGCCTCATAGGTTATAGTTTGAGTAGCCGTTATAGCCCCTACCTGTCCACCAATTGCCGGGGTGATATTAATGATACTTGCGCCTTTGTTTTGGATTCTATGCAGAACTTGGTTAATGGCTCGGCTATCATTTTTAACGTCGAATTTGCCACCATTTTTGGAAAAGCTAACCAACTGAACGAAGATGTGAATTAGTCATTTCTTCCTATTTCCTACATTTAGCTAATGGCATTTAGTGCTTGTTTCAGGTTGATGTCTCCGGTATAAAGTGCCTTGCCGACTATTGCCGCCTCCACGCCGAGTGATTTGAGTATTTTAAGGTGGTTTAGCGATGAAATACCACCGGCGGCAATGATAGGCAATCTAATTACATTAATTAGCTCAGCGATAGTGCTGAAATTCGGCTCGGTGAGGGTTCCATCACGACTAATATCGGTATAGATGAAACGCTTTACCCCGAGCTCAACCATAGATTGGGTGAACTCTGTAACATTTAACTCTGTTTTCTGTCGCCAGCCGTGTGTTGCTATGTGTCCCTGCCAGGCATCAATGCCAACAATAATAGATTCACCAAATTTACGGCATGCCTCTTCAATCAGCTCGGGGTCTTCCACAGCGGCTGTGCCCAATATAACACGCTCTATGCCTGCTTTAAGCGATTGCTCTACTGCTTCCAGTTGGCGGATGCCACCACCCAGTTGAATAGGAACTAATATGGCACTAGCTATCTCTCTAATAATGTCCAGGTTATAGAGCTCACCCATAGCTGCGCCATCAAGGTCAACAACATGCAACCTTGGTGCTCCCAGCGATTGCCATTGTAGAGCTACCTCTAGCGGGTCATCAGAGAATACCGTTTCCACATTGTAGTCACCTTGATACAGGCGAACGCATTTACCTTTTCTAAGGTCTACGGCAGGAATTAATTCTATTTTAGCCTTACCTCTGTCTATTTACGCCAAGTGCATTATATCATTATGATTGCCGTGATATCAATTCTCCCCTACGGCTCATTCCTTGACACGGTTAGGGCAGATTGTTAGACTGTAGTCGCCACAGTCTGAGTCTTGGTTGGCAATTTTATGGCAGAAGAGATTTCTTTATACAATTCTTTGTCCTATAAACCTTCGAGTAGAGGGCTTGTTTATATTTTTACCGGCGATGGCGTGGGCAAGACTTCGGCAGCACTAGGGGTTGTATTCAGAGCCTCAGGGCATGGTTTAAGAGTATATTTTGCTTATTTTATAAAGGGTAGCTACCCCTATGATGAATACAATATTCTGTCTCAGTTACCCAATGTCAATGTGACTCGCTTTGGGCAAATAGAATCCATTGACCCAGCAAATATTAAGCCGCAGGAAATAAAGCAGGCAAGGCAGGCTTTGGCGGCTAGTTATGAAGCTATGCTCAGTGGCAATTATGATTTGGTAGTATTAGATGAAGTGAATCTAGCAGTGGCCTGGAAACTGGTTGAGCTGGATGAAGTTATTAAGCTCATTACTGATAAGCCAAACAATGTGGAGCTTATTCTTACCGGTCGCCAGGCTAATACCAAGCTTGTTCAACTGGCAGACATAGTTACTGAGATGCTGAAGATTAAGCATCCCTATAATGAAGGGGTAATGGGAAGAGGATTAATTACTAATTAAATACTATCAAGGAGAGAATTTATGAGTATTACGTTGAGTGTAATTAAGGCTGATGTGGGTGGTTATGTGGGGCATTCTGAGTCTCATCCTGATGTTTTAGCCAAGGCTAGAGAATGCCTGGCTAAGGCTAAAAAGGAGGGATTACTGGTTGACTATCATGTAACCAAGTGTGGAGATGACCTACAACTGATTATGACTCACCAGCGGGGTGAGGAAGATGAAAAAATCCATAAGTTAGCCTGGGACACCTTTGTTGCCGGCACTGAGGTAGCTAAATCACTGAAGCTTCATGGCGCTGGGCAGGATTTATTGTCTGATGCTTTCTCAGGCAATATCAAAGGGATGGGTCCCGGGGTGGCTGAGATGGAAATTGAGGAACGTCCCGCTGAGACCATCATAATTTTCATGGCGGATAAGACCTCTGCCGGGGCATGGAATATGCCACTATACAAGATGTTTGCTGACCCGTTTAACACCATCGGATTGGTTATTGCTGACAATATGCACACTGGATTTGCCTTTGAGGTGCACGATGTCAAAGAAGGTAAGAAGATAACCTTTAACGCCCCTGATGAGATTTATGATATGCTGGTTTTCATAGGGGCGCCCACCCGTTATATGGTAAAGGCAGTCTATCACCGGGAAACTAATGAGATAGCGGCTGTATCCTCTACTCAGCGTCTAGCTTTATTGGCTGGGCGGTATGTGGGTAAGGATGACCCGGTATGTATTGTTCGCTCCCAGGGTCAGTTCCCAGCGGTAGGAGAAGTGCTGGAACCATTTACCTTACCCCTGCTGGTGGAGGGTTGGATGCGAGGTTCACATAATGGTCCCCTTATGCCAGTAGCTATTGAGGATAGCACACCGACACGGTTTGACGGGCCACCCAGAGTAGTGGCTGCTGGCTTCCAGCTTTGTCAAGGCAAGCTGGTGGGACCACGTGACATGTTTGCTGATAAATCCTTTGACCCAGCTCGCCACCAGGCAAATGAGATAGCCGATTTTATGCGTCGCCACGGTCCCTTTGAACCGCACCGCCTGCCCCTGGAGGAGATGGAATATACTACTATGCCTCAGGTAATGAAAAAATTGGAGGGAAGGTTTACCAACCTATAAGTTACGGGCATGTCCAAGCTCTTCTTGGCAACAAACAATCAAGCCAAGGTGCGCGAGTATAGGAGTTTACTCCAGAACATCCTCTACGAGCTGGTTATACCGGCTGAAAATAGCATCATAGTTAATGAGGTGGGGGAAAGCCTTGAGCAAAATGCTAGATTGAAGGCTATTGCCGGTGCGGTTAGAAGTAAACTACTGGCTTTAGCTGATGATTCAGGGCTGGAGGTTGATGCTTTGGGTGGTGAACCTGGTTGGTTATCAGCTCGCTATGCTGGTGAGGGTGCTTCAGATAGTGAAAGGGTCAACTACTTATTGTCACGGCTCAAAGGCGTGACCTTGGAGAAGCGGTCTGCCTGTTTCAGATGCGTTATCGCTATAGCTACACCTGAGGGAAAAGTAGAGTTTTGTTGCGGTGAGTGTCGGGGATTTATCACCTTTGAACCCAGGGGTAAGAAAGGCTTTGGCTATGACCCTATCTTTTACCTTCCTGAACTGGGCAAGACAATGGCTGAGTTACCTCTGGCAACAAAAAATCAAATTAGCCATCGGGGACAGGCAGCCAGAAAAGTATACCAGGTACTGGAAAGATTAAGGGGTAGTAAATATACCCTTTAAATTGCTGGGCAAACAATTAACATTGACCTGAATTTAGTATATACTACTAAAGTAGAGTTAGTATAATTTTTGGAGGGTGTATTATGAGGCTATCATGTCTTCAGGAGAATCTAAATCGGGGACTTAACGTGGTAGGGAAAGCAGTAGCGACAAGAACAACCCTGCCTATAACCAATAACGTTCTCTTAGCCACCGACCAGTCTCGTCTCAAGTTGGCCGCCACCAATCTGGAAATGGCTATTAGTTGCTGGATTGGGGCTAAAGTAGAGGAAGAAGGGGCGATTACCGTTCCGGCTAGACTTCTTAACGATTTCATTAATTCCTTGCCCAGTGAGAAGGTTGATATTAGCCTTTCCCCTCCGACCAAGACCCTGGGATTAAAGTGTGCTCGATTTGAGGCACGAATCAGTGGGGTTGATGCCAAGGATTTCCCACCCATACCCCAGGTGGATGAGGGCATTACCACCAAGGTGGATATAGATGCCCTTCGCCAAGGAATTACCCATGTTATATTTGCTGCTGCCACCGAAGAGTCTCGCCCAGTGCTTACCGGTGTTGATGCCCAGTTTGATAATGACTTGTTAACATTAGCCGCCGCCGACGGCTTCAGATTAGCTGTATACAAACTACCTCTTGCCGTCCCGGTTAGCCAGAAGACCGAGGTCATTATTCCGAGCCGTACCCTGGCTGAGCTAAATCGGCTTATGGCTGATGAAGAGGAGGCAGTTGAGATAACAGTAAATCCTAAAAAGAGCCAGGCGCTATTTCGCTTGAAGAATGTTGAGCTAGTATCCCAACTTGTTCAAGGTACCTTCCCCCAATATACCCAGCTTATTCCCCAGAGCTATACTACCCATGCAGTAGTTAGTGTCGCTGAATTCTTGAGGGCGACCAAGACAGCTTCTATCTTTGCCCGTGATGGCAGTGGCATTGTCCGTTTGGTAATAGCTCCGGGTAGTGAACTAACTCCGGGTAAAATAACTGTTTCAGCCCGTTCTGAAGAGATAGGCGATGATGTTGGTGAGATTGATGCTATTGTCGAGGGTGAGGAGGCAAAGATTGCCTTTAATGGCAAGTATCTAAGCGATGTGCTCGGTGTGCTTCAGGAGGCACAGGTAGCTCTTGAGACAACCAACCCATCAAGCCCTGGCGTTGTCCGCCCGGTAGGGGTGGATAACTATATCCATGTCATCATGCCCATGTTTGTCCAGTGGTAATAAAAACTAGGCTCAAAATTAGAGTAAAATTAAAGCGTCTGGTAAAATATCAGGCGCCTAATTTTTTAAGCAAATGAATAAATCAAAGTTGATTATCCACCTCAAAACAACCAATGAAGTAAGTAATGACAGATATGATAACAATGCCTATGGTTTCTTTAATGTGGGTCTTTGCTTGTGATAAACTATCTGTATTAAATCTATGGAATACCCAAAAGCAATCGCTATCTTAAGAAACTTGTTAGACAGGCACTCTCTTGACGCCGAAGAAAAAGAAGCAGTTATGACTGCCATCGGCGTTCTCAGTTGGGGTTCCTTGTCTAAAAGCAAAATAAAAGTACAAAGAGCCAAACGAGATAAGAGTACGGAATGGTAACATTAGCTAAGTACTCTGTATGTACGCATGGAAGGGCAAACATTCCCATGTAGACAGGCACTACTTGACCATCATAGTGAGCAGTACCGTACGATAGATAGAATCCGAATGTCCGAACTGACTTTCAGTTTATCAGCAGTAACGCAATTATAGCCAATTACAATGAGAATATATAAAAGGAGATGGAAATTGATGCTGACAAACAAATTTAAATATTGCAGATGGCTTATGCTGGGGCTCTAGCAGATGCAGTATTGCAGTTTAGTAAGGAGGGTGTCCTGGAGAATGTAACGAGGCGCAAGCAGCAAGAACAAATCCACGCCGGTAAGATGCAAGCTATGCAATTCGGCATCACAAAGCCCGAGGAGGTCTTCCTAAAATTATCCGAGCTTTTTGATTGTGCCAGATGGGATATTATTAATAATCCCAAAGGTGGCTTCATTGCCCAAACAAGCAGTTGCAAGCTATTTGCAATAGCTAAAAAGATTGGTGCTCCGATGCCATGCTATTTATATTGCCTGAATCCCATGGAGGGAATTCTAAAATCACTAAAAAGTAATGCTGTTTATAAGGTAGATGAAACATTATGGGATGGGAATAAATGCAGCATTACAGTGAGTTGATTAGAAAAGGGAATCGACACAGAAGTTAAATGCCGATAATAAAGAGATTTCATGGTACTGAAATGTACGCATGGAAAGGCAGACATCCCCGTGTTTGTGCAGTGGTAGATAATCAGTGACCAAGCGGAGAGTTGATAGCTTGATAGTGGACAGGGGGTTGGTGGAGAGCCGAGCCAAGGCTCAGGCGCTAATTATGGCTGGGGAGGTGGTGGTGGAGGGGAAAGCGGTTATTAAGCCGGGAACTCTGGTTAATGAGGAGGCGGCAATTACTATACTTGAGCCGCCACGTTTTGTTAGCCGGGGTGGACTTAAGCTTGATTATGCCCTGGATAAATTCCAGCTTGATGTTTCTTCTAAGGTAGTGGCTGATATTGGGGCATCAACTGGTGGCTTTACCGACTGCCTGTTAAAGCACGTAGCAAGCCGGGTTTATGCGATTGATGTCGGCTATGGTCAACTAGACTACCGTTTAAGACAGGATTCACGGGTGGTGGTTATGGATAGGGTCAATGCCCGCTATCCCATCCTTCTGACGGAAAAGGTAGATTTGGCTACCTTAGATTTGTCCTTTATTTCAGTAGAGAAGGTGATACCATCTGTAGCTAGGTTAGTCAACGATGATGGTTATTTACTGGTGCTTATCAAGCCGCAGTTTGAGGCTAGGAAAGAGGAGGTGGGCAAGGGGGGAGTGATTAAGCAGTCTATAGTGCATGCCATAGTGCTAGGGCGCTTTATCGCCTGGGCGATAGAGCATCACTTCAGGCTGGGGGGACTGGTGGCGTCACCTATCCTTGGTGCTTCAGGGAATAAGGAGTTTTTTGTGCTACTGAGGCTGACATAATGATTAGGAAGAGTGTTACTCTGGAATCAGACGGCATAAATATTGTTGGTGAGCTTTACTTGCCTGGTGAAGGTAAGGGTTTGTTTCCTACTGTTTGCATTTGTCACGGTATCCCGGCTAAGAGCCCCGACCCCAATGATAGAGGCTACGCCCCATTGGCGGAAAGGATTTGCCACCACGGCTTTGCTGTATTGATTTTCAATTTCAGAGGGACGGGGGCTAGCGGTGGGAATATTGACATTTTGGGCTGGACTAGAGACCTGAAGACGGCTATTGATTATTTATTCACTTTATCTGAGGTAGATAAGTCTCATCTGTCACTGCTCGGTTTCAGCGGTGGAGCTGCTGTGTCAGTATATGTGGCAGCACAGGATAGGAGGGTATCATCTATTGCCACCTGTGCCTGCCCGGCGGAGTTTGGCTTCCTTACCGAGGTTAATGAACCACAGGCTATTATCAACCACTTTCGCAGCATTGGCACCATCAGGGATAGCGGTTTTCCTCAATCCGCTCAAGAGTGGATTAGTGGCTTCAGGCTGGTTAGTCCTATTAAATATATAGCCAGAATTACCCCCAGACCATTATTATTGGTGCATGGCAGCCGGGATGAGACCGTTGAGGTCAGTCATGCCTATAAGCTATATGATGAAGCCGGGGAACCTAAGCAGCTAATCATAGTTGATGGAGCCGAGCACGGGCTACGGCAGAATGATAGGGCGATGGCTGCTGTTTTGGACTGGCTGAAATCTCACGCTCCAATTAGTGGTTCAAAACAGGCTATATAAATTGACCTACAAGCAGAAAATGGTTTATAATTTATGATGTAGGGTTAATTATAATGAACTCAAGCCGAGGGAAAAACCTCTAGGAACCCATTAAGAGGCAGTAAATTTGCACGAGTGCTGTGGCGTTTTTGGCGTTTATGCCCCCAATGAGGATGTAGCTCGACTTACCTTTTTTGCTCTATTTGCTCTTCAGCACCGCGGTCAGGAGAGCGCTGGTATCGCTACTACTGATGGAAAGAGACTCCAGGTTTATGCCCGGATGGGGCTGGTGTCTCAGGTATTCAATGAAGACTCGCTAAGCCAGCTCAGCGGGGATGTTGCTATCGGTCATAATCGCTACTCCACCAGAGGTTCCAGCCGGGAAACTAATACCCAGCCTATTATAGTGGGTAGTGGTTCAAGTGCGCTAGCCATAGCCCATAACGGGAACATTATTAATGCTGAGCACCTGTATGAAGAACTCTGTGAGCAGGGCTATACTTTTCATACCTCCACCGATACTGAGGTTATCGCCAACCTCATTCTCTCTTCCCCCGAGAAAAACTGGATAGACAAGATAAGATATGCTATGCGTCGGCTTCAGGGAGTGTATTCTTTAACCATCTTGACTAACCATAGTTTGTATGCAGTTCGTGACCCCTTGGGTGTGCGTCCGCTATGCCTGGGGGCTATTAATGGCGGCTGGGTTGTAGCCTCAGAGAGTTGTGCCCTCGACCATATTGGAGCTAGTTTTATCAGGGAGATTGAACCGGGTGAGATAGTTACTATCACTGAAAATGGTATTGACAGCTACCAGGCAGAGTTGAGTAGAAAAGCGCTGTGTATTTTTGAGTATATCTACTTTGCCCGTCCTGATAGTGTGATTAACGGTCGGCTGCTTTACCCGGCACGGCAGGCTATGGGTAGGGGGCTGGCTGAAGAACACCCGGTAGATGCCGATTTGGTTATAGGAGTGCCTGATTCAGCCACCGCTGCTGGCATCGGTTATTCCCGCCAGTCAAATATACCTCTATGTGAAGGATTGCTCAAGAATCGTTATGTGGGGCGAACCTTTATTGAGCCTGACCAGCGAATCAGGGACCTCGGCGTTAAACTAAAATTTAACCCCTTGCCCCAGATGCTGGATGGCAAGCGAGTGGTAGTGATTGATGATAGCATCGTCCGTGGCACTACTACCCCACAGGTGGTAAAGTTACTCAGGAGGGCAGGGGCTAAAGAGGTACATATGCGTATTTGTGCCCCGCCTATCCGCTATCCTTGTTTCTTTGGTGTGGATATGGCTACCCGCTGGGAGCTGATTGCCTCTCAGAAGACTATACCTGAGGTCAAGGATTTTATTGGTGCCGACTCATTGGGCTATCTGAGTATTGATGGACTGATTAAAGCGGTGGCTTTGCCTAAGGATATTTTTTGTATGGCTTGCTTCACTGGCGACTACCCCATACCGGTGCAACTTGAGATGGATAAGATGGCACTGGAGTCTATGCCCCAGAGAGTACCTCTGAAATAAAACAGCGATGAACTAAAACGCTCAATCACTTATAATCTTCATCATTAGCTAATGCCCTGTCGGTCAAACTTCTGTGATTACTTATTAACCCTATCCCCTTTATCCCCTTCCCCTTGACAAGGGGAAGGGGAAGATAATTTATTTAGAGGGGCTATGCCCCTCTAAAACTCCCTTGATCACTCCTTAAGAAAAATTTAAGAGAATAGAATTACAATAGGTCTAAAAATCAATATTTTTGGGATAATAAAGGGATTGATATTGACCCCGTTAGGAAATCTAACGGGGTTGATTAATAATCTCATTCTTTTGATTGCAACTGAGCCGCCCGAAGTGTTATGATTCAATTCACTATTTATGGTAGCTGTGAGCCATCTGCTACAATATAAGTGCAAGGAGGGCTAATATAATGGGTTACTTTGCTATACTGGCAGCCGTACCCGGTTTCTTTCTAAGCGCCTTCATCTTCATGCTTCTCTGGGGTGTTATTGCCCCAAACTTCGGGATAGAAAAGATAGGCTATCCTATGGCTATGTTGATAACCATCACTCTCTGGCTTGCCGTGGCACCTCTGGCAGCAGCGGCTGGTCGGAGAGCAAAAAAGTGGTAACTTTTTCTTTGTATTGAATTGTACTTTTAATGACGAAAAAAAAGATTAGATTAAAGAAGTGCCCTGAATACTTTTTACCCAAGGGTGAAGAACTTTCAGAAATAGAGACTTGGGGGCACTTGGCAGGGCATTACAAATGTGTATCTACGTGATGGAGGCTTTAAAGATAGGGGTGATAATTTAACCATACCAGAGATAAGAGGATTTCACGCTATAGTAAGGAGGGCTTATGCGAGCTATTATTAGTGTATCTGATAAAACCGGTGTAGCTGACTTTGCTCAAAAGTTAAGCCAGTTGGGATTTGAAATATTAAGTACCGGTGGCACCAAAAAGGCATTGGCAGAGGCTGGGGTGCCGGTAAAAAGTGTCTCTGAAATTACCGGATTCCCTGAGATACTTGATGGCCGGGTAAAAACCCTGCACCCAGTAATTTATGGTGGAATTCTGGCCAGACGAGACCTTCCTGACCACATGACCCAGCTAGCTGAGAATAATATTCAGACTATTGACCTGGTGGCAGTTAATCTTTATCCCTTTGTCCAGACGGTAGCTAGGGAAGATGTTACCTTTGATGAGGCTATAGAGAATATTGACATTGGTGGACCGAGCATGATTAGGGCGGCAGCTAAAAATTTCCCCAGTGTTATTGTGCTGGTAGACCCTGCTGATTACCAGCCAGTCTTGGGAAAATTGCAGCAGTCAGGCATGGAGCTAGCTGAGCGGAAACGGCTGGCTCAGAAGGCTTTTCAGCACGTAGCTATTTATGATACTGCAATTTCACAGTATCTGAGAAGGGATACGGAAGGTTTCCCCGAAGAGATGACTATAGCCCTTATGAAGCGCTATAGCTTGCGTTATGGCGAGAATCCGCATCAGCAAGCTGCCTTCTATATTGAGCAGGTAGTAGGTGAGAGCAAGGATACTGGCATCAGCGGGGCAAGACAGCTATGGGGCAAGGAGCTTTCTTATAACAACATTATGGATGCTGATGCTTCCTGGGGAGCGGTTACCGACTTTTCAATGCCTACCGTAGCCATTATTAAGCATACTAATCCTTGTGGTCTGGCTAGCCATGGGGCTATTGCCGAAGCCTATCGCCAGGCTTTAGCTGGTGACCCACTAGCTGCCTTTGGCGGCATTGTCGCTTCCAATAGAGCCATTGACCTAGCTACGGCTAAGGAGATTGGTAAGACCTTTTATGAGATAATTATTGCCCCTGAATATGATGCTGAGGCTCTGGAAACATTAAAGCGTAAGAAAGACCTTCGCATCCTTGTCGCTGAACTACCGCCGGCTTACGATAAGCCAGGCAAGCTTGATTTCCGCAAGGTTAAGGGCGGATTCCTGGTTCAGATTCCAGATTCTCTACCTGAGGACAGTATCAGTCTACACACCGTAACTAATCGTGAGCCAACGCTGGCTGAGAAGAAGGACTTGCTCTTTGCCTGGCAGGCAGTTAAGCATGTAAAGTCTAACGCCATCGTTATTGCCAAGAATATGACATTACTGGGGATGGGGGCAGGGCAACCGAGCCGGGTGGTTAGCGTGGAGCTGGCTCTGGAGCGAGCCGGAGAAAAAGCTAAGGGTAGTGTCCTGGCATCCGATGCCATGTTTCCCTTTGCTGATAGTGTGGAGATGGCAGCCAAGGGTGGGGTAACCGCCATTATCCAACCTGGTGGTTCCATAAGAGATGAAGAAGCAATTAAGGTAGCCAATGAGTATAACATGGCTATGGTTTTTACTGGTGTGAGGCATTTTAAGCATTAGAAACACTGATATTGCGGTAACCAAACCAACCATTACCAATCTAGAGGAAATAATATATTTGCTACCAACCGAGGCGAAGAGGCTGTTTCAACGGATATATGCGGTTACCGCAATATGTATGAGCAGTTATGCTAGCGTCAGAGCCTGACCTCCAGCTTGCTGTAGCTGGCGGACCGGGAAGCTGCCGCTTCTATTATGAAAAGGCGTAACGCTTTCCGACAGACTTACCACTGAGAGAAACATTATAGTTGGTTGGCTGGTATCGAGTATTGGTTAATCAGCCAGGTGTATCTTCGCCCTAGGATAGAGACAATTACAAACCTCTAAACTGTTCGGCTCTCCGGTAAAGAGCCGCTCCAACTCAAGATTGTAAGCCAACAATTGGGCATATTGTTCAATCTAAAGACGGTGTGTATAATGAGGGCAAAGGTGAGAGCAAATATGAAAATCAGCACGGGAATGGCAACGAGAATAGGAATTACTTTCCCATATGACCCTGCTCAAATAGCGAAAATCAAGGCTGTTGAAGATAGCAAATAGCATCCAAATGGGAAATAAGTGCCGTGCGGTTATGCAGAAAGATTAGGCGACATGCGCTCACCGGATTCCTGCTCCGCTAGTGAACATCCAAGTAGAACCAAGAGTTCCAAACTTATATAAATAATAAATTTGGTATTGCTTAGCATATTATGTTGTGCTTAGTTGGCCTTTCAAGAATTAGGGGAGAGCAGTGCAATATCTGATCCAAGAATTCATAGCTCAGAAAAGGTTTGCCATAGTTGGTGCTACCAATAATCCCCAGAAGTATGGCTATCACATATTTAGGAACCTGAGAAATCGTGGCTACGAAGTGTATCCAGTCAATCCGAGGCTGGATGAACTCGAGGGTATCAGATGCTATCCCAGCCTAGCTGATATTCCTATCAAGGTGGATGTAGTTGACTTCGTGGTCCCGCCAAAGGTAACTAATCAGATACTTAGGGAGTGCAAACGCTTGGGGCTGAATCGTATATGGCTGCAACCTGGGTCAGAAAGCGAAGCTGCGATAGCTTTTTGCAAAGATAATAACCTGAAGGTAGTACATAGTGTATGTGTAATGCTAAATTGAGTCCAGCCTCTTGACTGGACTTCAGTTGTGCACTTTCCCACCTTCATCTTGCATTGCTATTGAGGGGAAGCACAAGTGCGTAATCGAAACATCCAAGTACAAACTCTCTGTAGTGGTGGTAAGCGATAAAGAGCGAGCAGTCAAAGTATTCGAGAGGCTTGTCAAAGAGGAAGGCATTCAGTTATTCGTACTCTGGCCAGGATTTACAAATAAATATTTTGCGAAGTTGAAGCAGCGGGTGGAAGTGTTATTCCGATCAACAAGTTTGGCTTGATTGCGCCGTGGATTGCTTTAACTCTGGCCATTACAGCTGCTGGTATATTTGTGGTCAAGCGCAGAGGCGTCGACTCGAAATAGCCTAATATCTGAACTGAGCACACACATCTGAAGACAGGCGTTCAAGACCAGAGCCTACCTTTGGTCTGGCAATTCTGCATTGTGTCACATTTACTCATCTTGTTATAGTCAATATATATTTCTGATCCTCGTTTTTTATTGAAAGCTTACTCTACAACTGGTGCTGAGATGACTGTCGATACCACCGATCGATAAACATCAAACTTGACAAATGATTCATATATGCTAATATTATTATATAATAATTTATTTAGAGAAGGCTTTATTCAACATGAAGGAAAAAGCGGCTAAAATCGAAGTATTAAACCTGCAAGCTGAACTATGTAAATCATTGTCTGATTCCAAACGCCTCCGTATTATCCAGGAACTGCGAGAAGGCGAAAGGAGTGTCGGTGAGTTAGCCGAGATACTGGGAATTAAGCAGTCAAACACATCACAACACTTGGCCACATTGCGTAAGATAGGCATAATTTCTCCCCGAAAAGCAGGTAGCACAGTATACTACAAGCTTGTTAATCCAAAGATAACCGAAGCATGTGACTTGGTACATGAAGTTATCGCTGAACAGTTAAGTGAAAGCAAAAAACTTTCCAGCTTTATGCAGGCGCAGGTATAAACCTAGTCAAGTGAGGAAAGAATGATGAGTAAACTCAATAACAAGCTACATGCCCAACTGCAGAATATATTTGGTGACCGCGTTACTTTTCGTAAACTGGAAAGAAAGCTTTATGGGCACGACATCGCCGCCGTCCCGGGGCTAATCAAGGTGCTTATTGGGAACTCCGTCCCCGAGGCAGTGGTACAGCCAGAGACTGAGGCGGAGCTTGTCCATCTGGTAAAATGGGCGTCTCAGCACAGTATACCACTGACCCCGAGGGGTAAGGCGACATCCGGCTACGGGGGCGTACTGCCGGTCAAGGGCGGTGTTGTCATCGATTTCTATCGGATGCGCGCCATTAAGAACATCGACTCCGGCAAGATGCTGGCGACCGTGGAAGCTGGCGTGGTCTGGGAGAAGCTGGACAAGGAACTCGCCAAGCAAAGGCTAACCCTGCGGCTCTACCCTTCCAGCTACCCTGCGGCTACCGTCGGCGGCTGGCTTGCCCAAGGGGGCGCCGGCATCGGCTCCTATGAAGCCGGCTGGCTGCTTGAAAACATCACCAGCGCGCGCGTCGTCCTGCCCGATGGCGAAACCCGGGAATTTACCGGCGACGACCTCAACCTGATCTATGCCGCCGAGGGCACCACGGGGCTTATCAGTGAGGTTACACTACTGGTACAGCCTCTTGAGGAGCTGGAGGTCATCGCCATAGGTTGCCCGGACGCTCATAACCTCCAGAAAATGGTTCAGACCATTATCAATAGGAAGCTGCCCATCTGGTCGCTGATGTTCATCAACCCGCGCATGGCGGAACTAAAGAACAAAGCGCCCCTGCTGGAGCACTTCGAGCACGCCGTCGAGGAAAGGGTGCTGCTGCCCGCCTCCTACATCACCTCGATCGCTTTCCGCAAGAAGGACCGCAATGCTGTTATGAGCAACCTGCCGGAAATCATGAAACCATACCAGGCAGAGATGCTGAGTAAGCGAATCGCTCACCATGAGTGGGAAAACCGCTTCAAGATTATGATTGTTAAACGCCTCGGGCCCAGCCTAGTGCCCGCCGAGGTCGTCGTTCCCCTATCTACGCTGGGTGACACCATGGCCGAGATTGAGAGCGAGGTCAACCAACCCATCGTCAAAGAGGGCATCGTCATCCGCGACAGTATCGGCGGGAAGCCCGAAGTGGTCATCTTAGGCTTTATCCCCAGCGACCAGCGGCGCTTCAGCTATAATTTCGTCTTCGGACTGGCGCTGACTATCATGAAGATTGCCGAAAAACACGGTGGGCGTCCCTATTCTACCGGATTGTATTTCACCAAGAAAGCTAAGAAGATATTGGGCAAGAAAACATTCGAAGCCATTAAGAGTTTCAAGGAAAAGGTCAATCCCAGGTCCATCCTTAACCCCGGCAAGGTTAGTAGCGGTGGTATCATCGGCGCTGTCATGACCGTAGCCAGCGCACTGGAGCCGCTTATACGACCGCTTGGAAACCGGGTTATCACCCGATTGGGGGAACGCCCCACCAAACCGGTACGCGATATCCCGGCGGATGTTGCCTGGTACGCCTACGGCTGCTCCCAGTGTGGCTATTGTATAGACGAGTGCGACCAGTTCTACGGACGTGGTTGGGAGAGCCAGAGCCCGCGCGGTAAATGGTACTGGATGCGGGAGTACATGGAAGGGCGTGAGGAATGGGACCAGTTTATGGTGGACACCATTCTTGCCTGTACTACCTGTGAACTGTGCAACCTGCGCTGCTCAGCGTCATTGCCTATTGAGCCATCCTGGATGAAGCTGCGGGGGCAACTCATCAATGACAAGAAGAAGATGACCTTCCCCCCTTTTGAGATGATGGCAGCGGCGCTGGAAAAAGAAGGGGATATCTGGGCGGCTTACCGTAAGGATCGCACCAACTGGTTCCCCGAAGATCTGTGGGAGAAGCACGGCCCGTCCCATAAGACTAAGATAGCCTACTTTGCCGGCTGCACCGCCAGCCACGTGGAGAATGATATCCCCCAAGCCGCGGTGCGGCTGCTCGACGCCACTGGGGTAGACTTCACCTACACCGGTGAAGCCGAGAATTGCTGCGGCACGCCAATGCTCGTCTGCGGCAAGTGGGATGTCTTCTTGGAGACGATGAAAAAGAACATCGCCGCTGTCAAAGAGGTGGGCGCCGATACCGTAGTGACCTCATGCCCTGCTTGCGATATGATGTGGCGTCAGATTTACCCGCGCTGGGCAAAAAAAGAGGGCATAGACTACGATATTAAGGCCAGGCACTACAGTGAGGTGATAACCGACAAGATTAAAAGTGGGGAGTTCGCCTTCCCTGATAACGGCAAGAAGCAGAAGGTAACCTTCCACGATTCCTGCCACATCAGCCGGGTATCCAGTGTCTACGATGCTCCCCGAGACCTCATAAAGGCAATCCCCGGCGTGGAACTAGCAGAGATGGAACATAACCGAGAGTGGGCACATTGCTGCGGCAGCGTGCTTACCCTCATCAAGGATCCTCCCGTAGCAGCCATTATCGGCAAGGGACGTATGGAGGAAGCGATGGCCACTGGTGCCGAAAAGTTGATCGCCCTCTGTCCCTGCTGTGAGTTCCAATTCCGCGTGACCGCCGATAAGAAGAATCTACCCATCGAGACGATTGACCTAGCGAGGTTCGCTGCTTCAACGCTGGGCTACGAGTTCCCCGACCCCAAGCCGGAGGTACAACGGCAGTGGGCTGTCTTTGAGGCTATGATAGCACTAATGACCCCGGAGGGATTCGCAGCGCTGATGGGCACCATGTGGCCGGAGATGATCGATGCCATGCCTTACGGCATGGGCAAGATGATGCGTGCCATGGGCAAGATACCGGGGGCGCTCAACCTGATGAAGCCGATGTTTCCCTTTCTGTTCCCAAGGTTATTGCCTATGATGATGCCCAAGGTGATGCCGGTGATGCTGGAACGGGTTGGTGATCGCATCCCCATGCCCGACTACATGCGAGAGCAGATGCCGGATCTGATGCCCAAAGTTATGGACAACCTAATGCCCCACATGATTGGCGATGTTGTCCCACTAGTGACCCAGCCAATGATAAACTACCTTAGGGGAAATAGTTAGAAGGAGATTACTAATTAACAATTACTCAAACTGTGTGATTGTCTTCCGGATCGCTCCGAAAAAGTGCTCATAAGTTGTCTACGTCCTTTACTTTTACCAATCGCTTGCCCATAAGATTCAACCTGAATTTTCTTATTCTTTCAGCAGGTATTATGTCACCTGTTGGACTTCTGAAATAGAGAGCGTCAAAGGGACACTGAACAATACAGGCACCGCACTGGACACACCAATCTGGCCTCGGCAGAGTTACCTTATGCTGGCCAGAGTTCATCTCATAGCAGTTTCTGGGACAGACCTGTTCACAGACACCAACGCTCCTACATTTTACCTCATCGAGAGATATTTCAAGCCGTCTGTCTTCATGCAGACCGCTCTTATACACCGGCGTGCTCCCTGTCAGATCCAAGCTCACAATAAGAACCAAAACCAGAGAGACAAAAGCCCAGCGAAGAAAAAACGCCCAGCTATGAACACCAGTCGACATGCTATAAGTAGCCAATCCAATCATAGCGATTCCCCATAATACTAGATGAAGTCCGCCACGACCAAAATCAAAGAAAACAAACCCAACCCGTTTGCTTCTGGAGCCTAGCCATCGTTTATAGAGAGGGAAGGACATGAAGATTAACAGGGATAAAAGCCAGACCAGACAAACCAGCAAGGGAATGGCTTCGGGCCAGAAGGGGACCATAATTACTGCTGGTATGACGGAAACCGGGAATGCCCATGCAATCGCCATCTCCAATCGCTGCTTCCAGGGAAATTCCGCCTGTCGCATAGCTAGAGTTTTCCGACAATCGTTCCTCAAGAAGGCAGGGATATCCGCGGCATAGACTGGCCCCCAGATAATCCGCCATCCGCTTCTTTCCTTTACCATCGCAGCCTCGACACCAGTGGCGGCGAGCTGGGGCAGGATAACATTCCTGTGGGCTACCATTTGCGCTATGTGGGTCGTTTTAAGTGCCGAGATGACCTCGTGACCAGTGAGGTGGCCGCCAGTAGCTGCGCACCAGACGTTAATCCCTTTGCTGTTAGCAACGAGCAGAAAGGCATCCACTCCTTCCAGGGCACGTTTCACCCTAGCCAGCGTCAGCAGGTAGTTAACAGTCAAGAGTACCGGTGAATTCCGGTCAGGGTTCCCCAGCCTTATAAGACCTGTCTTGGCAGGGAGCGGAAGAAACCTTAGGAGGGAACTGACGATACTGACTATGACGTAGCTAAACAGGCTCATCCTATTCTCTGACCAAGATTCACAGCTACTAGTTCAAGGAAGTTACCCATTCTATTCACCCTGAGCTCCTCTATTGTTAGTTCCACCGCTCTCACTTTCTGAGGTAAGTCCTTAATAGCATGCGAGGTTGTCTGGGCTATGAAATAAGTTATTACCACTAGAGGCAGCCTTATCAGCCAGTAAAGTACCTTCATAGCAATGCTTTCAGGCACTACTTCATCGGCAACCAGAAGAAGCCCTCCCGGTTTCAGAATTCTCTCGACCTGCCGGAGGGTATAGGTTAATTCATCATCGGTTAGCTCAGAAAAGCAAAGTCCGCTCATCACGGCATCATAGCTTTTTGCCTTTTCTTTATCCAACTCGGCAACACCCATTTCACAGAAATCCGCGTTCTGCTTAAGTGACGCTTCAATCGCCCTTCTTCGTGCAATCGCCAGCATCTGTGGGTTTATATCGATGCCTTTCACCCTGGCTCCTACCTTTGCCACTCTAAGTGCCAGCGCTCCGGTCCCTGAGCCCAGATCAAGTACTTGCTGGTCTTTGGAGATATGCGATACCAGCCGATCATAGACTTTGTCCAACCTGCCGAGCGTAAGTATACGGATGCCTATATCATACCTGCTAGGCGCAGATTCTAGTATTTTCATCAGGACATACGCGCTCATGATGGCTCTTGGTTACTGATCAGCAGTTGCTTGAGCTTATTCTACTATGTTTGGTGTGATGACGTTTATAAATAGAAAGCTTGGCTTGAAGAGTTGGGAGGTAACTAGTTCCGCTGCACAATCTAGCTGTTAGTGCAACCAAGGTAAGTTACAGATATGATAAGTCCCGAGCTGCGTTTGTAATCTGTCTAGCAGGTATGATTTTTTCTCCCAGGCTCACTTTGGAATTGATTTGCTACAACTACCTATTGACTTTTTGATGCTTTTTATGCTAGTGTTCTGGTTTAATTAATATACTGTCTTTGTCTCGTTGAACCTTTGGAGCGAACAATGAAAATGACCAAGGTAGCCTCTGTGGTTGTGATAACAGGTCTTCTGTTTTCCTCTCTGGCTTTAGTTCCCACTCCCTCTATGGCGCAGAAACAGCTTCCTGACCTGGTAGTTCCCGATGTATTACAAGTTGATAGCCAGATTTGTTACCACTTAAAGAACATTGGTCAAGGTACAATTCCTGGTGTTTTAGCGCCAACAAGCTACTATAGTGCTCTGTTTATTGATGGTCAACAGGTGGCGGTAGACCAGGTCGATGTGTCTTTAGAGCCAGGGCAGCAACTTGACAGGTGCTTCAAATATAAGTGGCCAGCAACACCCGGTAAGCATACTATAAAGGTGTGTGCTGACTGGGGGCAGAATATAACAGAAAGTAACGAGAAGAACAACTGCTGGGAGGATGTATGGGTGATAGAGGAGGACCTCCCCGACCTTATAGTAGAGGTAATCGAGTGCAGTCCAGATAACAAATTGTCGGTGACCATAAAGAATATTGGCGCTGGAGAGCTACCCAGTGGATGGAGTGCGTTAGCTGACACCTACTTTGATGGCGTAAAAAAGGGTACCTTCGACCTTACATCCCCCACTTCTATCCTAAACGGAGGTATAGACGAACCCGGTGGCAGTTCTACTTATCTTCTGAGCTGGGATATCACCGCTCCGGTAACGGTGAAAGTTATTGCCGACTTCGACGATGACATAAGTGAATCCAAGGAGGATAACAACTCTGGAGAAGATGATGTTGAGCCAACGGTAATTGAACTTCCTGACCTCGAGATTAATGATGTGTGGGGGTATGGAGATATTTCGGGTGTGTATACAGAGATACACTACATAATTCGGAATTCGGGCGATGGCTCTGCAGGTCCGAGCATAACTGCACTGTATATTGATGGCGTAAAAGTTGGAGAACATCATGCCGATGGTTTGAGCCCCGGAGAATTGCGAGTAGAACAGTACCCATTTGAAGGGGAGTGCAGTGGCGTCTCAGATGAATTTAGTGCCACAGCAGACTACTACGATACTTTAGAGGAGTCAGACGAAACGAATAATACACATTCTCGAATTTTTTCCTGTCCAGACGAGATAGACAAGCCGAATCTAGAAATGTCCTCCGTGTGGCACGAAGGCGAAGAAGAGTACTGCTATACGAATAGACAATATACAGAAACGAATAATATTAGGTTCCGTGTGAAAAGTTCTGGAGATGCCGCCTCACCGACCACTGAAGTGAGGCTTTATGTTGACGGCACCTGGTTCTCTACGCGGAGTATTCCCCCACTCGCTCGTGGGGAGAAGTATGAGGATGGGTTTAATTATATTGGGGTATGTTCTGGTGACTACGATACGATAAGAGTGGTCGTTGACCCTGCCGATTCCATCACTGAGTTGGATGAGACGGATAATGAACTTATAGAAGAGTGGGATTGCTATGTTGTGCCGCCTCCGGATGAAAAACCCGACCTGATTATTCGGCGAGTATGGCTGGCACCGCTTGGGGATGGCAATTATAAGATTGCATATGAAATTAAGAATCAGGGTCCGGGATGTGCGCCTAATTCAGAGACAGGGCTTTATGTGGACGATGTCTTCGAATTTAAAGATGGAGTCGAAAGATTACTCCCAGGCGAAGCTAGAGATGAGGAATTTTGGCAGCATTATGCTATGTCCTCATGCACACTACCATCCGATACCATACGTATCGTTGCCGACTATGACGATGCAATTGAAGAAATTAGCGAGACGAACAATGAAGATTCCTTGACATGGGAATGTCCAGAAGTGCCTATAGAACCAATAGAAAAGCCAGACCTAGTCATTATGGCTGTCTGGTATGAGACTGAATTATATAAACCATACGAGGATCTCTTCATAAAATATTCCATCAAAAATCAGGGCACCGCTCCAGCAGAACCGTCAGTAACACACCTGAATATCAATTATCACGATATTGCTACCAGTAATGTACCGGCACTTGACCCAGGTGAAGTCATTGGTATGATAACATTTTCCGAGAGATGGACTCCGCAGTGGAATGATAATCATATAGAGCTCTGCGCAGATGCAGATAACGATGTAGATGAGATAACTCCTGCGCCATCAGGTGAACTGAATAATATACTGAGAGAAGACTGGACATTCGAACTATCATGTTGTGACGGAGTTCAGAATAGAGACGAGGAAGGAATAGACTGTGGAGGCAGCTATTGTCCTCCATGTAATCGCTGTGATTTGACCACGCTGCCGAATCGTTTTGATTGGAGGGACTACTATACTTTGCCACCGATAAGAGATCAGAGCTTTCCGCATAGCTGCGGGTCGTGCTGGGCACATGCCGCCATTGGTGCCATCGAGGGGACATATATAGTTCAATGTGGCGGAATATCGGACCTTTCGGAACAGTATGCCATCTGTGAAGTCAGAGGAGATTGCGGTGGAGGCTGCCCTCACGATGTTCTCAAGCATGCACGTAACACTGGGATAGTAGACGAAAACTGCCAGCCCTACCTCGCCAGCAACTCCCCATGTAATAAATGTGGTGACTGGAGAGACAGGCTGTGGAGGATACAGGAGTACCACAGAGTTTCCAGTAATGTTGAAGCGATGAAGAGGGCTCTAATCTGTTATGGACCTCTATCGGTCGCCTCAGAGAACTGGCTACACGCTATTGTTGTTGTTGGTTACAATGACTATGTGTCTCTGCCCGGCCACAGTCCCGGTTGCTGGATAATCAGGAATAGCTGGGGAACAGATTATGGAAATGATTTAGATGGTGATGGTGCACTTGATGATCCGGGTTACGGACTGATACCGTATAGTGGTCATAGCCATAGCGATATCAAAAACTATGTACACTATGTAAGAGGAGTTATATCGCCATGAAGACAGACACCAAAAAGGTAATTGTGGGCGGATTGTTTTTTATTGCTATTGGACTTTTGCTGCTGGGCATTATCAACCCTTGGGCAACGGCGATGGTCAATCCGTCGGCTGCCTACTGCGAAGCGCTCGGGTATAATTATATCACGGAATCGACTCCCGAGGGAGAAAGGGGTCTATGTGTTCTGCCAAATGGTGAGGCTGTGAGTGCCTGGGATTTCCTGAAGGGAAAGGTGGGACAGGAGTACAGCTATTGCCAGCAAAAGGGATACGAAATGAGAACGGTGAAAGACACCGAAACGTGCATGAAGTTCGGCACCGAGGAATGTGCCGTATGCGTTCTTGATGATGGCACAGAGGTCGAGGTTACCGAACTAATGGAATTGGACTTTACTTACACTGGAAGCTACCGAATATCCAGTACTACCATTGGTATAATAGCGGCGGTTGCAATAGTGCTAATTGCGGTCGTTGTATGGTTGTTTATGAGAAGGAGAGCACGTCTAGCGGTCAAGAGAAAGGGTGAATAGCCCTCAAAAGGCAGCTCGGACACTACATAACAAATCCACCCATCTTAAACTTTGGCGAAACGCTATAGCCGGAATATACACTCATCGGCTAAGGCGTACAATGGCTCAGCAATATTTCAACAAGGTAGATAGAACTCTACCGTAGATGGGGATGTGTTGGCACTCTCCAGAGCTATTCAGGACACATCTCGCAACCAGTTGACATCAGCACAACTATGAGTGTAAGAGTCACCGACACCGCGATCCATAAAAACCTTTTCATCACCTAACCTCCTCTGCCAAAATCCCACAATCTATTTAACACGTATCTAGTCGTTTGTCAAGAGGACGTGGCGTTGGGGTTTATACTTTCTAGCAGTTTGTCTACTTGCACTAGTGAGTGCGCTGTATTCTTCTAAACATAGGCAGTAGCCATAATAGAAGAATTATGCCGAAAAATAGGAAGGGTTGGAATGAGGTGGTCCTGCCGGTGGTGGTAATGGCACTTGACGGTAAAGCTGACGGTTTTACCGTGGCTATGGTCTCCGCTTTTATCTCGTATGCAGCCAGCTCGACGCCGATAAATTCCTTGGGCGCCCAGCCCAAAAAGTTATTCTTACCAGTTGCCTCAGCCCAGACCCAGCCCGGCTCACCCTCCAGCTCAAAAACTGCAGTTGCCTTGTTGTAGTCAGGTAGATAAACTAATGCTGCGGTATGACTACTGCTAACCACTATAGCTGAGCGGTATCCGGCACCCTTGTACATAACCGCCAGTAGCACAGTACTATCTTCGCAATCACCACGACCAAGCCCTTTTTCAACGATAATTGTAGCCAGCTCATCGGCATTTAGGGCAAACTCTTCATATTTAAATTGGTCTATATCAGGGGTATAGTTTACCCTATCCCGGACGAAATAAAATACCTGCCTTGCCCTTTGTAGTTGGTCTGGATATTCTTCGGCAATCTGCTCACCCAGGCTATAGGCTAGGTCAGCATTCTCCCCCAGACTCTCGAAAGCTATAACGGGACGGAAAGTCGTCTCGGTTATTTGATAGAAACCGTCTTCACCACAGGCGCTAGTTCTACATATTTCCCAATCATCAAATACATCGCTGTTTCTCGTCTCCAGATTTGCTGATGGAGTGGCGGACGCAAAACCAGCGGTGGTCAAAACAGCTACTAATACAAATACTAAAATTAGTAAAACCTTAGTTCTCTTCATAGCGGTGTTGTTAGGGCGGCATGGAGTATCAAGCCAAAGAAAATAAGATAGCCAAAGACATAAATACCTACTGCTACTGGATTCTGGTTAACACTCCTAAATGATATTCTGGGGGTTAGCTTATCAACAATATGGAAAAGGGCTATCCCGATAAGCAGGCTTATTACAAAGCTTATAGCTAATAAACCCCATGTTCTAAAATCAAAGATGTAGCCTAGCATTGGGGCGGTGACCGCAGTCAGCGCGGTAATAGCACCGTGAATGACAAGACCAACCAGAATGAAAAAGCCAGCAATGAATAACCCAGTGGCAACCGGACTTTCTCCGATACGCTGGCGCTTATGAATATGAGGGGTAAGAGCATCCAGCACCCTGATACCAAGCCATGCCAGAATAACGGAGATGAGTGCCAGCAATATGACCTTAGCAAGCCATATCAGAACAATTACCCAGTAAGGGGCGGCTAAACCTAGCTCTTGCATTAAATACTCTCCTTTATATTTCTATTAGGCAACTCTCCCTCTTTAAGGGAGGGGGAATTGATTTATTCAGAGGGACTTTGTCTATCTAAGACTTTCTTCAATGCCAATGCTCCCTAACGAAGAGAAGAGATAAGGGGGTTGCTAAAAATATATAAATGCATGATTATGTTAATAGTAATGGCGTAACATATACTTCAATGATAGCTGCTGGCAGAAGCAAGGCAAGGGCTATGGCAAGATACTTTGCATTCTGTTTTAGATTGGGCAGTAATAGACTTCGCTTCTCCTTTCTGAATAGGGCTATTATTACCATTGTGCCGAAACTGAGGGCGGCTGCCTCACCCAGGATGAAAGCCGATAGTTCAAAAATGCCGTGGGGAAGCAAACCAGCCAGTAGATAACCAATGGATTCTTCCTTGACTATTATGGTCGATATAAAAGCTATCACCCAGCCATTAACGGTTAGAGCCAGAATAGGCATCAAACAGAGAATCGGGCTGAAAACAAAGCTTAGAAGCAGAACCATGGCATTCTTAATAAAGATGAATAAGGTAGTAAGGGCAAGAGGAAGCGAAGCTAAGACATCACTAAGCTCTTCAAGGGAAGCTATGTCTTCAGCCAGAAGGCTGTTGATTCCCATTGGGGAGGTAAAACCGAATATCAAACCAACGCCGAATAAGAGAACGGCAATGAATATCCACCATTTGTAGCTATATAAACTCATCTAAGCTCGAATTTCCCATATCAACTACAATGGTTATACTAACACCTCAATCGCTGGATTTCAAAGTAATATGGAATTCAATCCGTTTGATAATCTAGGTGTTAAGTGATTCTTATCATATTCGCAATCTAATTTCATGTGGAGTAAGGTTCTCTACCGGTTTATTGACGCCATCTATAGTTATTTACTTTGCTCTTTGGGATAAGACAGATTCCGCACAAATCACCGATATGTAAATCCATATTTTCTGCGCGCGGTGGAATGCCTGCATAGCAAATGTTACCTTTACCACGTTATAGGTAAAACGTCTCACCTACCGACAATACGATAGAATTATCTTTAATACCTCCTCGTGCGCTAAGGAGCAATAAAGCAAGCTCTCATTAAAACAATAGAAACATCGGCTACAAAGGTAGCACTGACGTGACTTTAAGCAGCTTTTGAGAGGGCATCCGTTGAGGAAAATTCATTACAAAACGGGATTCTTCTTCACGGAATTGTGTCTAGGATACCGATGCTGGTAAAAGTACAGGAGGAGTAACACAAATGAGCTTGAGCCAATTATTAGTTAAGATGATAGTTGGTTCTGGCTCAAACTCAAAGCCGGGGTGCATGAAGCTGTTTCTTACTCGTTGTTCTTAAACTTTTTCCTTCCTGTGAAATGATGGTTGTCGCTTAGCGTGAAAATTACCCTACATCTAATCATGTCGTTGCGCCTTCAGAGCACCGTTACGATATGTGAGTTAAGCCTCCTATTGTTAATCACCCCAGAAGAAATGCGACTGGATTAATCTAAGCCAGCAATGATTCTCTCAACCTTGGTGATGTCAAGGCTGTTGACCACATCATCCTGGTTGGCATCAGCCTCAGGGGTTCTAGCATCCATTCCGACGACGATTCTTTCTACCTTAGTGATGTCTAGACTATTGACCACGCCATCCGAATTGGCATCGCCTTTTCTCCCCTTGGTTCTTATTTTTACCCGTCCGTCATCGTCGACCACGGCAACGGGGTCACCATTCGAATCCATCAAGGTAGCAGCAACAACCAGGGCATAAGTGCCAGCGGCAGCAGGGTCAACATTGAAATTGATGGTCATGAAATCGCCATTCACGGCAATAGAACTATCTATCCTGTATCCGACATAGCTAACCTCACCTACATCTATTGTTGGTAGGTATTGAGCATCTAATCCAGCAGTACCCAGCAGATTACCTCCATTTAGGAGAGTCGCTGTGAGGTGAGGGTCAAAGGTCACAGTCACATCACAATCCGTGATGGGAATACCTCTCGAGTCCACCTCAACATCAACGCTGAAGCTACCGCCAGATGGAACTGTCTGGTTTTTTGGTTTAATGCTGACTACAACTTCCGCAACTTGAGAAGTGATGAAGCTCTTATCTAAGCCGTAGCTGGTTCTCTCACAAACAGCCCTGGCTCGGAAGTAGTAGGTAGTGTTCGGTTGAAGGTCGGTTAATTGGGCATCGAAGTCAGCGGTTGTGCTCATAGTTTCTGTTATTGTTTCATTGGGGTATGAACCGGGAGCAGTTCCCCACTGGAAAGATACGTCGACTGTTTCTGCAGTACCCATATCCTGGAGACTAGCCACCAGGCTGGCGGAGGTCTGGGTTACGTTAACGGCATCGTCGGTAATTACTGAGGGTGGTTCATCAATTATCTCTTCCGAAGTAGTGAA
>Ga0315545_1000941_pt1 | contig 29833 bp, 52 predicted proteins | sample SalMarSW160210MG_FD_203096 | JGI IMG/M metagenome (GOLD analysis project Ga0315545, IMG submission 203096) | Salt marsh sediment microbial communities from the Plum Island Ecosystem LTER, Massachusetts, United States - Salt Marsh Sediment SW1602-10 ...
CTGGTACGCGCTACAGCGCCCGTCTCTGGGAGCTGCGTCGACTTGGCTGGAGTGTCGAGGACCGGAACCTCGATGGCTCCGGCAAGGCGTACCGATTGACATCGCTCCAGGCTTCGCGACGCATGAAGCCGAAGCGGGTCAAGCTGTTCCTGAGCGAGGCGCAAGTGCTGGAGCTGCTCGCCACTGAGAAGGTTGCGACAGGCGTCCGCTCTGAGCTCGAACGAGCGTTGGAATCCTACCAACTGAATCGGGACAAGCTGTGATGGCAGACCATAGAACAAAGGGACCGGCTGGGAGCTTGCTGCCTTGGTACGTCGTGGGCTCCCGAGGCCGTCCGGGCCACATGAACTACACCGTGCGGGATGCAGCTGGGAGGCAGGTTTGCGAGTGCTCAGGAGAGGACGATGGCCACGAGGAGGCCGTTGCGATTGCGGCAGCAGTCAACCGAGCGGGCCCGCGCATCTGTGCGAGGTGAGACTCATGTGCAATCTGAAACTATGCTTGGTGGTTGGGCTGGCCGCTGTGGCTTGCTCGGGTGAGAGCTTTAGAACAACGGACGACGCTCTGGCTGGCACAGCTGGCGCCCTTCCGGAGGCGGCTGGAGGCTCCGTGGCTGAGACTGGGGGCAGTGGGGCTGCTGGACGGGGATCTCCGTCGACGGGGGGATCGACCCCGGGTGACGGCGGGACAGCTGGCGCAGCCGGCTCAGAGCCCGCGTCTGGCGGCCAGGAGGCTGCTGGCGGTGCCGAGCTCGGGACTGGGGGGTTGTCTCCTGGTGACGGCGGAGCGCCCAGCTCGGGAGGCTCTGAGCCGGCGTCCGGCGGCCAGGACGCGTCCGGAGGCGCCGAGCTCGGGACGGGGGGTCTGCCCGCCGGCGCCGGCGGGACTGTGGGCTCCGGAGGCGCCGAGCTCGGGACGGGGGGCTACCAGGCCGTGGGTGGCGCCGAGCTCGGGACGGGAGGTTCTCCCCCGGAGGGCCCCTGCGGCGAGCTCTGCGAGCCGACTGGCCCCGACGACGGGGTGACTCTGACCTTCGACGGCCTCGGGCGCCCGACGCTTCGGTTCGGAGCGGCGGCCGCGTGCGTCGAGCTCACTACGGACGAGCTTGGTTTCACGATCCACTCGTGGAGCTGTCAGACGTTCCCGAGCTCGCGAACGCTCAGCCTGCAGGGTGCGACAGTCGCAGCATGCAGCGGGGCAGAGCTGCCCGTCTCACCGAGTCCCCAGCAGCCTGCTCTCCGAGCAGGTGGATACTGCTTCGAGATCACTGCCGGCACGGGCGCGCCGGCAGTCCAGATGTTGTGAAAGGGGGATGTGATGAAACAGAATGACGCAACTCGGAGAGCGACTCCCGACGAGATGGCCGTTTGGGATCTGCGCTTCTCTCACGGGGGACCTGATGCGCACCATACTTGGTCGCGGCCAATGGGGAGGATATCGTGATCCTGCTCCTGAACTGCAGGATGGACCGTGAGAAGGCGCTCCGGTTAGCGGCCTGGATTGTCGCCATTGCCGATCCTGCCCGCGAGGACTTCGAGCGCATCTTCGCGGCGGTCTGCAGCACCTGAGCCATGAGGAGACATAACTCCGATGCCGCCTATCCCAGGCGCTACGTGGCGCTCGCGGCGGAGCGGCAGTTGATTGCTGCTCTGATGGCGGGCGAAGTGCCTGACCCGCGGCGTGCGTGGCCGTGGCTGCAGTCGGAAGACTTCTATGGGGACCTGATGCGGCGAGCCTTCGCAATCCTACAGGACGGCCCGCAGTCTCCCGAGCAGCTGCAGGGGCACTTGCGTCAGTGTGGTTGGACAGGGGATGTGGCTGGAGTGCTCCGAGACTGTGAACTGGTGACGCCGGCTACATCCAGGCGCTTGCTGGACGAGGCAGCTCAACTGGTACACGCGCAGGCATGCCGGCGACGTTTGCGCGCGGCGACACGTTCTCTGCGTGTCTTGCTCGACCACTCTCAACCCCTCTGGAACGAGCAACTGGAGAACGCTCTCCGTGCCATCCGAGACTGTCGAGGGGGAGCAACCAACCAAGGACAACAACAATGAATACGAGAGACCCGAATCCCATTAGTGGACCGAAGAACAACGCAGGAGGACGACGATGACCATAGCGATGGCTGGACCCGATCCAAGCTCGGGACCGAAGAACGACCTGATCATCTATCTACGCCTGGTGGACGACCTGCTCGGAAAGGGAGTCGTCTACACCGAGGTGGAGAATGCGCTGAAGGCGACGGAGCGTGAGAAGTACGAGGACGCGCAGCTCTGTCTGCTGCGGTCCTTCTGGATGGTGCAGGGAGCGGCCAACGTTCTGGAGAACAGCCATCGGGACGTCGAGCCGGGCACGGACCCGGCGCCCGAGCTCGTTCCCTGGAAGCAGCTGGAACAGCGAGCGAAGGTCTGCCTTCACTGGCTCGACAAGCTGCCGGAGCAAATGAGGCTGTACAAATCCCGTCTGGCCAAGGAATAGATCGACCTGGCGCAATGGTGCGTCACCCGACCCGTCACGGGGCTGACATGGTTTCGGCCATGTCCGTGGCGGGTTCGGCTTTTTGTTGACGTCAAGGGGTTTCGTGCCCAGACTGGATCTGCGTTCGGGTGCGCCGCCATGCGTCGCCCGTACCTCCACGAGGTGCCGGCAGTTCTCAGGATCTGCCGGCACCTTGCTTTTGTCCGTGGTTCCGATCTATCCTCCCGGGCCGGAGGTTAAGCATGGCGATCCGCCCGACTGGGACCCCTCGTGCTGAGGCATCGAGCTGCGTGGTGTGTCCGTGACTCGCGTGGCTCGGAACTGCGCCCAGCGCATGTTTCCCTGGCCCGTGTGCGTGATCTGCGGCGAGCTCGCGACAGTGGAGTACCCCGGCCCCTATGTGCCCCTCGAATACCCGGCGCGGGAGTGGCTGCCCTGCTGTGGCCGGCACAAGCGGCACGTATCGCGAATGGCCGCCTGGCGGCGGGTGAGAGCCGACCAGGAGCCGCGCCTCCACCGGTGCGGGTCGATGCCCAGACCGTGCGCTGCGAACCGTCAGGGGGAAGCATGAAGCGAAGGCCACGCAACACGCCCAAGCTGCGTGCTCAAGTCGATGAGACTGCGGCATTCTTGCGGGAGCTCTGGAAGTGGTGCGAGGCATACTCGCGCCAGCATTCGTTGAAAACGGAAGAGGTCAATCGAGCTCTGCTGGGAACGAGTCTGTTGAGCTGGAGACAACGCGGCATGTCGAAAGCTGTTTGGCTGCAGCTGTGCGAAGACGCATGGGACAATCTGCCCGGTCCGACCCCATCGAACTATCTGGGGGAAGCATGAGCCGGCGCAACCAGAGGAGGGATCAGCGCAGGAGAGCTGGCAAGGTCCTCCGGTGGATGCGAATTGGGCTGGGGCTCTGCTATCGGGGCTCCAGAGAGACGGGGAAGGCCACTGAGTCGTGGCTGCATCGCCCTGGAAGTTGGGATGACAGGCCACTCCGCTGGCGAGGGCGTTGCGCCATTCGCGCGCACGCCGCGGGTTGCTCTCTCTTCTACCGGTCGGAGGTGTGGTGTAACCCGTTTGGTTTGTGCGGTCAGCTCGGTCAGCTGGGCTCACCACAGCCCTATCCGTGAAAGGTGAGAAGTTATGATCGTGACGGGCCTGCTTATCGTTTTCGTTGCCTGGACTGCAGCCATACTGTGGCGTCGATTGCGTTCTGTGCGGGCGGGTGGCCACGACCATTCAAGGACTCGCGAGCGTGTCTATGGGATGGGATGGCTGACTCTTGAACCTGGCCAGCGAGGGGAGATCGGATTCACCTACGCTGCGGAGGGCGCAGATGATATTCCCGTTCCGCGCGGCGTTCTGCTCGTCCGTCGGATGATGGTGCCGTCATGGGCCGCAAGGGAGCTCATGATCGAAGGAATGACCATTGAGCCGAGAGGAGAGGCTTCGCCGGTTGCTGGGATGCCAGCGACAATCTTCAGCGAGCTGGCCTGCCTGCCGTATGCGTCGCTTCTGGCGAGGCTGCTGCCCGGAGACTCATTGCGGATCGTCTTCCGCAACATCGGCACTGAGCGCGTCGTGGCCATGGGTGCGGCGATGTGTCGGGTGGTCCCGGTCTACTCACTCCGCTCAGAGGAAACCGTGGATTCTTCCCGGTAGCAGCCGACGTCGTGCGCAGATTGGGCGTGACACCGTGACTCAGCGGGACCGAAATGCCATCGAGGAGCTTGCAGCCCGAGCGAAGCGTGCGCGCGAGCAGCTAGCGCGTATCCGCAGCCGAGCTCGCCACAAGCCGATCCCACTGGGGGCCCTCATGGTGCTCTGGCTGGCCACTTCTCGTGAGCTCGTCCGCTGCTCGCGGTGCGGTAGTGGGCCGGTGCCGTATGCCAGCGCCATGCTGTCGGGCTGGCGAGTGAACCACGAGACGGGGACCGCGGTGTGTCCGTCATGCGCGACAGTGGAGCATCGGTGAGGCAGCTTCCAATCCCCGAGTCAACCACGGAATTCACACCCGCCTTCTGGGTGCGACAGGCCGCGTCGGGGGGGGATGCATCGGGTAGCGCCATGCGTCCCCCCCCAGCGGGATCCCGGCCAGTGGGTTCCCGCCTTGGCGACGGAGTGACAATTGGCGGCGAAAGCCGCCCTTGTCAGTACAAGGATAAGTCAGCGGACGGCCCCGAAGGCCGGCCGCTGACTTCGCGCAGAATTACACCCGGGCTGGAACTAGAGGGAGTCACGTAACGGTGGCTGGGCGTTCGTTCGCTCCGATAGGTGTGGATGCGGTCATCAGACCGATGTCCGCCTCGTCAGGGCTGCGAGCCCGCCCAGCGGATGCTCAGCCTCGCCAGCGCCCGAAGCGGCTTGCTGGCGTTCCTGCGCCAGCTGTGGTGCCCAACCACGTCCGGCACTGCCACGCAGGCACGGGAGCTCGCGACTGGTGGATCTACACCTGGCGCATCGACAACCCGGAGGACCGCATTCGGGTGCCGTACTCCTGCAACAGTTGGCGCTGTGCGGCGTGCGCTCCCCACGAGGCGGCGGTGTTGTTCCGACGGCTCACCGATGCGTGTAAGCCGCTCGACCCGAAGGGCTTTGTCTTTCTTGTGCTGACGCTCGACCAGCGTGGTTACTACGACAAGGATACGAGCGGCTGGAGGAAGTTCCGGGACGTCAAGGAGGCATATCGCGAGCTCGGAAAGCAAAGTCAGTCATTCCTCTACCGTGTGCGTCGCTGGATGAAGCGAAACGGCATGAGGGTCCTGACCAATGAGTGGTTTGCTGTGGTCGAGACTCACCGGTCGGGGTGGCCTCACATGAATCTGGTCATCTACTCACCCGAGCTCGCAGAGTACCTTGAGCGCCAGCAGAAGGAACAGCTGGGCAAGGGCGCCACGGAGCGGGAGGCGATCCTGCTGCGTGGAGAGCTTCGCGACGCAGCTGTCGGGGCTGGATGGGGGAGACAGTCGACGGCGGAGCGTGCCCGCTCGCGTGAAGCCCTCGCGGGCTACGTCACCAAGCTTGCCGGTTTCAGTGACGCGACTGCCGGTGAGGTGGCGAAGATCACACAAGCGCCAACGGCTGCTCCCCCGAAGTTCCGGAGGCTCCGCAGTGGGAAGGGTTTTCTTCCTGCGCGTCAGGGAACAGCGGAAGGCTGGACAGGGGCACTCATTCGTCGACAGGTCCTCAACGATGGTTTCACTGCCGTCCTGCCGCTGCACAACTGCTCGCCGGAGCACGAGGCGAACGTCACTAGGACCTGCTACCTAGAGGAACGCATCTGGCAGGATGAACAGATCAAGCTGTACCGTCAGCGAGCTCGGGTCGCGCGGTATGGCGAGAATGCGGTCCTGGGTGATCTCGTCCAGGTCTGGCACGGAGACAAGTTGCAACCGAACGAGCCCCCTGTGGGGTTCGACACATCGTGAGGAGTGGAATCATGTCGCAGCCGGGAGACAGAATCCGTGGAGGCTACTTGTGAAACGTAAACGTCGGAAGACCAGCCCAGCAGGGCTATGTCGGCACCGACTAAATGTTCGTTGCACCACGAGCGTGTGACGCTTGGAAACACACCAGCAGAGACTGCTGGTTTCATCGAGGGTGACGAATATGTGGACCACTAGAAAACTCAATATGCTGAACACCGCGGACACGCTGCTCCACGACGCACACGCTGAGCTTGTCCCTGCACTGACATCTGACTACGAAACGCAAGACAAAATTGCTCGAATGCGGCAAGCTGTGTCGATGGCCAGGACAGCCGTGCAGCTGCTCGACGGAATTCTGTTGGAACTCGAAACGGAGAACATTTGAGATGGCGCACGTGCTGATCATCCCATGCGCGGGAGAGGAGATCCGTTGGCAGCGGTACCTCGGAGTTCTCAAACAGCTGGTCGAGGTCGAGGGAGAGGTGCTGCTGAAACGGACCATCCGACTGTTTCGCGAGCGCAAACCCGGACTGAAGATCGTGGTCATCGCGAACAACCCAGTTTTTCGAGAAGTCTTGGATCTCGACCAGCGAGTGGTTGTTTCTGGTGCCGAGCCGCTCGTGGAAGATCGTCTGATTGCCAAAATCATGTCCTCCCGGTCGCACTGGACTGACTGCGGAAGGACGATGATCGTGTGAGGGGATGTCTGGCTCAGTCAGGCGGCGGCCGATCAGATTTGCGCTGTGCCTGACCGAGCGCTGAACTGGTACGGACGTTCGCATCCGTCGGAGCTGACAGGTAAAGCGGTCAAGGAGCTATGGGGACTGAGCTTCGGCCCGTTCGCGCACGGCACACTGGAGGAGGCGTGTAGGTGGTATCCGCCGGTCGAGCCCTACCACGACCCAACACTGGGTTCTCCGGTGGGAAGGCGTGCGTGGGGAGCTTTCCGACGCGCGACGGGTCAGGACCTGCATAGGCCGGTGAAGGACTTCAGCCAGCTTGTGGAGATCGACGACTGGACCGAAGACTTCGATTCTCCCATCGACTTTGACACGTGGCGTGCGAGACGCGAGGCATGGCGCAAAGCATCGACACCAGGCTGACGGAGACCGACGAGCTCGACGGAGACCGTTGTCGGTGGGTGCTATACTTTGGTGCTGGGCGCTTGCGGGATCGATGTCAATTGCAGCACGGGCACCCGGGACCGTGTAGGATGTGCCCCGACGACGGACAGGTTGTCGGTCGTACCTACCAGGAGCTCGAACATGGGAAACGATAAGAGACTGGCCGGGCTGCTCGTGCTCTGCCCTACTCGTGAAGGCCTCGAATTTCAAACCGAGGTTTCAATCGACCAGCTGGAGGATGCCGGCGCGCGAAAGGTGCGCTCGTCGGGCAACAGCGATGTCGCTATGCACCGCTGTCAGGCAGCCGGCGCAGCCGAGGCGCAGCTCAAAGCCGACAGCACCCTCAACACCATCATGTGGCTAGACGGCGACATGGTGGCACTCGTCGAGGTCGTGCACAGCATGATGCAGCTCGTCCACCACCTGGCGCGCCAGCGTCCACACCCGGAGGGCGATGCAGTTGACCCCATCGAACTGGAAGTGTGGAGGGAGAAAAACGCTCCGGCATTGTCGGGAGCCTACGTGAAGAGAAACCACCCGGAATTCTTCGCCTTGGCAAAAGCCAATCCTCCCATTCCCCCGTTGACCATTGGAGTCATCGGTCGAAACGGAAAGCCGGCGGGCAAGGTGTCGCTACCCGCAATCGTTTCTGGAATGGGTTGCCTGTTCCAGACCGCACAGGCGTTCCTGGAACACTGCCAGGAAGCTTCACGCATCACGAGCTACGACGGCGAGTCCACGTTCCCCGCAATCACCGCGAGCGGTCCCGGCAAGAACGTCAACGACGAGGTCACGTGGGGATCGGAAGATTGGACGTACACCAGCTGGGAGTGGCAGGCGGGCCGTGGAGTGTACCTGTCACAGGAACATCGGTTTGGCCACATCTGCAAGTCAGTGCAGTGGCCAACGGACGCAACGAAGTTTCCAGGCTAGCCGGGACGATTCCGAAGCCACTCCGTCAGGGCGGTGCGGACGAGCACGCTGCGTCCGCACCCCAATTCCTTCTGTACCTGATGGCAGCGCCAGAGCAGGCGCCGAGATAGTCTCAGCGTGATGTGGATCATTGCATCGCGCGACTTGTACCGTCGCGGCCTCTGCGGTCGCTTCACTCGCGCAATTGCTCCGCGTCGGCCGCGAGCTCTCGCGCGAAAGTAATGATGTACTCGCCCAGCGCCCGGGTCTCATTCGTGAGCTCGCCCAGTGCCTGGTAGTCGTCCAGAAGCTGGGCCGAGAGAGCTGCTCGGTCTGCGGCAAACCCAGCCAGAAAATCGGGCCCCTTCGGTGACAGTTTTGCCTTGAGTTCCTTGATCTGCTCGTTCGTCATTCGCCTGGTCCTGGTCCCTTCAGTTGAGCGATCCACCGTACGTCGGTGATCTGCCAATGTGCGATGTGTCGTGACTCGTTTTGCTGTTGTGCGATGCTGGCACTCCGAACTCGCTCATCTAAGTTCTCCCTTCACCGGCGGTTCCACGCGCTTCAGCGTGTCCGCATGCTGCCGTCGCGCCCAATCCGGGAACGACTCGCCCTCTCTGAAACACGCAACATAGGCGGTCTCACGACACAGGCGCAGACCGCACCGCCGGCAGGGTCCGCCTGGCCATATCGGACTGTGTTGGAGTTGCTTGCTCACTCGACCCCGGCAGTGTGAGGTTGCGCCCGGTAGCCTTCGAGCGGCTCGTCTCGGAGTCCCAAGCGCTCCGCGTGATCCAGGTTCGCGACCCAGGTGTCCCGGGTGACTTGGGTCGTGCCCACGAGCGGGTTAGATAGGATGCTCACGGCTCAACCTCCAGGCTGTGCGTCACCCACCACTCGCCGGTCGCCTTCGGCTCACACTCCTTGAGCAGCCAAGGGACGAGGTCGGCTCTCCAGTTCTCGAACGGTGTCCAGTGCCCCACGTTGACGTCGAAGACGCCATCGGGGCGGTTGCCGTACCGGACGCACGACGCGACCCAGTGTGTGTGTCGGTACCGGGCCCGCATCGGCACGCCCTCGCGCGTCCACGGTCCCGCCCACTGCAGGCGGACCACGCCGTAGTCGGGCCACAGCGCATCCATCCGACGCCGGCGCAGGACGCCGAGGTCCTGCAACACCTTGGCTGATGCCATGCTCACATCCAATCCCCGAGCACATCGCGCAAGTCTTGTAGGCTCGGCTCGTGACCGCGTTCGGCCGTTTCAAAATAAAGTGTGCGGAGTCTGTTGACGAGGTCACTGCGTCGGCGAGGTCGAGGCCGGGGTCGCTTCTTGCGTGTGCGATGGTGGTGAGCCACCAGAGCGGCGCCAACTTCAGGCGGCACGTGCAGCAGTGCGGCGGTGTCAAGGCTGTACACGATGGTGCTCCCGAGCATGGTGTATGCACGCTCTGTGTGTCCGGCGAGCAGCACGAGGCGAGCTGCCTCGCGAGCCGTGCGCACGATGACAGTGGGAGGAGTTCCGCGCATCGATAGTTGCTGCCAGGCCGACAGGCGCTTGCGTCCGTCCACGACCTTCCCACCCTGCTTGATGACTGGCCCACCGAACCACCCTCCAAAGTTTCTGAGCAGTAGGTTGGCGTGGGAAACGCTTGGGAGAAAAGGCATCCGGCAGAAGTGTACGCATTTGTGCCACGCACGGCAATCCGGACCGCTTCTGGCGAGCTAGCCTGTATGAAACCCCCGTCGGACCGGAGATCACGCTCATGGCATCACAGGCAATTCAAGCGCTGGCGCGACGCGCAGAGTCGGCCCGCAACACCCTCGCCAACTTCAAAGAAAAGGCGCGGATTCAGGACGAACGCTTCTACATGGTTGGGGAGGTCGCCATCGGCTCGGGTACTGCCGGGTTCGTGGACGGCTACTTCGGCGCACCGAAGCTGTTGGGCGTTCCCGTCACCGCTGGCATCGGCGTCGTGATGGCACTCGGAGGACTGACGGGATACATCCCCGGTGGCCAGCACATGATGGCCCTCGGGATGGGTCTGTTCAGCGGCACTCTGTACGACGCGGCCAAGACCAAGGGAGCCGAAGCGGCGCGCTAGGGCGTCCGCTCACCCAACATCGCCCGCGGGCGTCGCCCGCCGTATCACCCGAGGAGAAGACAATGCGCGGTAACAACGTTTTGAACGCCCTGATGCGCGGTCATGGGTCAGTTGGCGACGTCGACATCGGCGACGTCGACATCGGCGACCCGACCGAGATGGTGGAGAAGCTCGCGGCGAAGCTCTACACCGACCGTCCTTTCACGCACGAGGATGAGGTGGACGTCGGTGGCTACGATGGCGTCGCCATTGGACCCGGCTTGAGTCGGACGTTGGCCATTCAGGTCGACAATCCTTTCAAGCCCATCGCGGTCGTGATCCCGAGCTGGCAGTCGCCCGGCTTGCAGATCACTCAGATCCAGATCGCTGCGGTGAACCTCGTCGAGGGGCAGGCACTGCCCGCTGATCTCTACACCGAGGTCAGCACGCAGAACGACGTGAACTTCCCGACCGTGCAGGGCAGTGGACGAATCCTCGTGACGTTCACCAACCGCACGCTGCTGGACATCACGCCCAACATCGCATTCAAGGGCAAGAGAATCCGCGGAGCCTGAGCGGCCCGTGCGGGTCGTCCTGAGTATTGGAGGCGGCGGCTGTGCCCTCGCGCTCACCATCCGAGACATCCTCCAGGCGCAAGCCGAAGGGGTGGCTCGGGAGCTGCTGCTGGGTCGTGAGCTGCCGCCTCTGTACTCATCGGGTGTCCGGTACAAGCCGGAACCGAACAGAGGGACGGGCGTCGAGCTCTTCGACGACCCGTGGACCGTGTGGCATCGAGGATGGGGCGATTGCGACGACTTGGTCATCTGGAGGTGCGGCGAGATTCTCGCCCGCCTCGTCCCGGCCGGGGTCGTCTGCAAGTTCCGTTCGCCGCGCTACCACGTTGCGGTCCGAAAGGCGGACGGGTCACTTGAGGACCCATCCAAGGTGTTGATCGCCATGTACGGAAGGCTGGACTGATATGTCGCCGATTATCCCCATTGCTGTGTTGCTCCTTGGTGGCCTCGGTCTGGCCGCAAGCAAGAAGAAGAAGCCGAATACCGTCGACGACATCTATCGAGCGGCGATGGACCCGAACCAGAAGGATCTGGAGTGGCTCCGTCAGGCCGTGGCCTACCTGAACAGTCAGGGGCGTGCTGACCTGGCGGGTCAAGTGTCCGCGAGGATCGCTGCCATCCAGGCCCAGGCCAATGCAGACCAGGCCGCACGCGAAGCCGCCGAGCAAGCTCGGCAAGACTGGGAACAGGCCAACGGCGGTGCTCCCACATCGTCCCAGCTCGATGCAGTTTGGGAGAAGGTGCAGAGCGGCGAGCTGGACAAGCCGACGCTTCAGTACGCCTGGACCCTCTTCGTGACGTACGGGACCCCAGAGCGAGCAGCCGCCACGCAGCGGGCGATTGACGCGCTCAGCTCTGTTCCGGCGCCTCCCGCCGCGCCTCCGAGCGTGGTCGTGCCCCCTGGCGGCGGTGCCACCATCGTGGCCCCTGAGCCTCCCACCGTGGTGCCTCCGGCGCCGCCTCCCGCGGTGCCGCCAGCCGAGCCGCCGGTATCTCCGCCGGTACCGTCACCGACAGTTCCGCCACCGCCGCCCCCCCCGGCACCCATCACGCCGGCGCCTCCGGTGCAACCTCCACAGCCACTGCCTGTCGAGCCCCAGCCTCCCGAGGTGCAGCCGATTCAGGACCCGAACGGCACCATCGCTCTGGCTCGCGACCTGATCACTGCGGAGGGAACGGCGAACTGGAAGACGCGGCTGAAGCCTCAGGTGAAAGCCTGGCAGCAGACGATGGGCACTCAGGCCGTTGGCACGGCCGATGGCCTCTTCGGCGTGAAGTCAGCGAAGGGCATGGCTCTGGAGGTAGGCGTGCTGCCTCGCGTGCGGTACTGGCCGTCAGGGTCTCAACTGCGCACGGCACTGCCTGCCTACCAGGACGACCTGTTCACCATCGCGGCGAATCTCGACCAGCAGGGCAAGCACGAGCATGCCGCTGCGTTGCGGGTGTCGGCGAACGCTGAGACCGGTCAGGGCTATCCCAGCTCCCCCCGCGCTGTTCCTCTTCAGGAACGTGCCGACGAAGCTGCTGACGTGATTGCTGCGGTGACTGCTGCCGCCGGTGAAAACGACCTGCGAGAGCTCTACGCAACGGCCCCCTGGCTCCAGCCCTAAACCGAGGTGTTTCTATGTCGTCCCTGATCGTTCAACGAGTCGCGCTTCGGTGGGACCGAGGCAGCGATCTGCTGTGGGTCGACGTGGGGCTCGAAGATGGGCGCGACTGGAGCGTCGGAGTCCCGGTGTCGTACGTCGCCGGTCTGGTGTGTCACTACCTCGAACGCTTCGGGGCTCCGATGCGGCCTGAGATCGGTGACGACCTGGAAAGTGTCGACGGCTTCGGCTCATGGCTGAAGAAGGCGAAGAAGAAGGCCGGCAAGGTCGCCCGCAAGGCCACCAAGGCAGCGACGCGCGACGTCGTGCGCCACGCAAGACGCACGGTCAGCAAGGTGTACCGCCGGGCTGCTCCTGCATCCGTGCGCCGCGTGGTGTCTCGGGTCAGCCGTCCAGTCCAACAGATCCAGCGCAAGGTCGAGCGCAAGGTGCGTCGCCTCCAGAAGAAGGTCCAGCATTCGGCGGTGTACCGTCTCGGGCAGAATCCCCAGCTGCTGGCGAGCCGAAAGGGCAGGCGTCAACTTGCCCGCGAGGTCGAGCGATACGGGCCGACTGCCTTGCAGGCTGCCAGCACGGCTGCGTCATTCGTGCCTGGTGCTGGAACGGGTCTCGCGGCGGGGCTCGGGACTGCCGCTGCGCTCTCCCAGGGGCGCTCCTGGCAGGAGGCTGCGCGGCAGGGTGCTCTCCAGGCACTGCCGGGTGGAGCACTCACCAGAGCCGCCGTGGAGGCCGGCATCGGCGTGGCGAGCGGCAAGCGGGTCGACCGGGCGCTGCTCGCCGGCGCGAGGTCAGCCGTTCCGGGTGGACCGGCGGGCCAGGCCGCATTCGAGACGGCGCTACAGGTTGCGCGAGGCCGCCGGCCAGATCGAGCTCTCAAGGCTGGTGTTGCTCGTGCCGCCAGGAGCATGCCGGCTGGACCGGCTCGTGCGGCGGCCCAGGGACTGATGGGGGCCGTGCAGGGGCAGCGGCTCGACCGGGCCATGCTGGGCGCGGCAACCGACATCGCCAAGGGCCAGCTTGCCGGACAGGCAGATCGGATGTTCGGGGCAGTCGGCGGTCGAGGCCTGGCAGCGCTCGCCAGTGCGAACAAGATGGCCGTCCTGACTGACCAGGCCCAGGCTGCTGCTCAACGGCTCCGAGCAGGTCGAGGAGACGCCAGCGACCGGGCGCTGGTGAAGCAGGCCGCTCAGGTTGCGCGAGGAGTGAGGCAGCTGGCGCGGTCCTCCCACCCGGAGGCACGCATGGCAGTGGCGTCGCTCGCGCGTCAACCCGCAGCCATGCGCCGAACGTCTCGGGCACAGCCCGTTGTGTCCGGGCCACTTGACGGGCTCGCATTTGCGCTCCACGCATCCCGCGCGAGACGAGCTCGCGCGGGGTGGAGGTGAGACCGCCCAAGTACGGTGCGGGCTCTGATGGGCCTGCATACGGGATTGGACGTGGCAATTTCCCGTCGGCGAAGTCCGACACCTTCTTTGCCGGCCAGGTCACGACCAAGCACTTCCAGCTCGGGCGTGACCCGAAGGGTGTGGGAACGTCCCTAGCCATCGAGCAGGGCAATCTTCGCGTCGGATTTTTGGACGACCAGCAAGCCGATGAGAACTTCGTTGGTCGGATTGTTCTGCCGGATAACGGTGGAGTGATCGGTCCCATCGACCTGCCGTTCGAGCTTGCGGTTGAGACTCCCTGTGTGGTGAAGGTCACTCCTGAGTCAGCTCCGGCTGTCGACCGGAATGTGATCGCGACGCTGTCAACCGCACCGCTTAAACATCGCTGGGCGGCCACTCGCCGGATCGTGCTGGCGCACGCCGAGCTCGCAGTGCCGGCGGGTGCTCAGTCGATCCCCCAGTGGGTGCACTCGGTGAGCTGCTGCGTAGTGGATGCGGCAGTGACGATGTTCGATGCGACCGGAGCTCCGCTCTGCTCTCTCACCGGACCGTTCAAGGACTGGGTGAGGCCGCGACTGGCCGTGCTGATCGCAACCGCCTATCTGGACGACGACGTTCCTGTGGTTTTCTCCTACCAGGCTTGATGCTGTGAAGCTCTCCCCCGCCATTCGGAAACTCTACGAGGCTGCATTGCGGTCGGTGGGGCATAAGTCTCCGGCTCCGAAGCGCAAGGCGGCTCCGAAGCGCAAGGCGGTGCGGACACTGACTGCCAAACAGAGCAGCCAACGAACGGCTCAGCTGAGACAACAGGGCTACCGAGTCACGCGGTGCCAACTGGCCGACGGAACAATCGTGGTGCTCAAGTCGAAGAAGGCAACCCCCAAACGTCGCAAGGCAGTCCCCGACTCGCGCATCACTTGGCGTCGACTTACTCGCGAACCTGGCCACCCGGCGCATGCCACATATGTGAGCGACAAGTCAGGCAAACGAATTGCTGCTGGCCACATCGAGCCGGAAGGTGGGGGGCGCTTCTCTTGGTACACGTTCGATGAACAAAATGACGAAGTTGGCGAGCAGTCACGGCGTGGCGTCACTCTGCCGGTGGCCAAGCGTGAGGTGGTTGCGGCATTGAAACGACAATACGGGAGGCACATGCGATGAAGCGCTACTCGAAACCGATTCAGAAGCTGGTCGATCGCGCAACGCGAGCTCAGAAGGCCAAGCGCACGAAGAGCAGGGCCCAGACTCCGGTACACCCGAGTCGGCTCACCCTGTCGGAGTTTATTGCGGGACTGCCCCGCGACAAGAAGTCCGCCAAGAAGAAGGCCGCCAAGAAGCGAACGGTCAGTCGGAGCAAGCTCCGCCATCCGTCACTCCCGCCGGATCATCCCTTCAACCGGCCCCGCCGCAAAAAGTCCGCCAAGCGCAAGGCTCCAAAGCGCAAGGCTCCGAAGCGCAAGGCTCCGAAGCGCAAGGCTCCGAAGCGCAAGGCTCCGAAGCGCAAGGCTCCGAGCGCCAACAAGTCGCAACTGATGGCTGCCGCCGAGAGGCGCTACAAGCAGGCACGCGGCCGACCCGGGAACGGTCGGTCGCAATCGGGACTGGCCCGAGCTCGCGGCTTTCGCCGCGTGAGGTAGTTCGTGGCTCGTCACCGAGCTCCGATCTGGACCCATTGGTCATGCGCTGGGGACGATTGCGTCTCTGAGTGCGTCGACGACGGTGGGGCCGGTGTCGTGCTGGCTCGGCGCAGGGTCAAGCGTTCGCGGGGAGGCACGTGGTACTGGCAGATTGAGCTCCGCGGTGGAGAAGTGTTCGACTACTCGGGCGAAAGCTACACTGCCAGTGAGGCAGCGCAGGCAGGGGCCGACTGGGTCATGCGTCAGCCTGCCACCCGCAAGCTCTTCCGCCAGGAGGTCGACAGGATTCGGAAGGAAGAGGCTGCAGACATCAATCGCGAGCTTGCGCAGCGCAAGGCACGGTCTCCTGTCACACAGAGCTCGGCGCGACAGCAAGGGTTTGCCTTTGCTCCGCCCCCTCCGGCGCCTCCACGTCGCCGACCGGTGCAGGCCCAGCTCTTCGACCCGGGCCCGAAAGCCTCGCGAGCTCGGCGCACAGCGCCCGCGCGCCCGGTTCCTGCTGCTGCCGCTGAACTTCCCCGGTCCCGGCTCGACCAGCTTCTCGGCAGGCGAGCTGGCTCTACTGCCGAGCAAGAATCGTTGCCGCTACGCGGCAGCCAAACGGGATGGCGCTTCCAGAAGGCTCCCGTCTTTGCTCCCGGGCCTGGAGAACCGGCACCCCCCGGCTACGACGCGGCTGGACCGGTGGTGCTTTCCGGCGAGCAGATCATGACGCTGGAGGCACTGCGTTCGGCGAGAGCTCGCATCAGCAGCCGCCTGCGCTCGCCGCAGCCGGGCGAGGTGGACCCCGACGTGGTTGCGTTGCTGTGGAACGCGGGCCTGGTGCGATACGCGAAGGACCAGCTGGGCCGCGACTTGGCAGAGCTCACCCCGAAGGGTCGCAAGGCACTTCCGTCGATCCGGCCGATGAAGGCAGCTGAGCCGAGTCTCGCCAGGCTCAAGGTGGGCGACGTCGTGCACGTGGACGGGAAGACGAAGCGATTCGTGGTCGTCCGGGTCAATGAGTATGGAAACGTGAGCCTGCAGGCACTGTCCGGAGCCGCCAAAGGTTCAGTAATGGAGAATGAGTCACCAGGGCGCCTGACGCTGGCTGCAGATCAGCAGATCAGATTTTCCGGCTCACTTGCAGACAAGCTGGAGACTCGGGCAGCTCAACGGATGAAAGGCTTCTACGAGGGCCAGGGGATCATCCTGCAGCAGCTTCCGAACTACGCCGGGGATGCTGCCGAGCTCGCGTCGCAGAAGTACAGGGGCACCGCGGCACCATCATTTGGAACCCATCCCCCCGTCGTCACTCCTCCACCGGCGCTGGAGTCATTCCGATCTGAAGCACAGCCGGATCTGCGCCGCCCATTCGAGGTGGGCACCGTCGTGCAGTTCGTGGGCAAGCCGCGCCGCTACGTGGTGACGTTCTTGGACAGCGTCGGGCGAGGTGTTGGCCTGAACGCATTGTCTGGTGCAGAGCGGGGCTCTGCCCCGAGTGGCGTCGACCCCAACGAGCTACGGCCGAGCGACGACCAGACCATCGAGTTTGTGGGGAAGCGTGGTTATACCCTGCAACTCAAAGCTGGCGAAGCTCTCTCCGCGCACAATCGACCGAGGCGCTTCCTGCAAGACTTCGTCACGTATCGCGGTGTCGGATCGAGTAAAGAGCCGGAATCCCCGAAGCCGCGGAAAGCCTCGCGTATCGTCTGGCAGCCGCTGCTCGATGCAGTGGGCGCAGCGGCCTACCAGATTGAGAAGCACTACCACTCGTTTCCGCGGACTCTCGTCAGCGAGGGAACCTATTCGAGCGACTACCGCCCCAGCTACGCGCCCAACCGTGAGCAGGCAGCGGCGGAGATGCAGCCGCACATCGACGCACTGCGCGCGTTGCGTGGCCCCTATACCAGCACGAGAGCTCCGGCGGCGCAGAGGGATCAGGCACGGGCGTGGAAGGCGCTGCGCGACCATGCGGTGCGCTTCCTCAAGGAGTACCAGAGAGAAGCTAGCCCATCGATTGCCACGCATTACGCTATGCGGGGCCACGCAACGCGCGCAGTGCACGACGGAGTGCTGGACAGTGCGGACCTGGCTGGTCTGACCAAGTGGGCAGAGCTCGAACGCAAGGGGGAGCTATGAAGTTCTCCCGTGCGATTCAGCGTCTCGTTGACCAGGCTGACGCTGAGCTCGTGCGCTCCCGGGCTCGGAGGACTCCTCAGCGTCGGCTGAAAGTCTGGACCCTGAGCCCCGAGGAGAAAGTCCACTACGTCATGCGCGAGTTCAAGCGTGGCGTCCTGCGCTCGGGAGCGGGGCACATCGTCACGTCTCGGGAGCAAGCCATTGCGATTGCGCTGGCCGAGGCCGGCTTGGCTCGGCGCCGGAGGCGATACTGATGGCACGATCTTTTTCTGCTGGCACGCAGAAGCTCGTCGACCAGGCGGAGCGCTCCGAGCAGGCGCGCCGCACGCGCAAGCGCCAGAGCGCTGTCGTCGTGACCTCCCAGCGCTGGACCGAAGCGCAGCGCAAGCGCGAAGCGAAGGCAGCCGGGAAGACGCGGATTGAGCTGCTCAAGTACAACCTGAAGCAGGCGCGCGACCAGAGCCGCAAAGAGACGGCGCGGCTGCGTTCCCGATACAAGACCAGCCGGATTCCCCTCCAGGCGCAGATCAAGCGGTTCCGGCAGAAGTGGCGAGACTGGGTGAACGCGCAGGTGGCGGAGTATCGACGCAAGCACCGTGAAGTCTGGCGGGGCCGCATAGACGCGGCCCGTCTGGCGGTCATCAAAGCCGAGTTGGAGCTCAAAGCAGAGCGAGGCTACCAGGCGGACTATCGGAAGATCGACCGCCAGCAGAAGGCCCTCCGCAAAGCGCAGCCGAGAGCGAAGCAGACAGGTCGCCTGCATCGCGCCGAGTCTGACGACGCAGTGGAGCGCAACCTTCCGGATGACCTGATGCCAATCTGGCGCAAGGTGAAGAATCGAATCCGGACCGCCCACACCCACAAGACGCGTACCGAAGCGTTTCTCGAATGGGTGCACGAGAACAGTGACGAGGTCGAGGCAATTCGGTCACGCATCGACGCGGCAGCGCAGCGCACCATTGGGCGGGAGATGGCCGAGGCCGAACGACGTCTCTATGCCGAAGGCTACTACGACGCGGACGTCCCGTTCTGAGGTGATCCCATGATTGTCCCAACACCAGAGGCCGGCCGCTTTCACTTTTATCGCCAGGAGTACACCTACAACCCGAGCTCGGGGCAGTGGGAGCCGGGCTCCTGGGCGTCAGCAAGCTACAGCGCGACCGAGGTGGACCCGTTGACGATCATCCAGCAACTTGACGACGCGCTGGCTCAGTCGTCCACGAACGTCACTCCTCCCCCTTACCGATGGTGGCACCTGTGGGTGTGGGGCTACGAGACCACGAACCAGGGCGGGCCCATCCCGATCAGTCCCGACGGCTCGCTGCCGGTGCAGCGCGTTCCAGCCCGCTGGTTGCTCGGTCCGAGCTTCGGCAACTTCCAGACCATGCGTGCTGACTTCTGAGGAATCCCGTGACTCTGACTCTGCCAGCTTTCTCCGGCCTGATGGCGCAACCGATGGCGGTGCGTATCAAGCTTGTACAGATCGCTGACAGGAACGATTGGGATGCGGCTGGCATGGCCGGCGCCATTCAGCACGAGAGTGGTTGGAACCCCCGAGCTCGGAATCCGGGCAAGTCGCGAGCGACCGGCTTCATTCAGTGGACGAAGGACACGGCGCCACTGTACGGCACGACGGTGGACGAGATCCGGAACATGCCAGCCGTGGACCAGCTCGACCTGGCGGAGCGATACTGGCGCAATGCGTCCTATGGGCGCGGCATCGGACCGCGGGACTTTCTGGTGTTGGGGCTCGGCACGGGGAACGTGCCCGGGTACTACCGTCCTGGTCTGCCGGACTCGACCATCCTATACGAGCCCGGATCTGCTGGTGCCGAGGGCAACCCGGGCCTGCAGGACGAGAGCGGAGCAATCACCGTAGGGACGGCTCGCGCTGCCCTAAATCGCACCCTCTCGGGAGTCGACGAGGTGTCGATCGTCGACGAGCTCTATGACCCTGAGACCGGCGAGCTCCGCCCCGTGGTCGTGAAGGCTGCGATGGGCATCGAGGGGCTCTTCTGGCTCGGAGCACTGGCGGTGTTCGTGGTGAAGGTTGCTCGAAAGGGGAAGGGCAAGCGATGACGAACAAGCAGTGGATCTGGATCTACGGCATCAAACCCCGCGACTACCTGATGCAATGGCAGCCGACCCCGGTCGAGTCCAAGTGGCTCAACCCTCAGCGGCCCCTCGATGCCACGGAGCGCACTCATCTGCTCGACTACCTTGTCAGTAGTAGCTGGACCTCCTCAATGGGACAGCCAGTTCCCCCGACCTACACCCACCTGTGGTGGTGTGCGTGGAATGACGCCGCCCGATCCTTTGGACCCTGGAGTCGACACTACGCTCGATGACTGACCGAATCCCCGTTGTCACCGGTGAGAATATCTGGCGGTTGCTCCGCACAGATCGAGACGGTGCTACGCGCGAAGAGGTGCTGGTGATGGTCGGACCGGCCATGCACCATCTGTTGCATGAGGCCGGCGAACAGTTCGGGCAGATCGACCCCTGGCAGATCGTCGTCGAGACGACTCCCGAAGGTGACGAGTTGCCGCACCAGTGGCGGATCGGCGCGGCCCGGCCCATCGTCGCGAGCTCGGCCAGTCGCGGCCCCCTGCCGGATGCGACGACCGAGCTACCCCAGGCCGCACGAGTCCTGGGTAGTCGCATTCTGACCGAGGAGTACGGACTGCCCACGGTGCGCGGGAAGAATCCCTGGTGGATCATCGTGCGCTTCTGGTGGAGGCAGCCCGATTCAGAGGTCGACTATCCGGGCTATGCCGTGAACGCCATCGGATGGCACGAGCACACCACCCATGAGGCAGACTGGGTGCTGGACAAGGCGATTGTGCCCGCGGCCCCTGATCCTGATCCGGGCGAAGAGACGTTCGGGCAGATCATGGGCCCACGGATCACTGAGAGCATCAAGACCGCTGTGAGTTTCGGAGCGGGAACGGTCGTGGTGCTGGGCCTGATTGCTGCGGCCGTCTACTTCGGCCCAGCGCTCGTATCCCGCTCCCGAAAGGCCGGGGCAACATGAGCAATCTACGTGTGGAGAACTGGATCAACATCCAGCGCAAGATGGTCGGGCCGGACGCTGTGTCAGTGTCCACAGTCGTTCTGGTCGGTCCTGACGGGGACGCCTGGGCGACCTGGCCCATCGAGTACGAGAATCTGGACCAGGCCGTCGACGACATGATCGTGACGCAAGGCGAAGAGCGTGCAACGGGGCTCTATCACTGCAAGCTGATTGGACTGGACGCACGGGGTATTCAGATCGCTCTGCTGCCGTTGCGTGTGAACGGCAAGGCTCCGCAGGCACTTGGGGCAGGAGCGGAGCAGAACGCTCTACAACGCGCCACGAGTGTGGCGCTGGCGAATGCTGAGCAGCTGCTCGCGACGCAGGCGAACCACATCGAGAAGATCAGCGCCATCGCGGACAGCCTGCTGGAAGACCGCACGATCTTGGTTGACGAGTTCAACAAGGCCCAGAGCGATAACCTCGACATTCAGCTGCGCACCCAGGAGTGGGTCGAACAGCAGCAATTCAAGAAAGAAGCCTGGGAGTTTATCAAGGAGAAGGTGGCTCCGGCTCTCCTGCCCGCAATCGGCGTCTACAGTGAGAACGTCCAGAAGGAACGAGCAGAGGCGAAGCGACTGGAGGACGAGAAGACGAAGCGCAAGCAGGCCAAGTTTCCTCCGGGCTGGCCCGGCAATGGAGCCAGTCCTCCAACCGCTACTCAGAGCTCCTTGAGGTCACCATCTGCACCGCCGAGCTCGACGCCGTCACCGACGGCCGCGACCGACGGATCATCGCCAGCCGCGAGGCACACTGCGTCACCGATGGAGAGCGGTAACGCAAGCGCAAGTCCGGCTGATGTTGCTTTGCGTGCGGCAGCGATGCCGCTCCAAAACCAAGCGGGGGTGTCCGGGCCCCGAGGCAAGGCTCCCCCGGCCACCTGCCCCGGCGAACCCGCGGCACCCCCGCTTGCTCCTAAGGAGGCCGGGAATGTTGAACACGAAAAACCCGCTGACGGCTCTGGTGCTGATCGCGATAACGGAACCGAAAAGACTCAAGCCCATCGTGCAGGAGGCGTACCGGCAAAGCGCCGGCCTCGTGCTCCGCGAGGCGGGCGAAGCACTCATAAGGGGTGACAGCCAACCCCCATCGTCAAGACCCACCACGGGATCTGGGAGAAAACAATCATGACATTCAATGCAAACAGCTGGCCGATCCGCCTGTCCCCCTCTGGTCCGTTCATCCGTGACGCTGTCTCGGGTGCACCGCTCCCGCTGGGTCCGGGCTCGATTGGCATTGTCCTGCGAGCTCAGGGTACCAGCGGCAGCGGCGAAGCAATCTCGTCGACGGCGCCGACGCCCATCATTGGGCTGGACAACATCCCCTGTAACCTTCCGGGCGGATACCACTATGACGTCAAGGCGATCATCGTGCTGGACCTTCCGGCAGTGCCGGGCAATTCGGAGCCTCTCGTCGTAGATATCGAGTACAGCGACGACAACGGCGGAACGTGGCAGACGTTCCCCGGCGCTCGGTGCAACGCGCTGACCGTCGCTCCTCAGGCAGGGCCAGCAGTGGTGGAGGAGATCGACGTTGACCGAACGGCGTCGCCGAACAACACCACCATCACGAATCTTCGGGTCGTGCCGAGCAACCCGGGAGGCACCGGCATCCTGCGCACGCAGGCGGGCCTCTGCACGCTTCGGGTCGAACAGTACGTGGCGGCAACCTAGGGCAGGCGCGTGCGTCCAGCGTCCAGCTCAATCAGGCTGGGCGCTGGACTGCGCGCGTTCCCTGATCTCTGACCTCAATCCTTGCCAGGAGCCACCATGCGACCACCAAACATTCCACTGCGAGCCGGACCCAGCGGCCCCCTCGTCGATCTGGCTTACTACCTCTACAATCTGAACGGCTTCATCGCACCGAAGCGTCTCTGGTACGTCGAACAGTCTGGGATAGTCAGCGTTCCCAAGTCGACGGCCGCAACGCCTGGCGTGGAAGTGCTCTCGATCGACGTCGAGTGGAGCACCGCAGATGCCGCACGCACATCCCAGCTGGCCTATGGCGCGTGGGCATTCTTTGCTGGTCAGTCGCCGACTCAGCCGGCTGGATACCCTTCGGTCCTAGTCGGCAACCTGAACGCGCAACCTGCAGGAGGCGCACTCACGACCCCCCAGTCGTGGACCATGAGCGTCATTCCTCTGAACTTTGGCGTGGACTTCACCTTCCGGTCGGATCTTACCGGCGTCTGGCTAGGCAAGTTCGGGGACTTCGATGACTTCGTCGAGGGAACGAACCGCTTCGCGTTGGGCCTCGGTAATCCAGACCCCACACAGGACGTTGATGCAGTGGCCTGCTCCCTGTTGATCGCGGAATTTGTCTCGATCCCCACCGCCATCTACACAGGCTGACGCCTGCTGAGGAATTATCATGCAACCCCCAAACATCCCCCTCCGAGCAGGCCCGAGCGGCCCGTTCGTCAATCTCGCGACGTACCTAGCGGCCACGGACGGCCTGGTGGTTGTCCGCCGCGTCTGGTCCGAGTCATGTGCTGGAGCACAACAGACGATTGCAGGCGGCAGTGGTCCCCCCGGAACAGACGTCGCAGTCGCCGACGTGGTTTGGACTGCGGAGGAGTGGGCTCTCCGCGCCCGGCTGCACTACCTCATTATCTGGACAGCAATCGTGAGGGCCAACAATGCGGGCTACCCAACACTCGTGCAAGCCTGCATGCACTGGGAGCCTGCAGGCGGACCTAACGTCGCGATCACCAATCCGCCGATCCAGATGGTCGGCACGAACCAAGGCAGCCAGGAGGACTTCGCCTGTGTCGGCGAGCTGAGCTACGCCGCGCTGATGAGGTTTGGCTACCCTCCGCCGTTGTCCGTCGGAACGAACCGGATCGGGCTGAACATCTCCAGTTCGGTCGGGGGCGACGATATCATCCAACAGTATTCCAGCTGCGTCGTGGCCGAGCTCCTGGCTGATGCCGCACAGGTCAGCTACCGCGTGTGGGGAAACGGAGCACCAACCTAATGACCCGACTCACTCAACTCTGGCTCGCGGGGGAAGCCTTGAACCCGGCAGTGCCTTGGATGGTGCTGCCGCTCGTCTCGTGGCTCGTGACGTGGTTCGTGCGCCGGCGCTGGCCGTATGCGTGGACCCGGTTCGCCAGCTGGGGCCCTGTCAGCAAGGCCGCGAGCAAAGCCTGGCAGGCTTTGCCGGGTACTCTGGTTGGTACGTCGGTCGCTGCTGCCGCGACTGGGCTTGACCCAGGGGACACCGCTCTGGCCGCCCTGATGAGCCTTCTGGCGCCGGTGGGCCACGAGCTCGGGCGCGCTATCACGACGTGGCTGCATAAGCGCTGGGCCTGGTTCCCGGTGTACTACGGCGGAGCCTGGCCGGCCGCAGGCCAGTCACTACCCCCGTCTGAGCTCCAATCCTCGATTCCGCCTGACCCAGCCGTACCTTCCGGCGTCGACGCCCCGAAACGTGACCCCCCGTGACTCAGACCCCGCCTATGAAAAAGGCGACCGACCGAAGCCGCTCGCCTCTCCCATGTCCAGTGCCCCGCAACCCCACTACGAAAACCGAGGACCGTCAAGATGCCACTGCCCCCCGTGCCGGAAACCCCGGTCAACCATCTGAAAAGCATCGACGACCAGCTGGCTGCTCTCGGCCCGATCATTGCCGGCGGAGTCGGCCTCGTGGACGTCGCCTATGACGAGGTCGTTGCAACGTACGCGGGCGGTCTGCTCCAGACTGCTGTCTACAAGTCGGGTGGCGCGACCGTGGCGACGTTGACGTGCACGTACACGGGCGGGATGCTGACTGGCGTGGTGAGGACCTGATGCAGCACGTGTTTTTGAACCCGCTCAGCGGGAAGGTGGAAACGTGCAACGTCCCGGACGGCATTCCGAGCGGGCCGGTGAGTCTCGGCACGGGTGCCGCGTACATTCCGGTGCAGACGACTCCGCCCTTGCTGACGGCGAACAACACCAGCGTGAGGGTGAGCTTCATCGTGAGCTTCAACCCGGCGGTGGCCGGGCTGGTACCTCCATCGCCAGGCACCGTGGCTGTGGTCGTCTATCGACTGAACAACGGCTCGCAGGCGATTCGGTCGCTGGCGACCGGCATCCCCGTGACGGGCGCGACGCCAGTTCTGACGGGCACAATCGTAACGGGAGACGGCTGGCAGGTGACGCTCAACGCGAACGGGTCGGTCGAGCTGGCGCTGGCTCAGGATGCAGTCACGAACCGAAGTGGCAGCAGCCGCATGTTCTGGTCGGATGGTGATGAGCAGGTCGATCCATGAGTGCACGGCTCGTCAGTCCCGGGTTCGATCCCTTCTGGTGTGGTGACCATGGGATCGCACCGTGGATTGAACTCTACGGTTGGAACATCCTCGGCCGCTACCGGTTGCACGGCACCGACCTGGTGACGGATGCGAGCGCGCTAGTCAGTCCAAATGATTTCAGCGCCGACCCGCCCTGGAGTCACCCGCGAACCACGTCACCCGACGCGCACACCATCAAAGAAGAGGCTATCACCGGTGCACACGGGATCTTTCAATCGCTAGCCGGGATAACCGCGGTCGGCCCCATCGGTTTCCAGATCGATTTAGAAGCGGACGGCCGCGACTACGCGCGAACCGACGTGTATGCGGGCGGCGGCGGTCTTTACTACTCCGCGGTCGTTCGTCTGACGGACGGAGCACTCATCAATAGCGCCAACTGTACGCCGACAGTCACCGCGCTCGGCGGCGGCATCTATCGGATCAACATCCCCGACGCCATGATTGACGATCCAGCGACTGCGTTAGTGCGCACTAATATGTCGCCGGACGGCACGACATTCGGATACGCCGGCGACATCACCAAAGGCATCAAGGCGTACAACGCCACCATCGACCAAGACAGCATCCTCACCGCTCCGAACGACCCCACGCTCGCGGCCCGGAACCTCGCGTTGTACGGCGACCCATATCACTACACGAACCCCAACAAGGCGAGCCAGCTGGTCGTGGGTGCCGACGTGTGGGACGGGTTGCCGGGGGCGATAGCGTCGGGCGCGAGCTGGATTGCGTGCGATGAGATGGCAACAAGGTACGCGGGCGAGGACAAGCAGATTTTCGTCGCTGTCTCGGTGCAAAGCGCAACGCTCGGCGCCTCCGATTACATCGTCGGTCTCGGTAACAGTGCCGACAACAACCCCCACCAGGCGCTGGGTACCGGAGCGGGACCAAATTGGGGCGCGGTCAAGGACGACAACATATCGAGCGGACCGGTCACAAACACGTCCGCGACTGCATGCGACGGCGACCGTCACATCCTCGCGTGGAGCCACGACGGCACGAAGGAAACGATCTGGCTCGACGGCGTCGTAACCAGTATCTCAGCCGCCGCCAGTGACCTCGGAGCGATGACTGTGGATCAAGTGACCTTGTTCGCGCTGCGGAAGATTGCGGCCGCGAACCACGCACCTGTTATCGCTCGCGACGTGATAGTCGGCATGGCCGCGAGCCCCGCCCAAATGCGCGCCGCTTACAGCCTCATGCGCGCGGAGAATCCGATATGACCATGCCTGTCCTGCCCATCGAGCCCGAAGCCGCCACGGAAGCCCTGTGCGCCGACAAGGCAACGGCGCTCGCCGTCCAGGTGCAGTACGACGCGGAGCACGGCCTTCCCAAGAAGTGCCTGTGCGCCGACGGCAGCGAGCCACCGCCGGGCGTGCCCTGCATGCTCTTGCACTGCCATGACCTGGACGTGATCGTGGACAAGGATGAGAAGCCGGTGGCGTGGGTGCATCCACGACCTCACGCCACTCTTCCGCCTGCAGTGGCAGCGAAGGTGCAGATCAAGACGCGAACCGAGATCGCTCAGCTCGTCGAGCAAAACAAGCCGGAGCCACCGGACGTCGTGGTCGGAAACGAAGTGGGTGAACACGCATGACAACTGGCTCCACTCGCTTCTTGCTGGTCCTGGGTGCTGCTCTGGTCGGAACGCTGCTTGTAGCCTACGCGACAGCGAAGCCGCAGGAAGAGCCGCCGGAGATCCCACCCCCGCCCCCGCCCATTCCGCGCACCCCGGAGGATCAGATTGTGCCGCCACCAGATCGCCCTGGCTACGCGCGCCAGCAACCCGTCGGGCAGGAGGTCGAGCCGGACGCTCCCGGGCGGTACTGGCTCGTCGAGGCCAACAAATATAAGGTGTGGTTCACCATCGACAGCTGGATCGCGAACCTCATGGGCCCGCCAGTGATTCAGAGCAAACTGGAGGATGCTGGCGTGCAGTCCCCTCGGGTCTGGAAGTTGGATGATGGCTGGCTGGTCGAGGGGACGTGGGGCAACCCGTCGGGCATCCCTGATCTGCCCGAGGACGTGACAATCACCAAGGCGATACGAGTGGGGTAGGCATGGCGGCATTCGGACGACTCAAGAGACTCGGCGCGCCGGTGGCCATAGCGGCCTCGGTGTTCGGGCTGCTGCAACCGGTGCAGCCCGAACGTATGGACGTCGTCCACATTGCCCAGATCGAGCTCGGAAGCACGGACTGGCGCACGTACCAGGACGACGCGCTCTGCTATCACGAGCCGAAGAAGCTCGCCTGGTGCGGGCTCTATACGCTGTGGGCGTTCCACCAGGCCGAGCTCGCCCAGGATTGGTGTTGGAAGCCGGGGCTTGGGTACCTGTACCGCTTGCCGCGCCTCCAGCGAGGGCAGCTTCCGGAGCCGGCGGACGTGGCCTACTTCGCTAAGCCGTACCAGCATCATGCTCTGGTCGAGTGGGTTTCGCCGGACGGGACGACCGTGGGTCTGCTGAACGGAAACAGTACAGGCGGGCGTGTGGCGCGCAGTGTGCGCCCTTTGACGGACGCCACTGCCTACTATTCAACGGCACCCATCTTCGCGACTGCTGCCCAATAACTGCGGCAAATTGTGGGGGTCAGCCCGAGCTTGGGCCGAAACGTTGACTCGGTTGGCGCTGCCGGTAGACTGAGCAGCGGAGGTACTCCACCATGGCAACCATCCCCGGCGCGAAAGTCGGACGGCTCCGCGTCGGCTACGAAAGGAGCAGTCGACCATGTTTGCTATCCATAACCAGGGTGCGTTGCGCGACACTACGCAGATGAGCATTCTGCTGCTCGGTCGCATCACCGAATCTCTGGCTCGGAGGCTGGACGCTCATGGCATACCCAAAGCGTGAATCCTTCCTGGCCGTGCTGGCGCTCTTCCGGCCGTTAGACGAGATCGACCGGCAGTGCACCTCTGCGGAAATCCTCCTGCTGATCGCGACTGAGACGGTTGAGCTCCACAAGGCGGTCGTGAAGCAGTGTCCTACGCTCCCCACGAACTTCTCCGGTGAGAGCTGCCGCGAACGCCTGGAGTGGGTGAAGGAGCGGCCCCCTTGCTACAAGCCGGCAGTCGGCTGGGCGCGAGAGCTGCTCGGCCAGAAGCCGAAAGAACCGGCCGGGGACAACTGATGCCGCGGCATAGATTCGAGGAGGTCTGGTGCCCCAACAGTGTGCTGCGCGAGCTCTACGAGATTGAGCGACGTTGGGAGCCGGGCCACACTGCCCTGAACATCGCTGATCGCTCGTGGGCCGGCTGCCGCCTGGTGATATTCGACAAGTCCGAAGCGGTGCGTCTCGTGCAGGCATTGCTCGACGTTGCTCGCTCAGAGGGTGCAGGCGTGCGGTGTGCTGTGGCAGCTCAGCGGGTGGCGAACGCAATCATCACGCGGTTCGAGCTCCAAGGTGAGGACCTTCAGTTTTGGAGCATAGATGCGCAGGGTGGACAGGATGACTGACGAACAGCAGCAACAGAGCGCGCGGGTCGAGCAGATGTGGGACGAGCAGCTCTGCCAGTGGCTTGTGCGCTACGAGCAGGAGGAATACCCCGACGACCCGCGCGACATGGCGGAGGTCGACGATGCAGTGGAGCTCTGGGAGTGGGATGTGGCGACCGGTAGCATGCTGCTGGATAGGCTCGAACCGGATGCTTCGACATTTGCTGTCGTGAAAATGATCACCCTGGCGCGGTATGCGACCGAGGAGTGCCTGCATAGCGAAGAGCGATTCGTTGAGCTCGCGCGGGCGGCGCATCGTGCCGTGCAGTCGGCGCGAGAGCAGAGAGAGAAGAAACAACCCAAGGAGTCGAACGATGAAAGATGATGAAGAAGAGTTGGTCTACGGCCTACTGGAAAGGGCCATCCCCTACATCGAGAAAACGATCGAGAAACGCGGACGCGAGGCTCTGGCACTGCGCAACCGCCAGCTGCTGGACCAGTACGCCGGTCAGGCCATGGCCGGGATTCTGACGGTCGAGGTGGTCACAGCTAGCTGTCCTAGCGACGAGGAGAAACTCGACCAGAAGTGGCAGCAGATCGCTGCGGCTGCGTGGGATATCGCCTTCCAAATGATGATCGAGCGGCAGTTGAGAGACGAAGGTTACCAAGAGGCAGCGCAAGCGGACAAAGAGAGCGAAGAAGACGACAGCAAAGCGGACACCGAACCGCCGCCAGACTGACAGCGCGAGCTCGCCGTTCGCCCCGCCGCCTCCGGGCCGCGGGGCTTGCGGCGTCAGGAGGCACCAACCATGAAGAGCTTCACCGAAATCGTAACCCTGACCGAACGCACCTCCCGCGAAGCAGCCAAGCGAGCCGGGTGCTCATACCCGACCCGGGCAAGAATCGCGCAGCACGCGCGGCGACACTTGCGCGCGGATGGCGCGGAGCCGACCGACGGCATGGTCGGTCCCGTGGTGCAAATCGTGTGTGAGCTGCAGGCGTTCGATACCGTGTCCGACTGACCCACGCCCCGCCCCGCTCTGCCCCGCCGCCTCCGGGCCGCGGGGCTTGCAGCGTCAGGAGGTACCCCATGGCACGACAAAACACTATCCACGAAACTGAGAGCTGGCGTGTGAAGCAGTTTCGGAACGGCAAGCTGGTGCGCAAGACCGGTAGGATGAATGAGGGTACTGCTCGCATAGAGTACGAGTCTTGGGCCGTGGATGAGAACGAGAATGTCGAGCTGCAATGCAGACGAGTCGGGCAACATCGTTACTATCCTGTCCAGCAGAGATTCGCGAGCCATCCCCGTCTGGACTGGTGACGTGGAGGTATAGAATGACCACACTACACATCGGCCCACAACCGCATCGATCGCATCACCGTCGAGGCAACGCATGCGAGCGACTGCTGAAGCTGCTCAGCGATCAGAACTGGCATGACCATCTGCAACTCAGAGAGGTCGCTGGTACGCGCTACAGCGCCCGTCTCTGGGAGCTGCGTCGACTTGGCTGGAGTGTCGAGGACCGGAACCTCGATGGCTCCGGCAAGGCGTACCGACTGACATCGCTCCAGGCTTCGCGACGCATGAAGCCGAAGCGGGTCAAGCTGTTCCTGAGCGAGGCGCAAGTGCTGGAGCTGCTCGCCACTGAGAAGGTTGCGACAGGCGTCCGCTCTGAGCTCGAACG
>Ga0315545_1000942_pt1 | contig 29828 bp, 26 predicted proteins | sample SalMarSW160210MG_FD_203096 | JGI IMG/M metagenome (GOLD analysis project Ga0315545, IMG submission 203096) | Salt marsh sediment microbial communities from the Plum Island Ecosystem LTER, Massachusetts, United States - Salt Marsh Sediment SW1602-10 ...
AACTTAGTGAGACTGCCGGAGCTGCTCAAGAGCTGGGGGAGGCGATTATAATAAATGCCAATAACCAGGAAGAGATTGCCCAGGCATTGGCAAAAGCCCTGGAAATGCCAGAGCAAGAGCAAATAGAGCGCAACCGCATAATGCAGAAACGCTTGCGTCGTTACACCGTGGTGCGATGGGCAACTGAATTTATGGATAGACTGCTTTACACCAAGAAACTTCAACGGGAGATGGAAGAAAAGGCATTGACCTCTGAGACGCAGAAGAAATTAGCCAGCGATTTCCAAGAGAGCGATAAAGCATTACTTCTATTGGATTATGATGGCACACTCGTCCCTTTTGCACCCAAACCAGCGGAAGCAATGCCCGGAGCCAAGCTCCTGAGATTGCTTGAAAGGTTTACCAAGAATCCTCGAACCGAAGTAGTGCTCATAAGTGGACGCGATAAAGATACCATGGAGAAATGGTTTGGCGGTCTCGATGTGGGATTGGTGGCTGAACATGGCGTGTGGATTAAAGAAAAGGGTGGGGGATGGGAAACGATAGAAACCCTGACAAGTGAGTGGAAGGAAGAGGTATATCCGATACTTGAGTCATGGGTGGATAGAACCCCAGGCTCCTTCATCGAAGAAAAAGAGTTCTCTCTTGTCTGGCATTATAGAAAAGCTGACCCCAAGCTAGGTGAGCTTCGAGCCCGGGAGCTGATAAACAATGTCTCAAATACAATTGCCAATTTAAACCTTCAGGTGTTGGAGGGAAGCAAAGTAGTGGAGGTGAAAAACACCGGCATAAACAAGGGGCGCGCAGCGTTGAGATGGATTTCGAGAGAGAAATGGGACTTTATATTGGCACTGGGCGATGATTGGACCGATGAGGATACTTTCAAGGCTCTCCCTTCTACAGCGTGGTCTATAAAGGTGGGGTTTGGTGCTTCGGCAGCTAGATTCAGCCTTAGTTCCCCAAGCAAAGCGGCTTCTCTGCTAAGAAAAATGGTAGGAGTGCGGTGAAAGCTAGGTCAAAAATTGGACTCTCCTCTGCTTGGTCAAGTTGAACCAGGGATGAAAGCTGATTATGCATTCAGTACAGACTTCCTTATTGACAGCCCCATTTATAACCATGTTTATGGCCATGAGATAATCGGCAATCCTATCAGGAAGGAGAAAGCACTGCTTCACATACTCTCTGCCCCTTTTGCCCATCGCCTCAGCAGCCTTGGGTTTATCCAGGAAATAGATTATCTTTTTTGCCGCCTTGCGTGGTGTCTGGTAAAAGTATCCCGTATCGCCGTCTCGAATCTGAAGGGGTATGGCTCCCACGTCAGCGCCTATCACCGGTTTGCCCTTCCACAATGCCTCAGTAATCACCAACCCGAAGCCTTCTCTGGTAGATGGCTGCATTATCACTCTGGCAGCTCGCTGGAACGCGTTCACTTCTACCGAGTTCTCCAGACGGTTCGCTAGCGAAAGGTTGAGCACGTGGATGTCCCTATCGTCCTTTGTGTCTTCATAAACTCGGGACAGAATTCTCTCTCCTTCCGGGTCATCGGCGGCCAAGCCACCCACCAATATAAGCTGGCATTTTCTTTCCTTCCTCACCCGGCGGTAGGTGGCAATAGTCCTGTCTATTCCCTTCCAGGGGTCAAATCTCGCAATCTGGGCAATGATTGGGACTTCGGGGTCTACGTGGTATTTAGTGAGAACCCTGTCTATCTCCCCCTGGCTCAATTCCCTATTCTTCTCAGAAAGGGGGTCAATGAATGGAGGGATTATGAACTTGGGCAACGGCCACCGTGGGATAATATATTGAACCGCCGAAAATATGGTGGCATCATAGCGCCCAGCCCACTCGGTAAAGAAATCCCAAACGCCGGGATTGCTCTCTATAGTCTCTTTATCCATATCTAAGTGGCATCTCCAGAGCCAGGTTTCCCCCGGTCTTCTGAGATAGCGATTCAAGCCCAGTGGCTGTGGGTCGTGCACATCTATCACGTCAGGTTCGTAGTCAATAAGATTCTGATTGGCACATTCCTCGAGGGTACATAGATAATTCTGTCGGCACTCTGGACTGAAGGAGCCTGCTTTGCCCTGTAGTAAATTGTGTAGCTCCTTCGTGCACTCGAAATACTCCTTGGAACCACGGATTATCTTCCATTCAGTTTCTATACCCAGCATATTCAGGAACGGGACAACACTGTAAAGCATCTCAGCGACACCACCACCCTGGGCGGTAGCATTCAGGGTTAGCATTTTTAAGCCTTTCAGTCGCTGAGCTATCTTCTGCAGCCTCTCAATTTTCTCTTCCCCCAAGATAGGGACATAAGCCTCCAGAGGAGGGGTAGAGAAAGGGCAAAAGTTCTTTCTTTTACTGTAGGCGGTCCCATCCGCCAGGACAGAAGAGATGCTTGCTTTCGTCATTCAAAATCCTCGCTTTACAAGTTACACCAAACCAATGCCATCTTACAGCACGTAATTGACTGATTTTATACCCAATAGCACACATTGGCAAGCCCTGTCCCACCAGAGTTAAATCCTGGAATAGCAATCGAATGGTTATCGAGTCCCCACCCCTACAGCAGCCCCATCAGGGATGAGTTTCAGGATTTCCTGCCTGGCTTTCTGCCGCTCTTCGACAATTCATTCAACTACAGTGTAGCGGTCCTTTCCTGTCCCCAAGCCATGCCTCAAAGCTGTCATGACCTGGGGTAACTGCCAGGGGTCCGCCACGAGCTTATTACTGGCTTCATAAGCCAGGAGCAATTTAATCGCTTCGACATCGATAGTCACAAGATCCCCGGAGGCAAGCACCACTTCAGGCTCTGCCAATTGGCCCTTGGCAGGACCACCTGAAACGAAGGCCTTTCTGCCATCCATGATTATGAGATTTGGTTGCCAGCACAGGCTGATTTCGGCAATCTTTTGCTCCAAGTGACTAGCGTGAAGAGCACGCCGCTCGCCAGGGTGCATAAAGCCCACCGCAAGCTTCAGCGTCCCTGAAAATCGCGCCAAATTATGGGTTTTCAGGCAGGGTAGATATACTATCTTGTCAGCTTCATAGGCTGAGCGTGGCATGGAAACAGAGCTTAGATAGTCCCCTTTAACCTTGACCCTTACCCAATCATCAGGCTTATCGTCGAAAGCAATTAGCTCCACCCCCAAATCACGCGCCAACTCAAGCATACCCAGTTTCTTGAACACCTTCCTGGTTGGTCTCCATATCCCACCCGAGCTTTCGCCTATCGTAACTGTTGCCCCCGCTTCCAAGAGGAGTTCGACTACGGCGCGCAGAAACACCAGGTCGGTAGAGCCAGGAGAGGGGTCCTGGCTGTTAAAATTTGGCTTAAGCAGGACCCTGTCGCCCTTGTCTATAACCTGCTCCAGGGAACCCAGCAGTGCGATGACCCTCTCAATAGCAGCCCTGATGTCTCCACCTGCCTTCACCTTAGCCACCAGAGCCTGGCCATTTCTGAGCCAGGGGTTGGCAGGCCGAGGCCTGGGGTCAACAAGCGGAATATCCTCAGGCGCCCTATCAGTGAGGAAGTGATAAACCCCAACAATCTTATCTCCAAAATCCGCCATTTGTGTTACCTCCTGTGAACAGCAACTTTTAAGTCCTGCTATGCTCACAACAAGTTTTTGGTTTTCAAATATTTGTGCATTTCAACAACTTTTAATCAGACCTTAGTATCTCCTCCAGCACCTTTGTCCACCTGTCCCCCAGGAGCCTGGTGTCCAACTTGATTTGTGTGGCGCCTATTTTAACTGCACCGTTGTAGTCTTTGCTTAGAGAGTGCTTTGCTGCCCCTTCGCCGCGCTCAGGGCTTCGGCTCACCGCAATGACAGTTTCCCGGGGTTTTATTACAATTTGCCTTCCCTGTGCGGAAACAGAGCTTACCTCGGCCCGCTTTGCCAGAACCTTAATTTTCACAATGTAAAGAAGATTTTCAACAGGCCGGGGCAAAGGACCGAATCTATCCTTGAATTCTTGAGCCATGTCGGCTACTTCCTCGATATGCTCCACCCTGGCTAGCCTGTGGTAAAGGCTTAATCGAGTATTTAGGGTAGGAACATACTCCTCCGGTATGTGGGCGTCTAAGGGCAGGGATATGCTGGGTAATTCCTTTGCTTCACCGGCAACGACGCTCTTCCTCGCTTCGCCAGCCTGCTTTGCTTTTAACTCCTCCACTGCCTCAGCCAGCAACTGGCTATAAAGGTCAAAGCCCAGGGCAGCGATTTGCCCGCTTTGCCTGACACCCAAAAGATTGCCCGCCCCCCGAATCTCCAGGTCCTTCATGGCGATACCGAATCCCGAACCCAGTTCGGTAGCCTCGAAGATAGTCCTGAGCCTTTTATAAGCCTGGGGAGTCAGGTGCTTCCCTTCGTCAAATAAGAGATAGGCATAAGCCTGGTTGATGCCGCGGCCCACCCGGCCCCTCAACTGATAAAGCTGAGCCAGGCCAAACCTGTCCGCCTGGTCGATGATCAGCGTATTAACATTGGGCATATCCAGACCCAACTGGATAATGGTGGTGGTCACCAGAATGTCATACTTGCCAGCGATAAAATCCATCATGACCTTTTCCAATTGTTCTTCAGGCATTTGGCCATGAGCTATAGCTATTAGAGCTTCGGGCACCAAGTCCTGTAATTTGCTGGCAGCTAAGGCAATGCTTTGAACGCGGTTATGGACAAAGAAGACCTGTCCATTCCTCTCCAGTTCACGCAATACCACCTGCCTGACCAGAGTGGCATCATAAGCCCCGACATAGGTCGTGACAGACAGGCGTTCCTCGGGAGGTGTCCCCACGATGCTCATATCCCTGATCCCTGTTAAAGACATCTGAAGGGTACGTGGGATGGGGGTGGCGCTGAGAGCCAGGGTGTCCACTTCCCTCCTTATCTGCTTGAGTTTTTCCTTCTGCACCACGCCAAACTGTTGTTCCTCATCGACTATTACCAGTCCCAGGTCTTTGAACGCGATGTCTTTTTGCAACAGGCGATGAGTGCCGACACATATATCCACAGTGCCATTGGCCAGGCCTGCCAGGATTTCCCTTTCTTTCTCCGGAGGACAGAAGCGGCTCAGCATTTCTACTCTTAAAGGAAAGGTCTGCAGCCTCTCAGTAAAGGTAATGAAATGCTGCTGGGCCAGCACTGTAGTCGGGACCAGAATAGCTACTTGTTTATTATCCAAAACCGCCTTAAAGGCAGCACGCAAGGCTATCTCGGTTTTGCCATAGCCCACGTCTCCACAGATGAGCCGGTCCATGGGCTTAGCTTTTTCCATGTCCTCTTTAACCGTCATGATCGCCTCGATCTGGTCTTGTGTTTCCATATAGGGAAACGATGCCTCCAGCTCCTGTTGCCATAACGAATCTGCAGAGAAAGCGAAGCCAGGAGCTACCTCCCGGGCAGCATAAAGGTCGAGGAGCTCTCGAGCAATTTCCGCCACCGATTCCTTCACTCGTTTCTTTGTTCTTTGCCATTCCGGGGTTCTCAACCGGCTCAAGTGTGGGGCCTGGTCGCCAGCACCTATATAGCGGGCGACGCGGTCTATCCGTTCGGTAGGCACATAGAGCCTGTCACCGGCGGCATACTCTAAAACGAGGTATTCTCTCTCCACTCCATCGGAGGACATCCTGACCAAACCGTGGAACCTGGCGATGCCATGGTCAACATGGACGACATAATCGCCGGGAGCTAGCTGAGGAAGAAACCATTGATGAGGTATCGGCCTCTTCTTTCCTGCTCGCGGCTGCTTCACAAAGCCGAAGAGCTCAACATCGGTGATAAGGGTCAGCCTGTCATCCAGCAGCCAGCCTCCCTCCAAAGAGCCCTGGAGCACGGTGATCGAGCCGGGCGGAGGTATCTGCTCTACCTGTGATGAGGGCGCAGTATGAATGTCCTCTTTCTGGAGAAGTTCAGCCAGGCGATTTGCCTGGTGGCTGACTACGACCACGCGCTGTCTTTGCTCCACCATTTGCCTGGCTGTTTTGAGGAACCTTTCCAACTGGCTGCCATAACTCTGAGTTTGGGTGAAGGGCAAAGCATATCCATAGCTGCGGGCAACATCCCATGTTGACAGCGTCAGACGACGCCTTTCTTTCATCTGCGACTCTAATTCCTCCCAGGCGAAGTAAGGCGAAGGAAAGTTCTCAGGCAGCTCGCCGCTTTCTATCTTCGCGTCTCTTAATTTCTGCGCTTCTTCGCTTAACCTGGTGACGGCAAGTTCAATTGCTTCAGGCTCATCCAGGACAAGCAAGGCCTCACCGCCAAGGTAATCGAATATGTTCCCATCCATCACCTCAGAGCTACCAGCCCTTGGTACGAGCTCTTTGGCTGGAGTGACAATCAATGAGGATATGAGGCTGGTTGAGCGCTGGCTTTCCGGGTCGAAGTACCTCATGCTCTCTATCTGGTTGCCGAAGAACTCGATGCGAACTGGCAACTGGCTGCCAGGGGGAAAGACGTCAATAATGCCCCCTCGTTTGCTCATCTGCCCTGGCATCTCGACAACATCCTCCGCTTCATAGCCTATGCTTTGCCACCGATGCAGTAGCTCCATGGGCTCGGCGGCAGCCATGCCGGGCTTTAGAATATGACAGGCCGCCACGAAATCCTTCTGTGGGATGGTTTTACTCATGATTGCCAGGGCAGAGGTCACTACCAGGGGAGGTTTGTCGTCCTCTTCATAAAGGGACAGGGTGGCCAATGCCCTCAATCTCTCAATCATCTGATAGCTAACAGTGGATGGTTGAGAACTATCATAAGGCAAAAAGTCGAGTTCGGGGAGACGATGCAACTCGGCGGAAGGGGAACACCAGGCTCTAAGCTGGTCATGAAGCTTTCGGGCAGTCTCAGGCTGACCGGTCACCACCATACAGGGCAAATTGAGCTCTTCATAAAGAGCGGCAATCAAATAGGGTTTGGCGGCATCGAGTATGATTCCCTCATGCTCGCCTTTTACTGTGGCCAGCCCGCCTAGCAATTGCCTGTAGGCAGGCACTTCGTTTAGCAAAGAAAGCAAACGAGAGAGATCCATCTGTCGTCCTTCGTTAGCCATCGAAAACTATTATTATAGTGTCCGACACAAATCGTGGCGAATTTCCCGGGCGTCGCTAAGCTAGTTCACCATGAGGAGCTTGTTTCGCTCCTTTTGCATGGTGATCGGTTTAATCTAGCAGTATTATCGATTGCAAAACTAGTTGTAATTCTCCCTCCCCTAGCGGGAGGGAGTTAAAGGGAGGGGGACTTCACCCTCACCTTAATCCTCTCCCGTCGAGGGAGAGGAATTCTATATGAGATTATGCGGGCAACTATAACTTGGAGTAACTAAGCCAACCCTATAATTTCTTCTTGAGCGAATCCAGTTTCTCCTTCATCCCCTGGGCCCTGTCTCGCCGGTCGTCAATTTTGACCGTAGTCAACAACCTGGCGACCCCTTCCCCAAAGGTCCCTTCGTGCATCTTCTTTACCACTGCCAGAATCTTGTCTAAGTCACCTTCTATAATTGTCCCCATTGCGGTCGTCTCGTACTTTATGCCCTTTTCCTGCTCCAGGACCTTGACCGACCGTGCCACGTATTGGCTGACTGAAGGAGTCTTCGTTCCTAACGGGACAACGCTTATCTCGGCTATCGCCATTCTCTCACCTCCTTACATCCGAATTTTTATAGTTGCCTGATTTATCAAGCCCTCCGCTTTTTTGTCATTGCGAGCCCCGACAAGTCGGGGCGTGGCAATCTCACTGCCTTCCCCCAGATTGCTTCGTCACTTCGCTCCTCGCAATGACAAAGGGGGAGCCCAATTCATTGGGCAACTCCATTTTCAGAGTGGCAATATATTATGTCAACTAAGCAGCGAGCCTTCCCGCCCTACTCATCGGAGTACCTCTATGTTTAGTTCTATTTTATCAGCAATGATAAAATAACGTTAACCGCATAATCTCGTATAGAATTCCTCTCCCTCGACGGGAGAGGATTAAGGTGAGGGTGAAATCCCCCTCCCACAAGGGAGAGAGAATTACAAGGGGTTTTGCAATTGACTATAACTGGAAATATATGAAGGAAAGGGAATTAATCGAGAGCCTGGCCAGAAAGGCTGGCGATACCTTGATGAAGCATTTTCGCCAGGACTGGGCTTTGCTTAAAGAGCGAAGCACGGCTAAGGAAGCAGCCACCAAATATGATAAAGAGGTAGACAGGTTAATTGTGGAAGAAATTAAGAGACATTATCCTCGCCACAGCCTGCTTACAGAGGAAAGCGGTTTTCTCCAGGGTGACCCCGAGTGGCCCTGGATCGTGGATTCTCTGGACGGCACAGGTAATTTTGCCAATTTCAACCCTCTCTTTTCCGTGTGCATAGCCCTGATGCACCAAGGCGAACTTCTACTGGGGGCGATTTACGCCCCGGCGATTGATGAGTTTTACTTTGCTGAAAAAGGCAAAGGTGCTTACTTGAACGGGGTAAAGGTTCAAGTATCCGATGTATCGGACCTCGGCCACAGCTACATTCTATATTGTGAAGGTGGAGATAAAAACCGGGGAAGAACAGGTGAGCTTCTGCAAAAGGTCTATCCACGGGTTACGGACATACGCAAGCTAGGCTCGGCTGGGCTGGAAACAGCCTGGGTCGCTGCCGGCAAAAGAGAGGCTTACTTCACGACCAGGATAGAGCCCTGGGATGTTGCCCCCGGTGTCCTATTAGTCCAGGAAGCCGGTGGCAAGGTCAGCGATTTTCAGGGCAACCCCTGGAAGCCCCAGACAAGCGACCTTTTATTCTCCAACAAAAAGCTTCATGAGAAGATATTAGGCTTGATTTCTTCTCGGTGATATGAAGATAGTACTATAGTACTATGTCAACAGAGAAAGCGATTATAAAAACACTGGGAGGAAAAGAAATTACCATAACAGAACAAACTCCCATTCGCTGTTTTCGCTGTGGCATCTGCTGCGCCTGCTATCAACCTCCACTTACCTCCGAAGACATAGACAACATTGCCTCAGCCCTAAGAATATCACGCTCGAAGTGCATCTCCAGATATGCTTTGAAGGTACCGATAAAGGAAGGCTACCTGCTCAAGCACACGAAGAAAGGCTGCGTCTTCCTGGCCTGGGATGCGGATGGGAAAGCCCGCTGCACCATATATCCCTCGCGTCCTAAAGCCTGTCGAGAATGGACCCCTAGCCTGTCCAAGCCCGAATGTCTCGAAGGACTAGCTAAACTCAAGTCCGAAGGACAGATAATGCTACTGGAGGAACTCTTCCCATCCCACGAAGAGAAAAAGGAGCTTTACCTGGCTCTGAAGAAAGTTCCTCCTCAGTCCTAACCTATTGTCCACTTAAGCCTGTCTTGAGCAAAGTCAAAGGGATAAGCTCCACGTGTCAATTTCCATCGCCAACAGCCCCACCGAGATTGCTTCGGCTGATTAACATCAGCCTCGCAACGACAGGCGGTGTCATTGCAAACACCTTCACTTCTGTCGCTGTGAGTTCATCTCTTTTGCATTGCGCGCCCTCATCTTATTGTCATTGCGAGCGAAGCGCGGCAATCTCTGAAGTTGGGAGGCACCGCCATATTGCGTTTGTGCCCTCGTCGGTGATAAAGTGATGAGGTTGTCCAAAATTCACACCAAGAGGGGACAGAGTCCGACATTAACTTAGTGGGCAAAAAGGAGGCCAAAGATGAACACGTTTGCGGGAAAAGTAGCACTGGTAACCGGCGGGAGTTCCGGCATCGGCCGCGCCACGGCAATCAAATTTGGAGAACGGGGCGCCAGGGTGGTGGTGGCCAACCGCAGGGAAAAAGAGGGAAAGGAAACGGTGGAGGTGATAAAAAAGGCCGGTGGCGAAGCGACGTTTGTTCAAACCGATGTGCGGGTTGCTTCGCAGGTTGAAAACATGGTGCAACAAACCGTAAAAAAATACGGCCGTCTGGATATCGCCTTTAACAACGCCGGGGTAGGAGGAATAATGGCCCGGCTGATACGGACGACCGAGGAAATCTTTGACGAACTGGTGGATACCAACTTCAAGGGCGTCTGGTTGTCCATGAAATACGAAATACCGGTGATGCAGCAAGAGGGTGGCGGAGTCATTATAAACAACTCCTCCATCGCCGGAGTGTCCACTGCGGAGAGATTGGCCGTCTATAGCGGAAGCAAACACGCTGTCGTGGCCATTTCCAATGCAGCGGCTTGCGAGTATGGCGGGGACAACATCCGGGTAGTCGCCGTCTGCCCCGGGTGGATCAAAACCGCCATGACTGAATACCTGCGTTCCCGAAAAGACGCCGATGACTTCCAAGCCAGCATACCTCTGAAGAGATGGGGTGAACCTGAAGAAGTGGCCGAGATGGTAATCTGGCTGGCCTCGGACGCTGCCTCCTTCGTTACCGGCGGCGCCTTCATCGTCAGCGGAGGGATGAATATCTAGCGCCTGCCAGAACTTATTCTGCTAATCCTAAGATTTTAGCGGCGTTGCCGCCCATTATTCCTGCGATTTCCTCATCTGCAAACTCGATCCCTTGCTCCTTCACCGAGTCGGGAATTTCGGTAAAGGCTTTGACCCACCTCTCTTGATTGACTAGCAACTTCAGAAAGGGGTAATCACTGCCGAACAGTACTCTTTGCCAGGGGACCGAGTCCAACAATGTCCGTAGTGCTCTGTAAAATTCCAGAGGGCGGAGAAGTCGTCGCTGCCATAGAGATAAATCGAGGTAAACATTTGTTGCGTTGTTACAGATTGCCACTGCTTCCGAGTACCAGCATCCACCCGTATGTGCCAGGATGATAGGCAGGTCAGGAAAGTCCATGGCTACCTCCTGCACATAAATGGGCTGGCAATATTTAAAATAAAGTGGTTTCATCACATCCCCTGTATGGAGCAGAACAGGGACCCCATATTCCAGCGCCTTTTCATAAACGGGATAACATACCTTATCGTTGGGATAAAAACCGGCAGCTGAATGGAGTTTAATCCCCTTCATCCCCCATTCATTGAGAAATCTTCCAACCATTTCGGCAGCTTTATACCTCCTGGGGTCTATGCCGGCAAAGGCAATCAACCGCTGGGGATATTTCTCCGCCGCATCGGCAAAAACCTTGTTTATCTCCTCAATGCTTAGCTTGGATTCACCAAGATAACGAGCCAGCCCCCAATCAATCGCCAATAGCACGCTTTTATCAATCCCGGCAGCATCCATATCCTTAACTATCATGTCGCCGGAAATATCCCAGAACTCCGGCAAATGTCTTTGCACTTTTTCCAAGGGCCTATTAACCCTCAGCGCCCCGATCTCTGCCCAAGCATCCCAAAAAGGTTGGGCAACACTATCATAATCAGAAAGGTGAGTATGAACATCGATAATCATATCGTCCTCCTCAAGGCATTTTGTGTTTCCTTGATTATACCATCACCCCTCCGGACGACAACCTTAATCGGAAAGACTCCGCCGCTCCACCGCTGTCCTAACGGCCCTTCCCGGCGGTTTTTCGGTATTCATCCAGTGCCCTCATCATAGACAGGTAGTCCTGCTGTCCCGAGCCTTTCTTTCCCCCCAGCCACTGCTCCAGCGCCTCGATAATGATTTCTCGAATTGGTTTACCCTGCTCGATAGAGGCAAGTTTTACCGCCCTGAGAAGTTCTTTACTGCCCAAATCTACAGTTATTCTCGTTCCTTTAGCCATGCTCACCTCCTCTATCCAATTTTATAGCATAAAACCACAAAAACATATAGCTTTCCCGATATAGTTGCTTTTGGAATATAACAAGAGCTATACTCATCATGCCGAATTCCAGATAGTCGGGGATGTGGGGCAGCGAAGTGTTGGCTGATATCTATGCGAGTATTACTCCTGAGCACGCCACACCCTCTGGAGGAGAGCCCACTCCCTCCCCTCTCCTTAACTTATTTAGCCAGTGTTCTTATTAGAGAGGGTATTGAGGTCAAGATTCTGGATTTTCTGGTGACCCAGTACCATCCCAGGAAACTGAGACGAGCACTGGAGGAGTACCAACCCCAGCTTGTCGGCGCCACCTGTGTTACCCTGAACTATCCCATTGCCAGGAGGATGCTCAAGGTATGTAAAGCTTTCGACCCGCATGTCTTTACCGTTATCGGCGGTCCTCACGTTACCTTCGCTCTGGAAGAAACATTGCTCCGGTCGCCATGGATCGATGCCATAGTCATTGGTGAGGGAGAGAGAACACTGGTCGAATTAGTCAGAGCAGTGGAAGGAGGTAAAAACATCTACCACGTGCCCGGGATTGCCTTTGCCGATGGAGGCATGGTGGTAAAGACAGCTCCCCAAGTTCGCATCAAGGATCTCGACCAGCTACCTTTACCAGCGCGCGAGTTGTTGCCTATGGCGAGGTACCGCGCCCTGGGCACCCCATGCACGGTAATAACTAGCCGTGGCTGCCCTTATAGCTGTATCTTCTGCTCGGGACACCGGATGTTTGGCCCCAAAGTCCGTTTCCGCAGCCCGGGGCTTGTAGTTGACGAGATCGAGAAACTGCAGCGCGATTTCGGGCTTGCCAAAATCAACATCGTTGACGACACCTTTACTCTCAACCATCACCACGCCCAGGCGGTATGTGAGGAAATGCTCAAGCGTGACCTGAAAATAAAATGGAGCGTTTTTGCCCGGGTGGATAGGATTAGCGAGGACATTGCTCAGCTAATGAAACGGGCTGGCTGCGAATGGGTACTCTTTGGTATCGAGTCGGCTGATGAAGAAATCTTGAAGACCGTAAAGAAAGGATTTACCCTCGACGAGGTGCGGCGCGGGGTAAAGATAGCTGCTGAGGCGGGCATCAACGTCTTCAATTCCTTCATCCTCGGACTTCCCGGGGAAAGCTGGGATACGGCGATCAAGTCTCTGACCTTTGGCGACGAGCTTTATCACAAATATGGCGCCAAATACGGCTTTCACATGCTGGCCCCCCTCCCTGGAACCGAACTGCATGAGAGAGCTAAGGACTATGGCATTCGCATCCTCAGCCGAAACTGGGCCCGCTATAACGCCAACGAGCCCATCAGCGAGACGGGGACCATGAGCAAAGAGATGATAAAAGAGGCCATGTCTATCTATGATCGGGGGATAGAAGATGCCTGGGATGATATAAAGCGCCAGGCTAAAGACGGCGATGCCCAGTGCGCTGAGATGATTGAAGGAAAGAAAAGAGGCGAATTCGTATGGACTCTGCTCCAGGGAGATGTCATCGAGAAACTTGGGGGGATGGCAGCCACCACCCTGAATCCCAGTAACGCCGAGGCCGAATTAGCCGGCCGAGTTTCCCAGAAGCTAAGCCTCGGTATCGAGGTAACCCAGCGGCGAATAGGCGAATTGATAGCCGAGGGAGTTCTGCAGCTGGAGACGAAGGGAAATAGCCTGCGGTGGCAGTGGAGCGATACTCAAAAGCTCAAGCTGGCTAGCGAGGTTATACCTGCTACATCGTGTAAAGCTTGATGTAGCAACTCTTATTCGAGAGCACTTATATGCCTGGTTTTGCTGTGAATATCAAAGAATTTAAGAAGATAGCCCCTTAACGAAATCCTCTATGGCTTTATTGACCGCTTTCGGCTTCTCAGCGAGGGCAAGGTGGGTAGCCTGTGGTATAATCTCCACTCTGGAGTTAGCGATTTTGGCTCCTAAGTAATTAGAATATTTCACAGGGGTCATTGCGTCCAATTCACCACAGATAATAAGAGCAGGCAGCTTTATCTGTTGGACTTTGTTCATGATGTCAAACTTATCACAACACAGGAAGTCATTGAGCATAACGGCAGGACCAAGAGCCTTCTGCTTTTCTATCATTTCCCTTTTATAATCCTCCGGGGTTAAGCGATGCATTCCTTCCAGTAATTGATGCCACTCCAGGGGATTGCCCTTAATAGCTTCTTCGCATGGAGCTAAATACCCGGGGTGAACTCTGAGCCGGGCTCCACTGCTGATGATGATAATCCCCTTCAACTCATGGGGGTATCTCAGGGCATACATCAGAGTTACAGCCCCACCGAGGGATTGTCCAGCCAGGACCACATCTTTATATCCTCTCCCTTCGATGTACTTCCTGAGCCAGTCAGCATATGCCTCTACGCTAGTAAGGAGTTGACCATGGGGGTGTCCGGGTAGGTTGACAGCATGGCTATCGGGGAAGTATTCGGTTTGATAGCGCCAGATATCCCCGTAAGCGCCTGAACCGTGAACAAAAATGAGCTTCATTTCCTTATTTGATAAGATATTATAACTATAATTAGTAAAGAAGGGAGGTGTCAATTCCGATATGATGGAAATTCAAAGTGTCTATTTTCTTGAATCAGACAGTGCAAACACTGAGAAAACCCTTGAGGTAGCTAAGAAGAGAGCCGAGGAGTTAGGGATAAAAACCATAGTGGTAGCATCTACCAGCGGGGAAACGGGGTTGAAGGCAGTGAAGGCATTCGCCAACCATAAGGTAGTGGTAGTTACTCATACTACGGGGTTTCAGATACCCGATGTTCAGGAATTAACACCACAAAACAAGGCCAAGATATTGGAGAACGGGGGGATAATTCTGACTGCCACCCATGCCTTTGGCGGAGTAGGCAGGGCAGTTCGGCGCAAGTTAAATACCTATCAGGTCGACGAGATTATAGCTCACACCTTAAGAGTTTTTGGGCAGGGCACCAAAGTAGCCTGCGAGATAGCCCTTATGGCTGCTGATGCCGGTCTCATAAAGACGGATGAGGAGGTAATCTCTATCGCCGGCACAGCAGGTGGAGCAGATACGGCACTGGTCATTAAGCCAGCTCATACTCACGACTTTTTTGAGTTGAAGGTCAAAGAAGTCCTGTGCAAGCCAAGATGATAGGCTGTTTTATTTGCTTTAGTGAATAAATCAAACCACAAACCCGCTAGAGAAAAAATGAATAACGGGTTACAATAAAGGGCTAATTTTAGAATAATCACACTAACGGAGGGAGATAAACAATGATAAAAAGCCAAAATTTGTTGACCGAGGTTGAATCCAAGGAGCTTCTTAAGAAAGCAGGGATACCTGTTGTTGAAGCTAAGCTCTCCCGAAGCAAAAAGGAGGCTGTTTCCATAAGCAAGGAAATGGGCTTTCCTATAGTGTTGAAAATAAGTTCCCCCGATGTGATTCACAAAAGCGATTCCGGAGGTGTTAAATTAGGACTGGCCAACGCTACTCAAGTAGGCAAGGCTTATAGCGAGATTATATCATCCATTAAAAAGGCATACCCTAAAGCCCTAATTGAGGGTGTGTCGGTACAACCGATGGCCCCGCCAGGAGTGGAAGTGATTGTGGGCATGAGCAAGGATCCTCAATTCGGTCCCGTACTCATGTTTGGGCTCGGCGGCATACTGGTAGAGGTGTTAAAGGATGTCTCTTTCAGAATAGTCCCGGTTACCGAGAGGGATGCCAGAGAAATGATCAGAGAAATAAAGGGATACCCCGTACTGGAGGGGTACAGAGGACAAAAGCCGGCCAGTATCCCGGCACTGGAAAAGCTGATAGTCAAGGTGTCTCAGTTTGTAGAGAAAAATCCTCAAATAAAAGAACTCGACCTTAATCCCATATTCGCCTACCCTGATAAGGCTGTAGCTGTTGATGCCCGGATAATCCTGGAATGATAATCGAAAGTTCACTGTCCCGATAACCAAAAGTTGGTTAAATTTGGATTTCACCAGACATATTGAGGTTTCCGAGGCTTAACTTTGTTTGAGGAAAAGCTTAAGGAATTCGAGCCTATCTTTTACCCCAAATCCATTGCCGTCGTCGGGGCATCGGCTGCCTCGATAAAGGCTGGCTCTTTATGGGTCTGGGCCTTGAGTGCCGCTGGTTTTCCGGGAATCATTTATCCCGTTGGGTCCAGTGGCGGCCGCATTGCCGACCTCGAGATTTTCCCTAACCTCAGGCTAGCCCCTGGAGAGGTAGATTACGTTATTGTATCCATTCCTCGACAATCTGTGTTGGAGCTCCTTGATGATTGTGTGGCCAAACATGTCAAAGCTGTCCAATTCTTCACCGCTGGATTCAGCGAGCTGGATGCGCAACAGGGGCGTAAGCTAGAGGAACAAATGCTTGAGAAGGCACGACAGGGAAACATTCGCATCATTGGCCCAAATTGCATAGGTGTATATTGCCCGGAACACAAAATCCCGTTCCTCCTGGGGACGCTCGGTGAAAGCGGTTCCGTGGGCTTCATCTCTCAGAGCGGCGGCATCGCTACCAAGTTAGTGACGACCGGGATAGCCCGCCATATCAACTACAGCAAAGGAGTCAGCTTTGGCAACGGCATCGATTTGGATGCCAGCGATTTTTTGCAGTACCTGGCTGCTGACCCCAAAACCAAGGTCATTGGTGCCTACCTTGAGGGAACAAGAGACGGAGCTCGTCTTTTCAACACTATGAAAGAAGTAGCCAGGGTCAAGCCTTTAGTTGTCTGGAAAGCTGGAAGAACAGAGGCTGGCGCTCAGGCTGCCATGTCCCATACCGGCTCTTTAGCTAGTTCAGCAGCCATCTGGTCAGCAATGTTGAAGCAAGCTGGTGCTATAGAAGTGCATAGTTTAGAGGAAATGACCGACACCCTGCTTATCTTTCAACAGCTTAGACACTGGCAAGGTACCCGCGCAGCCATTATCGGCGGTCTGGCCGATGGGGGCGGCGGCAACTCTGTAGCCGCTGGCGATGCCTGCGTGGAGAATGGTCTCAATGTCCTACCTCTCTCCATTGAGACAAGGGAAAAGCTGAGCGAGCTCCTTGGAGAAGTAGGTAGCATCCTGCGTAATCCGGTAGATGTAAGCCAGGCACAATTCCAAGGCTTAGCAACTCTATTTCAAGCCATAGATTTAGTAGCAAGGGATACCGTTATCGACATCGTCTTAATTCAAGAGGATATGGACATCCTCTTACCAATTTACGCCGGGAAAGGGCTGGAAGAAATAAACGAATTCTTTATAGAGCTTGGAGGCAGGCAAAATAAACCCATAATAGTCGTTTTACCGCCTGGCTCCGCTGAGCCAGAACGATTGCAGATAGAGCAAAAGCTTCTCGCCGCTTCCATCCCAGTCTTTTGTTCCATGGAACGTGCCGCTAAAGCTATTTATAAACTTAACCAATATTCTTGCGGACAGGAGGCTAAATAAAGCCAACTGCAAAAAACTGCGACTCGGTACAAATTTTATATCCCCAAAATAAGAGTCTCGAATCTGAATTATGATACAAAATCACAATACGGGAAAAATCGACTTGGAATGGAGCGACGACGATGTAGTGCCCCCCGTAGTCTACCCTAACCTGGAATTCTTATTCCAGCAAATGCTCCATCTAACGCTGGAAGAGATAGACCCCAGCCATGGTGAGCTAATACTGGACGTCGGCTGCGGCAAGGCTATCGATGGTGCACGACTATGGGAAAGGGGAGCGAAGGTCATCGGGCTTGAACCCTCCCATGTAATGCTAGCCCGAGCCAAAGAGTACCTTAGTGAAAGCAATGCCCAAATAGTTTTAGCACAGGGAATAGGCGAGAATTTACCTTTTAAACCCCACTCGTTTGGCAAAGTTATGTGTAAGGGGGCATTAGACCATTTTTTCTCCCCCGGCAAAACAATGGAGGAGATAGCCCGGGTGCTTAAACCCGGAGGAGAGATGATAATCTCTATAGCTAACTTTGATAGTCTGGGCTTCCGTTTGGGGAAGAAGCTATATCCAGTAACAAAGTTCCTTTCCCCATCCCTGGCTAAGGAAAGGAAACCCTGGGAGCCACCACCAGACCACACATATAAATTTGATTACCCTTTCCTAAGCAGCTTGGTGAAGCAGCATTTTGAAATTAAGAAAACAAAGGGAATATCCCTACTTTTTGGACTCCCCCTGTGGGGTAGTTTTCTCTCCAAACTTCCTCATTCTGTTTCTTATGCTATTCTGAAGATATTAGATAAATTAGCCCGACCTTTTCCCTCCCTGGCAGACGTAATCTTGATGAAATGTACTCCAATTTATAAGCAACAATGACATTGTTTCAGGACAGTCAACAGACCTTTACAATTCCTGCTGCCACAAACTATAATGCGCTGTCATGTCTTCCACAAAAAGCGGCAGTTTACCTGCCATCCTGGCTAAGATATCCCGCTTGTTAGCTATCCAGAAAAAGCAAGGCTATATCGTTGGTGGCTTCATCCGTGATTGGCTCTTGGGAAGAGAGACCAACGATGTAGATATTGCCGTAAGCGGCGCTGCCCTAACCATAGCTCAGGAAGTAGCTGGAGAAATAGGAGGCAAATTTGTGCTCCTCGATGATGTCAACGAGGTAGCTAGAGTACTGGTGATTGAAGGTAAGCAGACAACAGGGATTTCACAGAACCAAGAATCGCACGGTACAGAGTGGCATTTTGATTTCTCCCCTTTTACCGGAGACATCGAAACTAACCTTGCCCGCCGCGATTTTACCATCAATGCCATGGCTCTGGAACTCAGCCAATTTGTCACCGCCAGTACGGCCACCAAGATGAGCCCCCGAAAATCGGCAAATCCTCTGGCTGAAAAGCGATTCACCTTGAAGCTTATCGACCCCTTTTCCGGTAAAGAGGATTTGAGGGATAAAATATTGCGAGGGGTAAGTGAGCAAATATTTGAAGACGATGCCGCAAGACTCTTGCGGGCAGTGAGGTTGACTGCCGAGCTCGACTTCACCATAGAGCCCGACACAGAATCCTTAATTCGCCACTATTCTCAGGCTATCGTTGAAGTCCCGGGAGAGAGAGTCAGAGAAGAGTTACTTCGTTTGCTTGCTCTGCCCCGGGCTGCTTACTACCTGAGATACTTAGATACACTTGGCCTCCTTCTGGCCCTAATCCCCGAGCTAGCAGATAGCAAGGGGGTGGAACAACCAACAGTGCACTTCTGGGATGTCTTCGACCATTCTTTACAGACCGTAGCTGCCATAGAATTCCTCATCAGAGAAAGTGAATGGGAGTACGGCAACGACGCCATGCTGTCTACTGCTCCCTGGTCTGACATGATAGACAGGCACCTGTCCCAGGAAGTTTCCAGTGGAAGTAATCACAAGGTTTTACTCAAGTTAGCTGGGCTATTCCATGATATTGCTAAACCAATGACGAAGTCTATCGATGATACAGGTAGAGCCAGGTTTTTAGGGCATACCAAGCAAGGAGCAGCTATGACTGCGAACATTTTGGAACGGTTACGATTTAGCAATCGGGAAATAAGACTGGTGGAAAGCCTTGTCTACCATCACCTTCGCCCGGTTCAGATGGCAAATGAGGAATTTCCTACCCAACGGGCAATTTATCGCTACTTTCGAGATACCGGCGATGCCGGCATCGATATTCTAGTTCTGGCTTTAGCCGATTATCTGGCCAGCCGTGGTCCCCTGGCATCCATGGAGGAATGGACAAAACATTGCCACTTAATCAACTACATACTGGCAGAGCACAAAAAGCAGCAAGCCAAAATCTTGCCGGTGAAACTCATTGATGGTCATGATATAATGGATACCTACGGCTTAGCACCAGGACCACTGGTTGGCAAACTCCTCGCCATGGTCAACGAGGCTCATGCCAGCGGTGAGTTAAGCACCCGAGAAGAAGCATTAGCCTTGGTTCGAAGGAAACTGTCATCTGTGAGCAAGCAGCAAACAAGAGTTTCCCAAAAATCCCAGAATTCTGAAGTAAAAACAATATCTAACACAAAGGTAGACTAAATTGAGAAGGGGAACCGTTTATTTATTAATTTTCATCCTTGCTCTGTTCGGCTTCGCCTTATGGTCCGTAGTCCCGCTGGATAGGAACGTATTCGGCAGGGAAGGACTAAGGCTGGGACTTGACCTCGCCGGCGGCAGCTACCTGGTTTACCAGGCTGATCTCAGCGGTATCGAGCCTGGTACAGAGGATCAAACTATGAATGGTGTGAAGGGGGTTATAGAAAGGCGTATCAACGCCTTGGGTGTCACTGAACCCGTCGTCGAAATACAGAAACAAGGGGGGGAATATAGCGTCGCTATCCAGCTGCCGGGCATAGCTGACATTGAGAAGGCCAAGGACATGATCGGGCTCTTCACCGTGCTCGAATTCCGGGAGCAGGATGCAGAGGGGAATTGGATTCCTGCTACAGGAACGGTGAATGGCCAAAACTTAACCCTTACCAGTAGATATTTCAAGGAGAACACTTACGTTACTATAAACCAGTTAGGCAGACCGTTATTAATATTTGAGATGGACGAAACGGGAGCGCAACTCTTCAAACAAATAAGCACCCGTCTTATCGGAAAACGACTAGCTATCTTTCTTGGTGACGAGCCGCTCCGGGGCGAAGATGGTAATATCATCGCTCCGGAAGTCAAGGAGGTGATAACAGACAAAGGACAAATTAAAGGGCTGAGCCTCGTTGATGCTCAAGAACTATCACTGGTGCTCAATGCCGGGCGTATCCCTGTTCCACTGGGGAGTTATGTAAACGGAAAATTTGAACCTAGTGTTCCGCTCTACGAAAGGACTGTGAACGCTACCTTGGGGCAGGACTCTATCCAGAAGAGCATACTGGCGGCGGTGATTGGGATAGTGTTATTGTTGCTATTCATGATTCTCTACTATCGTCTACCGGGCCTAGTGGCCTGCCTCAGTTTAGGGATTTATGGCGTGGTGCTTTTAGCCATTTTCAAGCTTGTACCTGTAACCCTGACTTTGCCTGGCGTCGCCGGCTTTATCCTATCGCTGGGCATGGCTGTAGATGCCAACGTCCTTATCTTTGAGCGCATGAAGGATGAACTGCGAGGGGGGCGCAGCCTGGCGGCTGCCGTTGAGGCCGGGTTCAACCGCGCCTGGACCGCTATCAGAGACAGCAACATCACCACCTTTATCGCCTGCATCGTCCTCTTCTGGCTTGGCGGTACGCTGGGCGCTTTTATGGTCAGAGGCTTTGCCGTGACTCTGTTTATTGGTGTGGCCTTATCCATGTTCACAGCCATCACCGTTACCAGAACCTTCCTCCGCCTGATTGTAGGCAGCCAGGTGATCACCAACCCGGCAGCTTATGGAATAACATCATTTCCAACAGTGAGGAATGCGAAATGATGGACTTCGTTAGTAGGAAGCAGTGGTTTTTCCTTATTTCAGGGATACTTATTGCTGCCGGGATAATTTCTCTGGCCGTTTTTGGCTTGAAGCTGGGAACCGATTTCGCCGGTGGCACATCTATGACTCTTCAGTTTAGCCCGTCAGTCGAACAAAGCCAGTTGCGGGAGGAGATGGCTAAGCTAGGATATAGCGAGGCAACTATTCAAAACGCTGGCGAGGGCAGTTTCATCATTCATATCCAAGAAATAACCTCAGATGAGGCACAAGCGCTGGCACAGCAGCTCGGGACAGAATTAGATTCCCAGGTTGAAGTAACCGATTACTATTTGGCCTCACCTACAGTAGGTGCGGAAACAGCACGCAATGCTGGCCTCGCCGTAATAATAGCCGCTGTGGCTATGCTGTTTTACATTGTCTGGGCATTTCGCCGCATGCCCAGTCCCTTTCGCTGGGGCACCTGTGCCGTCATCGCCCTTATCCACGATGTGTTCATAATAGTAGGCATTTTCTCCATCCTGGGTTGGCTTGCTGGGGTGGAGATTGATGCCCTGTTTATCACTGGACTGCTTGCCGTTGTGGGTTACAGCATCAATAACACTGTGGTCATCTTTGACCGCATTCGGGAAAATGTATCGAGGCATATTAGCCCCGACTTTGCCGTGACAGTAAATTCCAGCATTGTGGAAACGCTGGGGCGCTCATTAAATACCAGTCTAACCACACTCTTCGTTATCCTGGCCTTGTTCCTTTTTGGCGGAGCCACCGTACACTATTTCGTCCTGGTGCTGCTCCTCGGCGTTATCATCGGCACCTACAGCTCTATCTGTATCTCCAGCCAGCTTCTGGTGGTGTGGGAAAGGCGAGAGTGGAGAGCCCTCTTGCCTTTCGCCAAGAGAACTTCATAATAGTTGTATTCTGAAAGCTGTCAACGGATATGGTGTATTTCTTTTATTTTCCTGATATGCCCGTCAAATCCCTCGGCCTTCTTCACTTCCGCTTCGCCCAATGGGTCGTCTATCTCTGAATTACCCAGAAGTACATCAAAAATAGCTTTTATGGAAGAGGAAACTACTCGAAGATTATAGCCACCTTCCAGAGTAAAAATGAGACGTCCCTGGCATAGTTCGGCAGCCAGGTTTTTCAATATCATTACCATTTGAGCAAAAGCTTTAACACTTACCCGCATCATAGCCAGGTGGTCAGCCCAATGAGCATCGAAGCCAGCAGAAACCAGAATTAGCTGCGGCTGAAATCTCCGGGCTACCGGAACCAAGACCTCGTTGAAGGCTCTCAAGTATTCCTCATCGCCCCAGCCGGCGGCCATGGGGAAGTTGACCGTAGTTCCTTCTCCTTCACCCGTTCCAGTTTCATCCATCCATCCCGTCCCGGGGTAAAAGGGATACTGGTGGGTGGAAAAGTAAAGGACTTTGGGGTCAGCATAAAAAGCATCCTGGGTCCCATTGCCATGATGAACATCAAAATCAGCGATAAGAATACGATTGAGACTGAACTTGCTTAAGGCAAATTTAGCGGCGATTGCCATATTATTGAAAATGCAGAAGCCCATTGCTCGATCATGAAGGGCATGGTGCCCTGGTGGTCTAACCAGAGCAAAGGCACTATTCATCCCCCCCTTCACCACTTCTCCTACAGCCACCAAGAGCCCACCGGCAGCATATAAGGCTGCCTCGTAAGACTTCGGAGACATTACGGTATCAGGGTCAAGCCAACCACCACCCTTTTCCGCTTTGCTCTTTACGTAGGAAATATACTCTGGCGCATGTATCATCTCCAGTTCCTCTAGCAAGGCGGGGCGCGGAGGCAGACAGGTGAGTTTCTCCTTAATTCCAGCTTCTTTCAAAGAAGACACCGCGGTTACCAGCCTCCGAGAGTTCTCTACATGGTCACCGGTATCATGTTCCAAATAGATTGGGTCATAGACCAGACCTGCTTTCATGCTCGAATAATATCAAATATACCCAAGCAAAAACAATTATGTGCGGGGCTTTCCAGGGCAGGTGTTGATTTTTATCACGGAAAACATCTATGCTGTGGAGACACACAATTCTGTGAAGGAAAGCTTTGTTCTGTGACCAGAGAAGAGATAAAAGATTTGCTCAACGAGGCGGAGAAGAGGTTTGCCTCGGAAGCGAAGTTAATACAGTTGGAGTCAGGCAGAGTCGTTTTCGTTGGTGATACCCATGGTGACCTCGAAGCCACGGAGAAAATTATCCACAGGTATCTCAAGTCGGAGAATAAGCTGGTTTTTCTGGGGGACTATGTTGACCGGGGGCCGGCTTCCCTGGAGAACATTAATTTTTTGCTTGAACAAAAAATTGAGCACTCCGACTCTCTTTACCTGCTTATGGGAAATCACGAAGGCCATGCTGTATTCACCTTCTACCCTGCCGATTTCTGGGAAGGGCTGGATGCCGAACTTCGCCAGCGATATAGTGAAGTCCTTTCCAAGTTGCCGCTTGCCGTGTCCACGCCCAATGGAATAATTGCTCTGCATGGAGCACTCCCCGATGTGCCAGGTTTAGAAGATATAAACAGGATAAAGCCAGGTAGCACCGAATGGCATCAAATAACCTGGGGGGACTGGCAGGAAAGGGCAGGGGAGTTTCTGGGAATCGATCCCTATACCGCGAGACCTCAATTCGGGCGAGGTTGGTTCGAGGAAATCATGTCCCGCTTGGGTAAAAATATCTTGATAAGGTCTCACCAGCCAGGTGCCCCACCCACAATGTATGACAGAAGATGCCTTACTATATTCACCTCTTCAGCTTACAGACATTATATTTCTGAGCGCACCATAGCTCTGGTTGATTTGAGAAGAGTGGTAAAGAGCGTGGATGATATAGAGATAGAGATTGTCTAAAGCCCCCTCAATCCTCAAGATTTCAGCCTACTATGTTATAATATTACCAAACTGCTTGTGGGGGGTTGCTGGAATAAAAGTCGCAATACTTTTTGGGTTGAATAATGCAACCTTTCTCGGCCTTCTGCATTTACAGTAATAGAAGTAGGCAAAAATGAATAAGCTGCTCAAAGTTTCAATTCCAATACTGCTGATTCTGGGGTTAGTGCTAGTCAGTGGCTGTGCTTTTTCGCCATCAGAAATACCTAGTATACCTGGTGAGGAAGGGCGAGGTGAAGAAAGCTTAGTACCTGCACCTGCTGATGGAGGAGGAGATGAAAGCGAGATTACTGATGAACTAACGGAAGACCGCAAAATCGTAAAAACAGGCTCCATGACTTTGGAGGTGGAAGATATAGCCGAAACTATGGATGAAGTTGCTGAGATAGCTGATGAACTCAACGGCTATGTAGTCTCCTCATATAAACATGAATATGAACGGGGGATTTCAGGTCGCATTACCATCCGCGTTCCCTTTGAAAAATTTGAGGAGGCTCTTGCCAGACTTCGCCAGTTGGCCACGGCCGTGCCCTACGAGACTACCAAGGCAGAGGATGTAACTGAAGAATATGTTGACCTGGAGGCTCAGCTACACAACCTTCAAGCGACCGAAGCCCAGTATCTAGCCTTGTTGGAAAAGGCAGAGAACGTAGAGGAAATGTTGAAGGTGCAGAAAGAGCTTTCCAATGTGAGAGGGGAGATTGAGCAAATTGAAGGCCGCATGCAATATTTGGAGCAGACCTCAGAGACGTCACTCATTGAAGTAACCTTACAGGAAACAAAGGGATTGGCTGAACCCTGGAGCGCCTCCGCTGCTTTCCAATCGGCAGTGCGTGGGCTGACAACATTTGGCAGAGGTCTAGCCACTGTGCTCATCTGGCTTGGCATTTTCTGCTGGGCCTGGGTGCCGCCTCTGGTAATCTGGCTCAGAAGACGCCGAAGGGCGAAGAGCTAATTCTCGATGCATTTACCCCACTGGCATTACCAGAAGCTTATACAACAACCTTGACATGGTTTCCCAGTGCATCTACACTATTAAAATCACCTGATGAGGTCTGAAAGTAATGATATGCCCTGTTTGTAAATACGATATGATAGTCGTTGAGTATCACAATATTGAACTCGATTATTGTAATACCTGTAAGGGGGTGTGGTTTGACTCTGGAGAGCTCGAGCTTTTGCTTAAGTCTCAGGGTCTTAAAGAGCCAAAGGCGCTCTTTGACGGCGTCTTCAGCTCTCAGGAAGCAGTTTCACCAGAAAAGAAACGAAATTGCCCCGTCTGTGGCCATAAGATGAAAAAAACAGCGATAGGCGAACAGCCTGAAATCCTCATCGACATATGCCGTGATGGACATGGATTGTGGTTCGATGGGGGTGAGGTCGCTCAACTAATAAGACATGTGGCTGGGGAGCATCCGCCAAAACGTGATTCCAAGGGACAGGTTATCAGTTTCTTGGAAGAAGTATTCGAAGCCCCGCGATAAGGGAGCGATAGCGATTAGTAATAATGAGAAAATAGGAGTTAAGGAGGTGTAATATGCCAGTAGCAGCTTATGTGATTATCGGTGTGGTTGTGGTCCTTCTAATCATATTCATAGCCATCTACAATGGCCTGGTCAGGCTGCGTAATCAAGTCAAGAACGCCTGGGCGCAGATTGACGTTCAGCTAAAACGACGCCACGACCTCATTCCCAACCTGGTGGAAACTGCCAAGGGCTATATGAAATACGAACGGGAAACCTTGGAAGCAGTAACCAAAGCGCGCAATCTTGCCCAGCAAGCGTCATCTGCCGGAGCCGGTGAGCGAGCCAAGGTCGAAGGCGAGCTGAGCTCGGCCTTATCCCGCCTACTGGCCGTAGTGGAACGCTACCCCGACCTTAAAGCCAATCAGAACTTCCTGGCACTTCAGGAGGAGCTTACCTCAACCGAAAATAAGATAGCCTTTTCTCGCCAGTTTTACAATGATTCGGTCCTGAGGTTGAACAACAAGACACAGATGTTTCCGTCTAACGTTGTAGCCAGCATGACCGGGTTTAAGGCTGGTGAATTCTTTGAGGTCACCGTAGCCGCTGAAAGAGAACCGGTCAAGGTCAGTTTCACTGAGTAAAAAGACTCTTCAGCTGTGTGGGAACAGATTAGGTCTAACCAAATAAGGTCGGTAGTGCTGACAATAGGCATGGGAGTACTACTGATCTTGATTGGCTATTTCCTAGGTCTAGCCTTCGATAATGCTATTGCAGGCTTAGTTATCGCCATATCAGTATGGATAATCTTGAGTTTAGTCGGCTATTTTCAGGGTGATAGTATCCTGCTTAGTATGTCGAGGGCCAAGAAAATTACTCGTGATGACCACCCTCGTCTGTACAATGTGGTCGAGGAAATGAAGATTGCCTCCGGTCTGGAGAAAGTGCCCGACATATATATAATCGATGACCCGGCACTGAATGCTTTTGCTACCGGTCGTGACCCCAATCGGGCATCCGTAGCTATTACCTCGGGATTGCTGCAGAAACTGAACCGCGATGAATTACAGGGAGTCATCGGCCACGAGATATCCCACATCAAGAACCGGGATGTTCTGCTCATGGCGATGTGTAGTATCCTGCTCGGCACCATCGTACTCATAGCCTGGTACGGGTCACGTTTCTTAATTTTTGGCAGCATGGCCGGGTCGAGAAGAAGTTCTTCATCAGGAGGGGGTGGGCAGGGCCAGATAATAATTCTGGTCGTGGCACTGGTATTTATGATATTGGCGCCGATTATGGCGCAGCTCATTTACTTTGCCATCTCCCGGAAGAGAGAATACCTGGCAGATGCCTCGTCAGCCCTCTATACGAGAAATCCTGAAGGACTGGCCTCAGCCCTGGAAAAACTGGGTGCCTCAACTGGGCAGTTAAAATCAGCCAATAAGGCCACAGCCCCTATGTATATCACCAATCCTTTCCGCAAGAAAGGCCTGAAAGCTAGTGATCTCTCCAGCACCCACCCCCCTATATCAGAGAGGATACGCATCCTATACGCCATGGCCGGCGCCTCTTTTAACGATTATGACCAGGCTTACCGCCAGGTCCACCGCGGGGAGGGGGTTATACCCGCTGCCACCCTTGCCGCTGGAGCAGTCCCAATAAAAACGATAAAGCTAGAGGGTGAAGCGGGTGAACCAAACGAGATACAGCGTGCTCGTGAGACCTCAGATGTAATGTGGCGGCTGAGTAACTATAACACCATTACATGTGAGTGTGGTGCTAAGTTGCGAGTGCCACCTAATTTCAAAGAGCCACAAATCAGGTGCCCGCACTGTGGCAGAACACACCAAGTTCAATGAGCTAGATCGCCGTCAGCCAAATCTCTTCATGTGCCGCCGGCAACTTCAGCACCGATTATGGGGATGGTCCGGACTTTTACAAGCCTGCTTCTTTTCTTAGCACTTCAGCCTTGTCCGTCCTCTCCCAAGGCAGGTCGAGGTCTCCCCTGCCGAAATGCCCATAAGTAGCAGTTTGGCGATAAATGGGGCGGCGCAAATCTAACGCCTTTACGGTACCCAGGACGAAAGTTACCCTCTATCAGAAAATGCTTTTTCTGAATTTTCTTGAGAATAGCCAGATAATAGTCAATCCAATGCCTATTGAGATAAGGAGTTGGGCTGGGAAGATAATCCTGTCTTTTGGTGCGACCGCTAATACTTCCTTTATCTCCACGTCGACTTCCACCGTATTTGAGGATGGATTGGCAACTACGGCCATGATGTTAAGGACAGCCTCAGGAAACAACTCGTGAGAAAACGTGCTGCCCGGGGGCGGGTTCCACAAGATAATCTCGGGGTGTGTTTGCAGTCCCTTATCTAAAACGGTTACGTTCCATACCATACTCTGGGTTTTTGTGGGGGTCGTAATAATTTGGGGACCGAATAAATCAGGAAGTGGCTGTTCAGGATACGCCTCGTGGAGGAAAAGCAGCGGCACGGTGTAGAATTCAATAAATATCTCCAAATCGGGGCTCTCCGAATCAGGGTATGCCTCCCTAAGCAATGTTTTCCAGTTATCGAGTTCAAGTGAGCTTGCTCCCAGTAGATAAACACGGACTTCATCGGTAGCATTCACGGAGATTTGCAGTCCATTTTGAGGCGAGTAAACCCCTGACTCAAACATATATTGTCCGGGCTCGATATGCCGACTCATCCTGTATGGATACTCAGCACTTGAGGGGATGAGCCAGGCGACGAGGAGAGCCAGGCCAATCGCTAAAGCTACGGTGCCTATTCTCCACAGAAGAGTTATCCACCTCATATTTCCAATCTCCTGTCGAAGTAGACGTATCCAACGATGAAAAGCACAGCCACAATCAAGTATCCAGCCCCCAGGTAAAGCAAAACCTCGGAAAAGCTTGGCACCCAAGTTTCCCCTCCAAAAAGGAAACCCGACGTGCCCATATGATAATAATATGCCTGGAGAACTGTGTTAGGGTTGATTACAGCCCAAATTTTCAGTAGCACATCGGAGTCCGTTGCATAAGCGATGTAGGTCACCTCTCCGGAAAATATCAACCCGGCAAGGAAAAGAATGACCCCAATGATGAGGGCGAGTCCCCCTCGTTTCAGCCGCAAAGTCAAAAGCAGAATGAGACCAGCCAGCAAAAGTGCCGGGCTGCAGAGGTGAGCAGCATAGGTCAGGAAAACCGTGCTGGAATAGGTAGCCAAGATGTCTGGGGCTAACAAAAAGAGACCGAAAATCTGGATTCCAAAGAACAAAAGCACCGCTATGCCTAAACCTGAGAGAAGTCTTGCCGTGAGAATATGTCGCCTCTTCAGAGGATATGAGAACAGGGTTTGCATCACACCTCTGTCCAAATCGCCACCCAGACCGTAAGCCACGTTCTTTAGAATCAAGACAACAAAGATAAACATAAGCGGGAATTCGCATAAGGTGTTGACCAAGCTGTACGCCATGGTTTCTCCAGTCCGGTCATATCCCCCAGCAAAATCCGCGAAGACAAATGTCGCCAGGGCGAAAAGGAAAGCAAAAATCTCCAGGATCGGGAACCTGTAATCTTCATCGAAGACATAGGTGAAGATTTCTAAGAATGGTCGGCCTTTTCCCATCTATGACCTTCTCCTTCTGTGGACTTAACAGCAAGCCTGAAAAGCTCTTCAAGGGAAGCGGTTCCGGTCTCTATTCCCACAATTTTAGCCTCTGCTTCCCTAGCAAGTCTGGGAGCATCTTCGAAAAGCCTTTCATCTTGGCCGGCAAGCACGCCTACAGAAACTCCCTTGCTCTCTACTTCCACCCGGTTAACATATTCCAGTTTTCCTATCAATTCTCCAAGCGCCTCAGGATTGTCAGTAGATATCCTTGTTGTTCTGGCACCGAGCTTCTCCGAAAGTTCCGTCAAGTTTCCCGCAGCCCAGACCTTACCCTTATTGATTATCGCCACTGATTCACAAACCCTGCTCAACTCAGGGAGTATGTGCGAGGAGATGAGAAAAGTTACATTTTCGTCACGGTGAAGTTGCAGGATTAAATCTAGCAACTCTCTCCTGGCCTCAGGGTCAAGGTTTGACGTAGGTTCGTCAGCAATGATGAGACGCGGCTCTTTAATCAGGGCATGGGCTACGGCGAATTTTTGGAGCATCCCGGCCGACAACGCCTTTATGGTCCTGTCATGGGCATCCTCAAGTCTCGTCAAAGCTAAAACTTCGCGGGCCCGGGACTCAGGTTTGCCAAAGATTCTACACACCCTCTCCAGGTAATCGAGTACCTTATGACGGGATGGGAAGATGGCTCTTTCATAGATTACTCCTATCTTCGATTTGATAT
>Ga0315545_1000944_pt1 | contig 29815 bp, 31 predicted proteins | sample SalMarSW160210MG_FD_203096 | JGI IMG/M metagenome (GOLD analysis project Ga0315545, IMG submission 203096) | Salt marsh sediment microbial communities from the Plum Island Ecosystem LTER, Massachusetts, United States - Salt Marsh Sediment SW1602-10 ...
ACACCTTTGAGGGGACAGTATACTTCCCGCTACTTCTTGGGGGCACTGGCATCAGCATTATCGTGCTGGCTGTTCTCTATCAGCGCTATGGCCGCCGCCTCTTCCGCCGCCCCTAGAGCTGGCCCCGCCCCGCCCCGATAAGCTCTTTTATATCGCATAACGAAAATGAAAAGCCACAAACCTATGCTGGTATAAGAGTTAGGTTCCCCCGACCATGACGGTAGGTCTTTCCCGCTCGCTCTTAATATATGTAGCGAGTAGCCCTTCAAGCTGTGTCCCAGTTCTTCTAGCCATTTTCCATCCAGTTTGAATAATGAGGTCACAGTCTGAAAAATCGGTCTCTCGTATCTCAATTGCTGTTTGGCTTGCCTCCTCTGCTGAACCTCTCGAGAAGCCCGTCATGCTTGCATCAGGCGGTGTGCTCACCATAGCCTGGGCGAGTTCTGGGTTCAACTCTTGTGTCAAAAGCCAAGCTAGCCTAGGGGGCTCGTCGAGGGAGGTGAACTGAACCCCGAATAAAACCACTTGTATGGAACGGATTTTGCCCACTTTAACATGGATTGGTTTCGGCTCCTCCATCTTTGTCCTCCTTCCTTAATTTGGTTATTTAGCGCCGGGCAATGCCGATAAGCTCGGCGATATCCTCTATCCCCTCTTTTTGCATAAACTGCTCTATCCCTTCCAGCACCTCAATGGGGGCCTGGGGGTTAGAGAAGTTGGCCGTACCAACCTGGACAGCACTGGCACCGGCCATAATAAACTCCAGGGCGTCTTCGGCTGTAGAAATACCGCCGATGCCCACCACGGGCAGCTTAACGGCCTGAGCCACCTCGTAGACCATGTAGAGGGCGATGGGCTTTATCGCCGGCCCCGATAGACCACCGCTGATATTGCCCAGCAGCGGTCTTCGTTTCGATATGTCGATGGCGATGCCCTTAATCGTATTTATCAGGGATATGGCGTCGGCGCCGGCCTCCGCCACCGCTTTAGCCACCCCGACGATATCCCCTGTGTTTGGGGTCAGCTTGACCATTAGCGGCAGCGATGTCGCCTTCTTCACCGCCGCCGTAACCTTAGCGGCGAGTAAAGGGTCAGCCCCGAACTCGGCGCCCCCGGCTTCGACGTTGGGGCAGCCGATGTTGACCTCGAGGCCACTTATTTTCCCCACCCCATCCAGCTTTTTAGCCAGCTCGGCGTACTCCTCAACCGTTTCCCCCAGGATATTAACGATAACGGGAACACGCCACTTCGCCCAGATAGGCGCCTTTTCTTTGATGACGGCTTCGACGCCGATGTTCTGCAGCCCGATGGCGTTGAGCACGCCACAGGGCGTCTCCGCCAGCCTCGGCTGGGGATTGCCCTCTCTGGGCTTCAGGGTAGTCCCCTTACAGACGATAGCCCCCAGCCGCTGAATATCAAAGAGGTGCTCGTACTCGGTGCCCCAGCCGAAGGTTCCCGAGGCCGTCATCACCGGGTTGGCCAATAGTAATCCCCTTTTGTTCCTGGGCGCCAGTTCTACCGAGAGCTTCAAAGCCGGCTCCTTATAAATCGAGCACGGTGCCCGCATTATTGAAGAGAAAGCGGTCGCTGAACTCTTGGGCCATTACTACCGTGGCCGCCATCCCCGTGCAATGACAAACCCCCAGCCTCCCCACCCCCAGCTCCTTGAGTGCGGCTATAGTCAGCCAGATACGTTCCTGGCTGGCGTTAACCAGGTGGCAGCCGCCAATAACGGTGTCTATCTTTTTCACCCCGCTTAAGTTTTGGGCGTGGTAGAGGGTATTGATAATGCCGCGGTGGGCGCAGCCCAGGATAACCACCAGTCCGGGCGGGGTCTTTATGATTAACGCCTGGTCGTCCCGAAAGATGTCGGGCTCGAAATTCCCGTCAGCCTTCACCACCAGTAAGGGCTCAATATCCTCGTAATCGGTCACCATGGGCACCTCGCCGCTGGTCATTATCGAGTCGCTGATGGCTACCGGTTCCGCCGTCAGCCGAAACTTGGCCCCTAACTCTTCCAGCTCTTTTCGGGAGAAGGGGATGCCAATGTAGCGCGACTCTCCGTTCTCGCTGGTGGCGTATTTTGACTGCCAGATATCGGGGTGGGCGATTACCTCAATCTCCTTAGCCATTTGGCTCAATACCTGCTTGAGCCCACCGGTATGGTCGAAGTGGCCGTGGCTTAAAACAATCCTGTCGACCTGGCTTAAATCAACGCCCAGCAGTTTGGCGTTGTGTACCGTGGAGACGCTCTGGCCCGTGTCGAAGAGGACTTTAGCTTCCTCGCTCTCCACCAGGATGCTCAAGCCCCACTCCGCCAGGAGGCCGTCCCCGCCCGCCGTATTCTCGCTCAAGGTGGTGATGCGCAGTCCCATTTTTACCCCCTAATGGTGGTGACTAGTATAGGCCATATCCTGTCCGTCAGCAACCTTCCTGATGAACAAGAGCGGAAAGACGATGTCGCTCATACAGCAGGGGAGCCAGACGGCCAGGAAGAGGAAGACGAAAATCAAGGGCAGCAGGGGCACCCAGGAAGCGGTGCCGAAGGCGGTGAAATAGAAGAGCGAAGCCCAGGTGCTTAAGAGCACGTGCCCCGAGTGGGGTATCTTGGTGGACTGCTTCCAGTAGCCGATGGCGATGCCGATAGCCGCCGCCGCGTTTATCACTATCCACTTTGGTATGCCCAGGTAGGGAAACGCCCCCGTCTCGATAAAGGGCAGGTGGAAGCCGATATCAATACTCAGTGTGCTCCCCTCGACGAAGGGGATTACGGCGTCGCTTAAGGTGGCGATGCCCACCGAGCCGAAATAGCCGATTAGAATCGCCGCCCAGAGCCGCCCCCGGCTATATCTCCGGTATATGGCGGTGGTCACCAGGGCGCTCAGAATGACGTGCAGGGGGTGCAGAGTATAGAAGATGGACTCGGAAACAGAGGCGGGGACATCGGTGATGAGAATGATAGCCATGACGATAATGCCACTCACCGCCCCCAGCGCTGTGAAGGGGGCGTGGGCTTTGAGCTCGCGCAGTATTCGTCTAAGCATTCTGCTGACAGTTCTGGCAGCGCCCGATGAACTCGAGCAGGTGTCCCTCTATCTCAAAGCCGGTCTCCCGGCAGAGCCTCTCCTCCAGCTCAGCGAGGTGGTAGCCGCTGAAGTCGATAACCTCGCCGCATTCAGCGCAGATAAGGTGGTGGTGGTGTCCCACCGCGGCGGTGGTGTAGCTGTGGCCCCCCCTCGCGTGCAGCTCGCAGATAAGCTCTAATTTGGCCAGTATCTCCAGGGTGCGGTAGACGGTCACCAGCCCGATGGTAGGGTGGTCCTGCCGCACCTTCTGGTAGAGGGCGGCGGGGGTGAGGTGGTCGGGGCTGGAGGCAATGGTGCCGATTACCGCCCGGCGCTGCGGGGTGAGCTTGTAGCCATTGCGCTTGAGTGTTGCCGTTATCTTCTTTTCGGAAAGTTTCATCTTAAGCCTCTAAATGAAAAAGATTATCATTTGTATCTATGATTTTATATTTTATCACGGTTGTCAAGACCCCGTTGGAAATTCTAAGCACGAAATCCGAAATCCTTAAATTTTAGGATTTAGATATTAGGATTTCGATATTCTCCCGGTGGGCGGGAATAGATAAAATGGGGGTGGGGTGACACCTATCATAGCTTACCCCTAAAAATCCCCAAATATGTCTGGGGGCATTGACCAAACAGAATAATTGAGATACACTTGAGGTATAGTAGCGCTATTCGCCAAAGGCTTATAGCGCTAGTCCTTCTGCCCAATCAGTGCTTTCGCGCCAAATCGTCAACCATGATGCTTGGCTGCCAGCGCAGCTAAGCCGGGGGAGGGAAAGATGAAGAAGAAGACGGAAAGAACGAATATAGGCTTCAATCTGCTGCGTGCCCGCTTGGAAAGAGAGCGAAAGCGGCTCAATGGAGAATTGGAGCAGCTTAAGTCCACCGTCCGTCCGGCTGACGAACGGCGTGAAGGTAGCCCCTTCGGCAAACGGGAGGAAGAGGCTACCGAGAGCTTTGAACTGGAGAGGCGGCTGACCCTGGAAAAGAGGCTTAGAGCCCAGCTGGCTGATGTGGAGCACGCCCTGAAGAAGTTCGAAGAGGGGACCTATGGCCTTTGCGATAACTGCGGCAAGCCGATAGCCCCGGAGCGACTGGAGGCGCTGCCCCAGGCCAGCCTGTGCCTGGACTGCAAGGCGCGCCTGGCGAAGGAGGGCAAAGGTAAGTAATCCCCGCGACGGGCGTTGGCAGCTATATTTTTTCCTTATCGCCTTCGGCGTGCTGGCTGCCGACCAGCTCACCAAGCTCTGGATAAGGTCCACTCTGGATGTCGGTGAGACGCTTTGGCAGGCGGGAATCTTCAGTATCGTCCGTAGCAATAATACCGGCTCCGCCTTCGGCCTATTTCAGGGACATGCATTAATCATAGCCATCGTCGCCTTCGTCGTCATCGCCCTGCTGCTCTTCTACGTCCTCTGGGCTCACCGCCGCTACCCCCTTTTCGTTGGCCGCCTGAGCTGGGTGGCGCTGGGCTTAATCTTGGGCGGCATCATCGGTAACCTCATCGAAAGGGTGTTGAACCTCATCGACCCGTCGCGCTTCGTCGGCGTTACCGATTTTATCAGCGTCGGCTGGTGGCCCTCCTTCAACATTGCCGATTCGTCGCTGGTGGTGGGCACCATTATCCTGGCTTTATCCCTGCTGCTCATGATAATAAAGCCGGATTCGTCGTGAGGAGTCATGGACAAGTCATACCGCCTTACCGCTGATGGGGAGGCCCGTCTCGATAAATATGTCTGTGCCCAAGTCCCCGAGCTTTCCCGCACCCAGGTGCAGAAGCTCATTGCCGCCGGCAATGTCACCGTCAACGGGCAATTGGCCAAGCCCGGCCTCAGGCTCAATAGCGGCGACAGGATTGATATTAATATTCCCCCCACCCCGCCCCAGGAATTAAAGCCCGAGGCGATGCCGCTAAAGATTATCTACGAAGACGATGACCTCCTCGCCGTGGATAAGCCTCCCGGTCTTACCGTCCACCCCGCCCCGGGCCACCCCGGACACACCCTGGTCAACGCCATCCTGGCCCACTTCCCCCACCTGGCCGACATCGGCGACTGGCTGCGCCCCGGCGTCGTCCACCGCCTGGACAAAGACACCTCCGGGGTAATGCTGGTGGCTAAGAACAGCGCTGCCCAGGCCAATCTCTCCAGGCAGTTTAAGTCCCATTCCGTGACCAAGGCCTATCTGGCGCTGGTCAAGGGCAAACTGGAGCCCGAAAGCGGCATTATCGAAGCCGACATCGGCCGCGACCCCCACAATCGCAAGAAGATGGCGGTGGTGGCTCAAGGTCGGGAGGCGCGCACCGAGTATCGGGTGGTCAAATATATCGGCAATTACACCCTGCTTGAGGTTATGCCCGAAACGGGCCGCACCCACCAGATACGGGTGCACCTGGCGGCGATAGGTTTTCCCGTGGTCGGGGATAAGGTCTATGGGGTAAAGTCGCCGCATCTTTCCCACCAGTTCCTCCACGCTTCGCGTCTGGGCTTCAGGCTCCCCTCCACCGGGGAATACGTTGAGTTTGAGTCGGAGCTGCCCGATGATTTACAAAAGGCGCTGGAGGCTATTAAATAATTTCCCCCTTTAGTAAAGGGGGATTAAGGGGGATTTTTGCCCCACCCCCAGGTCTTTCTTCCCACCCCACCTTGTTAGCGAACGTTGTTATGACCCACCCAATACCCACCCTATAGAGGTGTTACCTCTATAAATTCCCCCCCCCACCCCAAGTGGGGGAGCTTAAGAGGGGGCGCAGCCCCCTCTCCTGAAAAAATCCTCCCCCTCTCCCTGCGAGGGAGAGGGGGATAAAGGGGGTGAGGGTGATAAGAACCCTAGAATGTCGCTAGATTAGATGGTAGAATGGGTGAAATATATGAGGTATTGGTGCATTTCAACATCAGCTGGAAATTGGGAAATATGTAGGAATAATAGCACTTGGGGCATGGACGCTCGCTACTATGTAACTCTGGATAAGTTCGTAAAGGCGGGTGACCAAGCTGTAGTTTATACTCATGGTGGTAATTTCAGAGCTATAATCGAGTTTGTCGGGGAATATTTCTATAGTGAGGATGACTTAGGTTGGACAAAAAATAAGAAGAAGTTCCTTTTTCCGTATAGGATTAAATTCAAAGTCATTCACGAGACGGTTGAACCCGTGCGGATTTCCTTTTCAACTGGGGAGATTGGGCAAAAAGCACAGTTATATAATCCCAACTTCATTGATGATGTAGTCTTTATTGCGGATAAAGGAAGAACTTGGAATCAGTATTTGCAAGTTTCCATCATAAATATAACGAAAGAGGATTTTTATACACTGTCTGGGGAGATTAAGGGGAAAATTCAATGAAAAAACCAGTCCGGGTCCGCTTTGCCCCCAGCCCCACCGGCTACCCCCACGTGGGCAATATCCGCACGGCTTTGTTTAACTGGCTCTTCGCCCGCCGCTACGGGGGCAGCTTCATTGTACGCATCGAGGATACCGATATCACCCGCAAGGTGGAGGATGCGGAGAAGGGCATTCTCGATTCGCTGCGCTGGCTGGAGTTGGACTGGGACGAGGGCCCCGAGGTGGGCGGTGATTACGGGCCTTACTATCAATCGCAGCGGCTGGAGCTTTACAAGTCAGCCGCCGAAAAGCTTATCACTCAGGGGGACGCCTACTACTGCTACTGCTCCCCGGAGCGCCTTGAGGCCATGCGCGCCGAGCAGGTCAGGCGCAAGCAGCCCCCCGGCTACGACCGCCACTGCCGCGATTTGACCCCAGAAGAGAGGGCCCAAAAAGAGGCTGAGGGCATCGTGCCCGTGGTGCGCTTCAAGGTGCCGCTGGAAGGGCAGACCCGCTTTAAGGACTTAATCTACGGCGACGTCGTCTTCGAGAATAACACCCTCGATGACTTCGTCCTGCTCAAATCGGACGGCTACCCCACTTACCACCTGGCTAACGTCGTTGATGACAGCGCCATGGAGATAAGCCACGTCATCCGCGCCGAGGAGTGGATATCGAGCACTCCCCGCCACCTCCTTTTGTATCAGGCACTTAAGCTTGAACCGCCCGAGTTCGTGCACCACCCAATGATACTGGGCCCCGACCGCGCCAAGCTGAGCAAGCGGCACGGCGCCGTCTCCATACTCGACTACCGCGACCAGGGCTATCTGCCCCAGACCATGTTCAACTTCCTGGCCCTCATCGGCTGGTCGCTGGACGACAAGAGCGAGATAATCCCCCGCCAGGCGCTCATTGATAACTTCTCGCTGGAGAGAATCGGCAAGACCGGGGCTATCTTTAACCGCGAAAAGCTGGACTGGATGAACGGCGTCTATATCCGTGCCTTGAGCCCCGAGGAGTTCTTCGAGGCGGCGCAGCCCTACCTGATGACGGATATCGCCGCCGGCGAGGCTTTAATCGGCAATGAAGACTATGTCCGGGAAATCCTGCCCCTGGTGCAGGAGCGCGCCAAGACACTGCTCGAAGTGGTCGAGCTGACCCGCTTCTTCTTCGTCGATGAACTTGACTATGACGCCCGGATGCTTATCGGCAAGATGGACAGGGATGCTACCGTCAAGGCTTTAGAGGCGGCGCAGGAGAGATTAAAGCCACTAAAAACCTTCGACGCCGACTCGCTGGAAGGCGTCCTCCGCCCCCTGGCGCCCGAGCTGGGCCTGAAGACGGGCCAGCTCTTCGGCGTGCTCCGGGTGGCGGTTACCGGCCAGACGGCCGCCCCGCCCCTCTTCGAGACGATGGCGGTTCTGGGCCGGGAGCGCTCTCTTAAGCGCATCGCCGCCGCGCTATCAAGGCTATGAACAGGCAAGGTGCCCTATCCGGCTACCGCGTCCTCGACCTGACTGACGAAAAGGCCCTGCTCTGCGGTCGCCTTCTGACCGACATGGGGGCGGAGGTCATCCGCATCGAGAAGGCTGAATCCCCCTTTCGCTGGGAAAACTTGGGCAAGCAGTTTGTAACGCTGGACATAGAGCCAGAGGCAGGACGCGCGCTATTCCAGGAGCTTATTAAAAAAGCCGACGTCCTGGTGGAAGGCCAACCCCCTGGCTATCTAGAGACTCTAGGTCTGGGCTACTCACAACTAGCTAAAATCAACCCCCGCCTTATCATGACCTCCATAACACCCTTCGGTCAGGAAGGCCCCTACCGCGACTATAAGGCCGACGACCTGGTCGCCAGCGCCCTGGGCGGTCAGCTCTATGTCAACGGCGAGCCGGAGAAACCGCCGCTTAAATCTTTCGGCAACCAGGGCTATTATCTGGCTTCACTCTTCGCCGCCATCGGCGTCCTGCTGGCGCTGTTGAGCCGCCATAGTTCTGGAAAAGGGCAGCATATCGACATCTCTCTGCAGGAGTGCGCCGCCGCCGCCCTCGACCACGTCCTGGTGCGCTATTTCTATGAGGAAGAGGTCGCCCAACGCCGGGGCAGTTGGCACTGGAACAACGCCTTTCGCGTCTTTCCGGCTAAAGACGGCTACGTTTTGCTCTCGCTGTTTTATCAATGGGAGACGCTGGTGGAGTGGCTCGCCTCAGAGGATATGGCGGAGGACTTAACCGATAAAAAGTGGCAGGAAAGGGACTATCGCCTTGAGCACAGCGACCATATAGCTGAGGTCTTAGAACGCTGGACGAAGAGCCACGCTAAGGCCGAACTTGTGGAAAAAGGGCAATTGATGCGCTTCCCTTGGGCCGAGGTCGCCTCAATTTCAGAGCTTTTGGCCAGCCCCCAATTAAAAGCGCGCAACTTTTGGGTTGAGGTAGAGCACCAGGGCCATAAATACAAACTCCCCGTAACGCCGCTGAAACACCTTTAATGGCGGTGGGTGGGAATAGATTAATAAGCGGGGATGGGGGATATGGAGAGACAGCAGGGAGGTTAAAATGCAGTTCGAAATAAATTGGGAGCTTCCAGAAGCAGAATTTCGTCATCAGATTGAGACCCTAATCCGCGATGCTCGTAAGAGCGGTATGGTTATACCTCTACCTTGCCATATTACTGGTTCTGGCTTGGAATTGATGGCGCTGGTACTTAGCCAAGTAAACTGTGATAATTGTGACGCCCCTTGCTGCCGCTTACAAAAGTTTGCTGAATTCGGGATTCCGTTCTTAGCTACGGAATATCAGGCTTTAGTTGAACGTATGGGTGAAGACAAACTGACAAAGATGGGAATAAAGTTATCCGGTAACACCGGATATATACCTACCCCATGCCCATTCTTGCACAAAAATTTATGTTCAATTTACGATATTCGACCTCTTGTTTGCATTCAATATCCTGTTGAATCAGCTGCTGTAGATGATACGGTAGGGTTGGAAATGCTTAGCCTTGACCCATATTGCCCTGAGGCTCGCCGAATTGCCAAGCGCGTATATATGACCCTTTGGAGGTTAGTGCAGAAGGCCCCGGAAGTAACGTCTCAGGCAAGTGATTTAGAAAAAGGTGCTCGTATGGAGGAGATGTTGAGGGAATTAAAGAGAACAACAGATGAAGAAGGGGGAAAATGACCACCCCAATCTTACAAGGAATAAAAATCTTAGACTTCACCTGGGTGCTGGCTGGCCCCTACGCCACCCGCATCCTGGCCGACTTCGGCGCCGAGGTGCTTAAAATTCAGCCCCTCCTCCCCCAGGAAGAAGAAGGCGCCTTCGCCCGCGGCTACGAAAACACCTGGAACCGCAGCAAGCGGGGCATCACTCTGAACATGAATAAAGCCGAGGGCATCGCTATCGCCAAAAGGCTGGTGGCTTTGAGCGACGCCGTCGTCGAAAACTTTACCCCCCGCGTCATGGCCAACTGGGGCCTTGACTACGAAAACCTCAAAAAAATAAAGCCCGATATAATAATGCTCAGCCTCTCCACGATGGGCGCTACCGGCCCCCGCAGAGACTACACTGGCTTCGGCCCCACCGTCCAGGCTTTTTCCGGTTTGACTCACCTTGCCGCCTATCCTGATGGCCCCCCGCTGGGGCCCGGCACGGCTTACGCCGACCATGTCGCCGCCCTCTTTGCCTGTCTGGCACTGCTCGGCGCTTTTGAATATCGCCGCCGCACGGGCGAGGGGCAGCATATCGATATCTCCCAGGTGGAGGCGATGGTCAGCCTGCTCGGCGACGCCTTTATTCCCCGCCAGGGGTCGGCTTTTCAGGGCGTCTATCGCTGCCAGGGCGATGACCGCTGGTGCGCTCTCAGCCTCGCCAGCGAAGAAGACTGGCAAGGGTTTAAGAAGGCTTTGGGCAACCCTCCCTGGGCTGGAGACAAGAGGTTTGCTACTCCCGCCAGTCGTTTGAAGAATAAGAAAGCGCTGGATAGATTTATAGGGGGGTGGACGCAAAACCGCAGCGCCGAAGAGGTGATGGTTTTGCTCCAAAAGCAGGGCGTGGCCGCCGGTGTTGTCCAGGACGCCCGCGATTTAGCCAAAGACCCTCAGCTAAAAAACCGCGGCTTCTTCGTCGAGATGGGCAAGACCATCTCCGACGCCAGCCCCATCAGGCTTTCCGATAGCCCACCCCGCTACCGCCCCGCCCCGCTCCCCGGCCAGGACAACGAATATGTTTACGGGGGGCTTTTGGGGTTGACTAAAGATGAAATGAATAAGCTCAGGGAGCAGGGAGTAATATAGCTTTCCTCTCGCTTCCCCACCTTTGTTAGCGTACGTATTTTCGTCCCACCCGATACCCACCCTATAAGGGTGGTACCCCTTTTATATCCTCCTGTAAGGGTTACGCCCTACATCCCCACATTGTTAGCGGAGGTATTATTGTCCCACCCGTCCCGCCCTATAAACGTCTTTTCTAAGGGGGGCAAAGCCCCCCTTAATAACCCCCCAAAATTTGAGTCGTACCCTCGGGGGTTTGGGGTGGACAAATAAGGGATTTATAGGGGTCTAATCCCTTATAGGGAGGGTATTGGGTGGGAAGAAACTACGTACGCTAAACAAGGTGGGGTGGTGTTACCCAATGTCAGGCTATTGACTATCGCCGTCATCCATAGTAGATTTTGTTTAACGCTTGAAAAATAAGGAGGGTAAGGCATGGCAAAGTCCAAGGTTTATCCGGTTTCGGTCAGGGGCGAGCTTAGCGCACCGCCGGCCAACGGCTGGTGGCTAATAAAGTGGCTGCTGGCGCTACCCCACTATGTCATCTTGGTGTGTCTTTGGGTGGCCTTCGTTTGCGTTTGCATCGTTGCCTTCTTCGCCATTCTGTTCACGGGGAAGTACCCGCGCGGGCTATTCGACTTCAATACCGGTGTGCTGCGCTGGAGCTGGCGGGTCGGCTTTTACAGCTATAGTGCGCTGGGCACGGACAAGTACCCGCCCTTCTCGCTGGACCCGGCCGCCGACTACCCCGCTGACCTAGAGATAAAATACCCCAGGAAGCTCTCTAAGGGGCTGGTGCTGTTAAAATGGTGGCTGCTGGCTATCCCCCACTACGCCGTCGTCGCCGCATTTCAGGGAGGCGCCGGTAGAAACGGGGGCGGCGGGCTGAACTTCATTCTGGTGCTCATTGCCGCCATTATCCTGCTCTTTACCGGCAAATACCACAAGGACATCTTCAAGCTGGTGGTGGGCATCAACCGCTGGAGCTACCGGGTAGCTGCCTACGTCTCGCTGATGACCGACGAATACCCGCCCTTCCGTCTCTGGGACGATTAGGGCTTCTGGCATTTAGGGCAGAGATAGCTGCCCCGGTTGCGCACCACGATGCGCTCTAAGGGCATGCCGCATAACGGACAGTTCTCACCCCGCCGATGGGCTACCCGGAACTGCCAGTGGGCGGAGCCTTTCTCACCGCTGGGGCGGAAATAGGTGTCGGTGCTGGCCCCCTTGTCATTGATGCCGGCGCGCAGCACTTTTTGTATTGCTTTGTGCAGGCGCTTGACCTCTTTTTCGGTCAGGCTTCCCCCCGCCCTCATGGGGTGGATTTTAGCCATAAAAAGGGCTTCGTCGGCGTACATGTTGCCGATGCCGGCCACCAGACCCTGGTCGCAGAGCAGCGCCTTTATCGGCGCCGTGCGCTTTTTCAATTTCTCCGATAGCACCTTGGCCGTAAAGTCCTCCCCCAGTGCCTCGGGCCCCAGCTTGGCGCCGACGCTCTCCTCGTCTTCGGTCAGCCACATTATGCCGAACTTGCGCGGGTCGCGGAAATAGATATTACTCCCGTCGTCGAGGTGGATAACCGCCCTGACGAATTTTCCGGGGTCTTTGAGCCAGAGCGAGCCGGTCATCTTGAGGTGAATAATAAGCGCCTGCCCGCTGGAAAGGCTGAAGATAAGGTACTTTCCCCGCCGCCCCAGCCCGGTTATCCTTTGCCCGATGAGGCGGTTGCAGAATTCTTCCAGAGAAGGCTGGCGCACGATGCCCTCCCAGGGGAGGCTCAAGCCCCTGACGCTGCGCCCGATAACATATGGGGAAAGCTCCCTCCTGATGGTTTCGACCTCGGGCAGCTCAGGCATTCTTCGCCTCGTATTTATTGTATAAGACTGTGGCCGGGTAGAGCAGCAATCCCCCCAGGAAAAGCCCCCCCACCACGTCGCTGAGCCAGTGCGCCCCCAGATAGAGGCGCGAAAAGCCGACGGCAAGGATAACAATTATAAGCAGCGCCCGAAGCAACCACACGGTCGTCTTTTGCTTAACCAATCTCGGCGCCAGATAGAAAAGAAAACCACCGGCAACAGCGGCCATGGCGACATGACCGCTGGGAAAGCTGAGCCCCTGCGTTCCCACCATTAGCTGCACCAGCTCGGGGGATGGGCGGGGACGGTCCACCGCCAGCTTTATTAGCCAGCTAATCAGTCCGGCGGCGCCGGTGGCTATGGCGATGCATATAAGCCGCCGCCACCATAACCTGGACAAAAGTACAATCACTAAGGCGGCGCCCACACCATAGGGGGCGAACTGCATTATCGGCTTGAGACCGCTAAAATCAATGCCCTGAATCCGTTGGCTGGTGCTGACGTCGCCGGGAAAGTATTCATAGCGGTTGGCGAAATAGCAGAAAACACCGAAGAGAAGAATAAGAAAATCGTAGATGGCTATAGAGCGCCTGCTCACCCCTATTCCATCTCCCCCCAATTGGGGCCGCTCTTGACGGTGGCTTTCAGGGGCACGCTCAAGGTCATGGCCGAGGTCATCAGCTCGGGGACGAGCTTTTTCATCTCACCGAGCTCGGCTTGGGGCACCTCGAAGATAAGCTCGTCGTGCACCTGCAGTATCATCTTGCTCTTTAGCTTAAGCTTTTCAATCTCCCTCTCCAGGTTAATCATGGCCACCTTGATGATGTCGGCCGATGTTCCCTGCACGGGCATGTTGATGGCCATCCTCTCGGCGGCTTCCCGCACCTGGCGGTTCTGGGCGTTGATTTCGGGGATGGTGCGCCGCCGCCCCAGTATTGTCTGGACGTAGCCCGTCTTGCGGGCCTGCTCTTTAGTCGACTCCAGGTATTTTTTTACCCCCGGGTACTTCTCAAAATAGGCGTTAATGAACTGGGCCGCCTCCTCCCGCGATAGGCCCGTGGCCTGCTCCAGCCCGTATTCGCTCATGCCGTAGATAACGCCGAAGTTCACCGTCTTGGCCACCCGCCGCATCTCCGGGGTTACCTTGGACGGCTCAACGCCGAAGACCTGGGCGGCGGTGGCGCTGTGGATGTCCTCGTCGTGGCGGAAGGCGCCGAGCAGGCTCTTGTCCTGCGATAGGTGGGCCAGGGCGCGCAGGTCAATCTGCGAGTAGTCGGCGGAAAGAAGACTGCTTCCCTCCGGGGCGATAAAGGCCTTCCTCACCTCTTTGCCCAGCTCCCCACGTACGGGAATATTTTGTAGATTGGGCTCGCTCGATGACAATCTCCCCGTGGTCGTCCGCGTCTGGTTGAAGCTGGTGTGCAGCCGCCCCGTCTTCTGGTTGATTAAACCGGGCAGGGCGTCGATATAGGTCGACTTTATCTTGCTCAGCTGGCGGTAGTCCAGTATTAATTCGATGACGGGGTGGACGCCGCGCAGCTCCTCCAGCACCGCCGCCCCCGTGGAATAGCCCCCCTTGGTCTTGCGGGCGGGCGTTAAGCCCAGTTCCTGGAAGAGGACCTGGCTCAGCTGCTGCGGCGAGTTGATGTTGAACTGGTGCCCCACATTATCGTATATATCCTTCTCCACCCTGGCCAGCTGCTCCCCCAGCCGCTGCGACATCTCATTAAGCAGCCCGCCGTCCAGGGCGACGCCGTTCCTCTCCATGTGCAGCAGCACCGGCACCAGGGGCAGCTCGACCTCGGCAAAGAGCTTCCAGAGGTCTTGCTCTTTCAGCTCGCTCTCGAATACCCCGGCCAGCCTAAAGGTCATGTCGGCGTCGGCGCAGGCGTAGTCGGCGGTGCGGGCGATTTCCACCTGGGACATGGGGATGGTCTTCTTCCCTGCCCCGATAAGCTCGCTGATAGGCGTCATCTCCACCGCCAGACGGGCGAAGGCGAGGGCTTTTAAGCCCATTGACTTCTCCCCCAATAGGTAGGCCGCCACCATGGAGTCAAAGCTCAGGTTGTTCACGGTGATGCCGTATTGGGCCAGCACCGCCATGTCGTACTTGCCGTTGTGCGCCAGCTTGCCTAGGTCTTTATCCTCCATAATCGGCTTGAGCCTGGCGATGACCTCTTCTAAAGGCAACTGCGTTACCGTATCCAGCCCCACGTGCCCCACCGGTATGTAATAGGCCTCCCCCCCCGCCGCCGAAAGCGATATCCCCACCAGCTCGGCTGACATCGGGTCCAGGCCCGTGGTCTCGGTGTCGAAGGCAAAGGTCTTAGCCGACTTAAGGCGCTTGATTAGCTTATCCAGCTCGGCGGCGCTGTTGACGATTTTATATTCCCCCTGCGGCGGCTTGGCCTCCACGCCTGGCCCCTCCAGCTGGGGCAGTTTGGGCAGCAGGCTGGCGAACTCAAGCTCGCGGAGGAGCGCGGTGACCTTGTTGCGGTCGTACTGGCTCACCCGGCAGTCGTCGAGCTTTAATTTAACCGGCATGTCGCTAACGATGGTGGCTAATTCCTTGCTCTGGCGGGCGACGGCTTCATTCTCCTTGAGCAGTGCCTGTAGCTTTTCCGGTTCCACCTTATCTATGTTCTCGTAGATTCCCTCGACGGAGCCGAACTGCCCGATGAGCTTTTCCGCCGTCTTGGCGCCGATTCCGGCAACCCCCGGTATATTATCCGAGGGGTCGCCCGCCAGCCCCTTGAGGTCGGCGATCTGCTCCGGATTTACGCCGTACTTCTCTTTGACCGCCGCTTCGTCGAAGAGCATGGTGTCGCTGAAGGCCCTTCTCGGTTTGGGGTAGAGCACCTTCACCTTGGGTGAGACCAGTTGCATGGCGTCGGCGTCGCCGGTGACGATTATAGTCTCGATGTCTTTGCCGCTGGCCTGATTACTCAACGTGCCCAGCAGGTCGTCGGCTTCATAGCCCTCCATCTCGAAGATGGGGATGTTAAAGGCCTCCACCAGCTCCCTCACCCGCCCCAGCTGCCCCACCAGCTCCTGGGGGGTCTCGGGGCGGTGTATCTTGTACTGGTCGAAGAGCTTGTGGCGGAAGGTGGGCCCTTTCATGTCGAAGGCGATGGCGTAGTGGCTGGGCTTTAATTCGTTGATTACCTTGAGCAGCATCTGGGCGAAGCCGTAGACAGCCCCGACCATCTCGCCGCTCTTTCTTAGCGTCAGCGGGGGCAAAGCGTGGAAGGCGCGGTGGAGTAGGGCGTTGCCGTCGAACAATACCAGCAGCGGCTTATCCATAGCCTAATTATAGCAGACCGAGTGGATAATGAAAGAAGCGTAGGGGTTTTAGTCAACGGCAATCATCACGTTGGATGCCTTGATGACGGCGTAGGCCTCTTTGCCCGGGCTAAGCCCCAGCCTCTCGGCGGAGGCCTTGGTGATGACCGATACTATCTCGTTACCCCCCGCCAGCGCCAACGTCACCTCGGTGTTAATTGCCCCGGGCTTGACCTCCTTTACCTTCCCTTTGAGCATGTTGCGAGCGCTTAGCTTCATTCTTCACCTCCCCTTTATTCAGTTTCCTCTATCTTCTCCACCTCGATGGTGCACTCGGTGACCAGGGCGGCGAAGGCCCCCAGCGCCGCCAGCAAAGGTGCCACCAGGATGGTCACAGCGGCCGCGGGCGCTCCTACCGATAACGGTATCTCAAGCACCGTCCGTTTATCGTGAATAATGCGCACCCTCCTGATGTTGCCTTCGTGGATGAGCTGCTTGACCTTCTCGACCAGTTTATCACCGTCGATGGTGAATTTTTCCGTTTTGGTCATATCTCCCACCTCCTGAGGGCATGTTAGGCGGTCATAGTTGAGGTGTCAAGCCTCCCCGCAGGTTTTTCCCCGCCCACCCTGCCTCGTTGTGCGTACGTAATGTATTCCCACCCAATACCCACCCTACAGGGGTTAGACCCCTATTAGCCCCTTATTTGTCCACCCCACACCCCTGAGGAACGACCCAGTTTTTTGGGGTTTGAAAGGGGGCGAAGCCCCCTTTTGAAAGACTTCTGTTGGGTGGGCAGGGTGGGACAAAACAACGTGCGCGAGATAAGGTGGAGTGGGAATAGATAAAACAGGGTGGAGCGGGCAATAATAACTACGCCTGAAATCATTATTGAATATTTCCTTTTTCGTGATATACTTGAGTTCATGAAGGGAAAAGACCTGCTATCCATAGCCGACCTTGAGGCCGAGGACATCCGCCTTCTCATCGCCGACGCCATCAGCCTGAAATCGCAGAGCTGGCTCGACATGCTCAAGGGCAAGTCGCTGGCGATAATGTTCGAAAAGCCCTCGCTCCGGACCAGGGTCAGCTTTGAGCTGGCCATGCGCCAGCTGGGCGGGGAAACGATTTACCTCTCTCCGGCCGAGGTGGGGCTGGGGGGGCGGGAATCGGTGCCCGACGTGGCACGCGTGCTCAGCCGCTATGTGGATGCCATCGCCGCCCGCACCTTTGCCCACCAAACTTTAGAGGTGCTGGCGGAATACTCGGCGGTGCCGGTGATAAACGCCCTCTCCGACTGGGAACACCCCTGCCAGGCCCTGGCCGACCTGCTCACCATCACCGAGAAAAAGGGCGAGCTAGGGGGCCTGACGCTGGCTTTTGTCGGCGACGGCAACAACACGGCGCGCAGCCTGATGCTGGCGGCTTCGCTCAGCGGGATGAAATTTCGCATCGCCTCTCCCTCCGGATACACTATTGACCAGGAAACGCTGACCCTGGCCCGCAGCCATAATGCCGACGTAGTCTGCACCGAGGAGCCGCGGCTGGCGGTGGAGGGGGCTGATATCGTCTATACCGATGTCTGGGCCAGCATGGGCCAGGAGGAGGAGGCCAAAGAGCGGCGTAAGGCGTTCGCCAACTACCAGGTGGATATGGGGTTGTTCTCTTTAGCTAAGCCGGACGCCATATTCATGCACGACCTGCCCGCCCACCGCGGCGAGGAAGTAACCGACGAGGTTATTGACGGCGCACGCTCGGTGGCCTTCGAGCAGGCGGAAAACCGCCTGCACGCCCAGAAGGCGCTGCTGGCGGCGATACTGGGCGGCCTGGAGATTCCGCTGGCGGGCTACTATCGTTAGGGGTAAAGGGGGTAGCTATGTACGTACTATCGACAATAGTAAGGTGGGGCTGGTGCCCGGTTCTAATCACCGCCCTGGCGCTTATCGGCCGTTACTACGAATGGCCGCTCTGGCTCCTGGCGACGGTGCTGGTGGTGCTTCTTATTATCGGCCTGGTGGTGGCGGTAACTACCGCCCGGGAGAAGGCGGTGGAGCGCGCCTCGATGCGGCTCAAGCAGCTGGCGGGCTACTTTAACCGCCGCTTCACCGGCGATTCCTCGCTTTCCATTTTCACCATTATCCGCAGCCTCCTCACCAGCGATAACGCCCGGGTCTGGGGCTGGGCGCGGGAGACCGAGGTGGCGCAGCGCATCTTTAATACCTGGTGCGACAGCTTCACCGACCGCGTTGAAAGCGATATCAGGACACGGCACTTTTTCCTCTACCTGCGCACCTACCAGAGCGAGCTCTGGCTGATAAACAGCCACTACAACGAGTTCATGGAGCAGTTTTACGAGGTGGCCACTAGCATGGAGCTGTCCCCGGAGCTTATCGACCAGTACAATAGGCTGGTGGAAGAATACAACGCCTTCGTTCAGAACTTCCGGGATAATATCGCCGAGCTGAGGCGGGTGGCTAGAACCGAGATTGAGCCCCCCAGCGTCAAGTTCGCCAAAACGCTTCCCGGGACAAAGCCCCCCGCCCCGCAACCCCGCGAGTAGGAGGAGGCAGTCCTCTTTCTCCCTTTAGTGAAAGAGAGGCGGAGCTATTGGCGCATTGCGGAGTTTCTAAAAATGCCAAAACCAATCGTAGCTATCGTCGGGCGGCAGAACGTGGGCAAGTCCACGCTCCTAAACCGCCTGGCGGGCAAGAGAATCGCCATCGTGGCCGATATGCCCGGCACGACGCGTGACCGCGTCTTTGCCGATATCAGCTGGCAGGATAAAGGCTTCACCCTGGTCGATACCGGCGGCCTGGAGGTGCAGCCCAGCTCGGCTATATCTTTGGGCGTCAAGGAGCAGGTTGAAGCCGCCATCGCCGAAGCCGACGTCATTGTCGTCCTGGTCGATATCGAAGACGGTGTCGTGCCCGCCGACCTGGAGATTGCCGACATGCTGCGCCGTTCAGATAAGCCCATAGTCCTGGCGGCCAACAAGTCCGATAACCCCAAAAGGGAAGGCCAGGCCGTCGAGTTCTATGAGATGGGTCTGGGCGAACCGCTGGCTATCTCCGCCTATCACGGGCGTGGCACCGCCGAGCTTTTGGATAGGATTGCCCCCCTCCTCCCCGTCCCCCAGGAGCCCGAAATAGACGCTGAGATTATGAAACTGGCCATCGTGGGCAGGCCCAATGTGGGTAAATCGACGCTCTTAAACAGCCTCCTCGGTGAAGAGCGGGCTATCGTCGATAAGACCCCCGGAACCACCCACGATGCCATCAATACCCTACTTGACTTTGGGGGTCAAAATGTGATAGTTATTGATACCGCTGGAATCAGGCGGCGAGGTCGGTGGGGCAGGGGAGTAGAGCGTTACAGCGTAATCAGGGCCCTAAGGGCTATTGATGAAGCCGATGTGGTGCTACTCGTCCTCGACGCCACCGAGCTATTAACCTCTCAGGACGAGCACATTGCTGGTTATATTCAGCAGGCGGCTAAGGGGGTTATACTGGTCGTCAATAAATGGGATCTGGCGGTAAACCAAGATATGGCGGAAACTAATAAATATATAAGGAAGAAGCTAAAGTTCATGAGCTATGCGCCCCTGGTCTACACCTCGGCCAAGTTCGGCCAGGGTGTGGATAGGGTTATGCCCCAGGCGTTTGAAGTCTATGAGGAGAGGCAGAAAAGAATCCCCACCACCGAGGTCAACAACGTGGTGCAGCAGGCGGTGGCGGCGCACAACCTGCCCCGCAGGGGTAAGAAGCAGCTCAAGATTCTCTACGCCACCCAGGCCGAGGTCAACCCGCCTACCTTCGTCTTCTTCGTCAACGACCCCTCCCTCATCCACTTCTCCTACCAGCACTATCTGGAGAACAGGCTGCGCCAGGCCTTCGGCTTCGCCGGCACACCCTTACGCTTCGTCTTCAAGACTCGAGGTGAGCAGTGACATCGATAATAATCATTAAGCTGGTATCGGTAGCCGTCATCGGCTACCTGCTGGGATCCATCCCCATTGGTTACCTCCTGAGCAGGCGGCAAGCTAAGGTGGACGTGCGGACGAAGGGCAGCGGCAAGACGGGGGCAGCCAACGTCTACCGCACGGCGGGCCGCAAGTGGGGCATTATCGTCGCCGCCCTGGATATATGCAAGGGGGCGCTGGCGGTGGTTGTTGCTGGCCTTATTGTCAGGGGCGACTACCTTCTCGTCGGCGACTCGAGTCTCTGGTGGTTGCTGACCAGCGCCCAGGTACTGGCGGCACTGGCGGCGGTAGCCGGCCACATCTGGTCGCCCTTCCTTAAGTTCAAGGGGGGCCGGGGCGTGGCCACCTTCTTCGGCGGGCTGGTCGCCCTCTGTCCGGTGGCGGCGCTCTTCGGCGGCGAGGTTCTCATTATCGGCGCGGGGCTTACCCGCTTCGTCTCGCTGGGCTCTCTGGCCGGGGCGGTGGGCAGCTACGCCATACTGGTGCCGCTGACCATTCTCAACAACTTCCCCGTAGAATATCTTTTCTACGCCCTGGTGGGCGCGGTGGTAATCTTTGTCATGCACCGCGATAATATCCGCCGCCTGGTAACGGGCAAGGAGCGCAAGTTCGGCGATAAGGCTGAGGTGAACTCCCCCCCCGGCGCCGCCAAGGGGGCAAAATAGGGCATGGCCGGGGTTGCCATAATAGGTACCACCACCTGGGGGGTGACCCTGGGGGTGGTACTGGCGCGTAATGGGATAGACGTCAGGCTCTGGGCGCGCACCGAGCGGGAGTGCTCACAGCTGCAAAACGGCCAGCACCACGCCGACGCCGTGGCCGCAATCACCCTTCCCGACAAGCTAACGATTACCACCTCGCTGCCCGAGGCCCTGGAAGGTGCCGACGCCGTCATCCTGGCCGTCCCCTCCCAGCGGATGCGCGACAACATCAAGGCCGTCTCCAGCTACCTCAAGAGTTCGATGCTGGTGGTGAGCGCGGCTAAGGGCCTGGAGATTGACAGCAACAAGCGGATGTCCCAGGTCATCGCCGACGAGATAAAACCCAGCTTCTGGCCCAATATCTGCGTCCACTCCGGCCCCAATCTTTCCGCCGAGATTCTTCAGGGCTTACCCGCGGTGGCGGTGGTGGCGGCTTGGAACGAGATGATCGCCCACAAGGCGCAAAAGCTGCTCAACACCCCCAGCATCTGCCTCTACACCAACAACGATGTCATCGGCGTCGAGCTGGGCGGTGCCCTCAAGAACATTATCGCTCTAGGCGCCGGTATCGCCGACGGCCTGGGCTACGGCGACAACGCCAAGGCGGCACTGATCACCCGCGGGCTTACCGAGATAACGGCGCTGGGCGTGACCCTGGGCGCCAATCCCCTCACCTTTTCCGGGCTGACCGGCTTAGGCGACCTCATCGCCACCTGCTCCAGCCCCTTGAGCCGCAACCACTACGTCGGCGTGGAGCTGACCAAGGGACGCTCGCTGAAGGAAATACTGGAGTCGATGACCAGCGTGGCTGAGGGGGTGAGCACCACTGTCGTCGCCCACAATCTGGCCAAGCAGTTCGAGCTGGAGATGCCCATCACCGAGAGGCTTTACAAGGTGCTCTATCAGGGGTTTGACCCCCAAAAGGCAGCGCTGGAGCTGATGGAAGCCGAAGCCAGGCACGAGCTGATGGGTCGGCGCTGGCGGCTGTTCTCGCTCTTCCGCCACTAAAAGGCTAGTATTCCGGCCGGGAAAACCCCCGCCACTTCTTGGGCTTGGGCATGTTGTTCGGGCTTAAGCTCTCCTCCAGCTCTTTTAGTAGCCTTTTCTGCTCGGCGTTCAGAGAATCGGGGGTGGCCACGAAGAGCGTCACCAGCAGGTCGCCGTGCCCCCCACCCCGCAGGTGGGCGACGCCCTTACCCTTGAGCTCAAAGACCTCCCCCGTCTGGCTGCCGGCGGGGATCTTGAGCCTGACGTTGCCGTCCAGGGTGGGCACCTCAACCTCGGTACCCAGGGCCGCCTGGGCGAAGTTGACGGGCAGCTCGTAGAGAAGGTCGTCGCGGTAGCGGCTGAAGAACTCGTGCTCCTTAACGGCTATGGCGATATAAAGGTCGCCCGAAGCCCCGCCCCTCGTCCCCGCCTCCCCCTCGCCCTTGAGGCGTATCTGGGAGCCGTTATCCACCCCGGCGGGTATCTTGACCTCAATCTTGCGCTTGTGCCGTTCCTTGCCGCTGCCCTTACATCTGGGGCAGGGGTCGGTGATAATCTGGCCCTCGCCGCGGCACTGGGGGCAGGTGGCGGTCTGGGCGAAGCGCCCGAAGATGCTCTGGTGGACTCTACGCACCTGGCCGCTGCCGTTGCAGTTGGGGCATCGGCTGGGCTGGCTGCCCGGCTGGCTGCCCGTACCCCGGCAGGTTGGGCAGTTCTCGGTGCGCGATATGGACACCTTCTTCTCGCAGCCTAGGGCGGCTTCCTCGAAGGTGAGGGTTATTTCGTAGCGAAGGTCGGCGCCCCGCTGTGCCGTCTGGCGCCGGGCGGCGGCTCCCCCGCCGAAAAAGGCGTTAAAGATGTCGCCGAAGCCGCCGAAGTCAAAGCCCTCGAAGCCCTGCCCGAAGAACCCCTCGGCGCCGCTGTGACCGTAGCGGTCGTAGGCGGCGCGCTTATCGGGGTCGCTGAGCACCTGGTAGGCTTCGTTGACCTCCTTGAACCTCTCCCCGGCCATGTCTTCGTGGTTGTGATCGGGGTGGTACTTGAAGGCAAGCTGGCGGAAGGCCCGCTTTATCTCTTCGTCGGTGGCGTCGCGGTCAACGCCCAGGACTTCGTAATAATCGCGCTTGGTTGGCATATAATATTCTACCCTCTCCTCTTCAGTTCCCCTCCCCAGGTCTTTCTTACCACCCCAAACCCACCCTAAAGGGGGTGTTACCTCTATAAATTTCTCTCCCCACCCCTGTCTCTACTGTCACTGCGAGCCGAAGGCGAAGCAATCTCTCTAAAAAACCGGCTTTCGCCCCTCAAAACCCCTCTATTTTTGGCTCTCCGTGCTTCTGGGAAGCTCCTTAGGCGGGGTCTTAGCTCCTGGCTTTTTTAATTGCCTGGCACAGCTCTTCGGACTTTCTCGACGAGATGATAAAGGTCTGGTCGATGGTCTCCAGCTTTATCGCCTCGTTGATAAAGGCCTGGGTCAGGGCGAAGGTGCCGTCGCTGCCCTTCCTGATGCCCCACCCCCCGTAGTTTTTCACCGGGTGCTCCATCTTGTGAGGCTCGCAGTCCTGTATCTTATCGACTTCGATAGCCTTGCGGTAGATAAAGCCGAACCTTACCACCAGCCTGTCTTTGAACAGCTGCACCCTCATCTGGAAGAAGCCGATGATAATGGCGAAGGTCACGCCGATATAGAGGGCGAATAGCCACCATAACCCACCGAAGATGATGCCCGGCACCAGCCCCAGGGCTAATGCCCATAGCGAAATACCGACTATGAGCAGGGTGTTTGCCCCCAGCCGTTCCTCATAGATTGGCTTTGATGGCATTCTAGCCTCCTATATCTTGCACTCTTTTTCGACCAGCTCCACCAGGGGCTGATAGTTACCCCGGGCAGTCTTGCGGGTAGCGTTGATGCCGTGCGACTTCAACCACTGCCAGTGCTTTTCGAAGCGAAAACGTGAATTTACCATGTGTCCGCGCATACCGAGATTAGTAGCCGTCGTCAGACCGCAGACCTGACACTTATAAGCCATTTTTTAACCTCCCTTTTCCTCCTCGTTTTATACCTCTTTAAACTCACCCTCCACGGTGCCTTCGTCTTCCCCTTCTCCCCCCTCACCGCCTTCTCCCTTATCCTTGGGCGGCTCACCGGGTGGTGGTTGCTGTTGCTGTCCGTAGACGGCGGAGCCGACCTTCTGCATCACCTCGTTCAGCTCCTGCGCCGCCTTGTTGATGGCTTCGATATCCGTTCCCTGCAGGGCGTCCTTTACCGCCTTGACCTTCTCCTCGACCTCTTTGTTCAAGTCGTCGGGTATCTTGTCTTTGTTGTCCCTCAACGTTTTCTCAGCGGTGTAGGCCAGGTTATCGGCCATGTTGCGGGCCTCGATGTCCTGGCGCTTCTTGCTGTCCTCGGCGGCGTGCGCCTCGGCGTCCTTCTGCATCTTTCCCACTTCCTCTTTGGAAAGACCACTGGAAGCGGTGATGGTTATCTTCTGCTCCTTGCCGGTGCCCTTGTCGGTGGCTTTGACGTTGAGGATGCCGTTAGCGTCGATATCAAAGCTGACCTCAATCTGGGGCACGCCCCGGGGTGCGGGCAGGATGCCGTCGAGCATAAAGCGCCCCAGCGTCCTATTATCAGCCGACATTGGCCTCTCCCCCTGGAGGACGTGAATCTCGACGCTGGGCTGGTTGTCCGCCGCCGTGCTGAAAATCTGGCTCTTCGAGGTGGGGATGGTGGTGTTGCGCGATATTAGCGGCGTGGCCACCCTCCCCAGTGTCTCGATGCCCAGCGTCAGCGGGGTAACATCGAGCAATAATACATCCTTAACCTCCCCCTTGAGCACGCCGGCCTGGATAGCCGCCCCCACCGCCACCACCTCGTCGGGGTTGACCCCCTTATGCGGCTCCTTGCTGAAGAACTGCTTAACCTTTTCGATGACCAGCGGCGTCCTCGTCTGGCCGCCCACCATAACCACCTCGTCAATCTGGGCGGCTGTCTTCTCGGCGTCGGCTAACGCCTGCTTGCAGGGCTCGATGCTCTTTTCCACCAGGTCGCCCACCAGCTGCTCCAGCTTGGCACGCGTCAGGGTGATGTTGAGGTGCTTGGGCCCGCTGGCGTCGGCAGTAACAAAGGGCAGGTTGACCTCGGTCTGCTGAACGGTGGAAAGCTCGCACTTGGCTTTTTCGGCGGCTTCCTTCAGTCTCTGCAGCGCCATCTTGTCCTGCTTGAGGTCTATTCCCTGGTCCTTCTTGAACTCGTCGCAGAGCCAGTCCATAATCTTCTGGTCGAAGTCGTCGCCACCCAGGTGGGTATCGCCGTTGGTCGACTTGACCTGGAAGGTGCCTTCGCCCAGCTCCAGGATGGAAATATCAAAAGTACCCCCGCCGAGGTCGTAGACGGCGATGGTCTCTTCCTTTTTCTTGTCCAGCCCGTAGGCCAGCGAGGCCGCCGTCGGCTCGTTGATGATGCGCAGCACGTTAAGCCCGGCAATCTTGCCGGCGTCCTTGGTCGCCTGGCGCTGTGAGTCGTTGAAATAGGCGGGCACGGTGATGACCGCCTCGGTGACCTTCTCGCCCAGATAGGCTTCAGCGTCCGTCTTCAGCTTCTGCAGAATCATGGCCGAAATCTCGGGCGGGCTGTATTCCTTGTCGCCCATCTTCACCCAGGCGTCGCCGTTGGCCGCCTTGGTTATCTTATAGGGCAGCAGCTTTCGGTCGTACTCCACGGTGGGCTCATCGAACTTGCGCCCCATCAGGCGCTTGATGCTAAAAATGGTGTTATCGGGGTTGGTGATTGCCTGCCTTTTGGCGACCTGTCCCACCAGGCGCTCGCCGGTCTTGCTTATGGCCACCACCGAGGGCGTGATGCGCCCCCCCTCGGCGTTGGGGATGACCTTGGGCTCCCCCGCCTCCATAACCGCCACCGCGGAGAAGGTGGTGCCTAAATCAATACCAATAACCTTTCCCATTGTTTTATGCCTCCTCTTCTCCGTTGCCCACTACCACCATAGTGGGGCGGATTACTCTGTCGTTTAGCTTGTATCCCTTCTGCACTTCCTCGATAACGATGCCTTCCTGGCCCTTGTCCTGTCTCACCGCCTCGTGGAGGTTGGGGTCGAAGGGCTCGCCCAGCGCCTTGATTGGGGTCAGCCCCTGCGCCTCCAGGCTCGCCCAGAGCTTGCGCTCGATGAGCTTGATGCCATCCACCCAGCTCATCTTCTCCAACTGTGGCGGGATGGAGACAAAGGCTCTTTCAAAGTCGTCCAGTATCGGCAGCAGGCTGAGCACGAGTATGGAGTTGGCGAACTGGGCCACCTCCTCCTTCTCCTGCTCGCTGCGCCGCTTATAGTTTATAAAGTCAGCCTGGGCCCGCTGCCAGCCGGCCAGGTTAGCTTCGGCTTTGGCCTGCATATCACCCAGCAGCTTTTTTAGCGTCTCTACATCCTCGATGCCGCTGAAATCAGGCTCAGCTTTCGTCTTCTTCGGCTTAACCTTACTGTCTTCCGGCTTAAGCTCACTCTTATTCTCTTCCATGGGCTCTCGTGGCATCATTCTTATTCACCCCTCCCCAGGTTTTTCGTCCCACACCAAATCCCACCCTACAGAAGTGTCACTTCTATAAATTTCTCTCCCCGCCCCCCTCAAATTCCACTGTCATTCTGAAGGAACTCCTGCGTAGGCAGGAGGACTGAAGAATCTCAAAAGACCCTTCGCTGCGCTCAGGGTGACAGTGAAAGACGTCATTGTTTATTCTTTGCTCGGCCTTCTCCCGTATAACTCGGCCACCAGGCGGTTAAGCACCGAGGAAAGATAGCCCACGGTAGAGATGGTGCGGGCGTAGGGCATGCGCGTTGGTCCCACCACCCCCATAACGCCCACCGCTTCCTCGGGCAGCCCGTAGCGGCTGATGACCACGCTGCAGTCCTGGATGGCTTCCGTCCGGTTTTCCTTGCCGATAATTACCTGCACCCCCTCCTCCCCCAGCCCCTCGGGGGCGACGCTCTGGAGCAGATTGTGGCCTTCGACCAGCTCCATCAGGGCCAGCCCCCGCTTACTCTGGCGGAACTCGGGCTGGTTGAGGATAAAGTGCAGCCCGTCCAGGCGGGAAGGCTCGAACTCATGCTCATCCTCGGCCTGCATTATCTTGAGCAGGCGGTCGGTGACCTGTTTCTCGACGGAGGAAAGCTTTAGCTTCTTCTTCGAGATTTTGGCTCGGCTTAATCCCGTATAGGCCTTATTTAACTTGTTGGCTATCCTGGTCAGTTCAGATTGCGTTACCGCCTTGTCGAAGGTTATCAGCTGCTGCTTGAGACGGGCCCCCTGTAGGACGAGGACGACCAGCGCCAGTGACTCTCTCAGGGCGACCAGCTCTAGATGCTTGAACTGGCAGCTAGCTGTCTTGGGCATGGCCACGATGGCGATGTTACGGACCAGCTGGGCGGTTAGCGTCGCCGCCAGGTTCAGCCACTCCTCCATCTCCCTTTCTACCTGGTGGAAGAGGTGGCTTATCAAAAACTGCTCGGCTAGGGGCAGCTCGATGTCGCTTAATGTCTCCACGTAGAAGCGGTAGCCCTTGTCCGAGGGGATACTCCCCGCGGAGGGGTGGGGGCGGATGATATAGCCCTCCTGCTCCAGGTGCGCCATCTCGTTGCGGATGGTGGCCGGGCTTACCGCCAGCTCGTAGTCGTTGATGATGCTCTGGGATGGCACGGGCACCGCCCGCGTGATGTACTGCCCCACGATTGATTTCAGTATGGTCTCGCTTCTAGGTGATAGCACCTTAAAGCCTCCTGTTTTTGAGTTAGCAGTCTAAGGCTTAGACTGCTAATCATATCTAAATTACCACTTTGGAGGTAAATTGTCAATAGGAAAAGCGTTTAGAGGGTGTTTTTTGCCCATGCCTCAAATTCTACTGTCATTCCTGTGAAGACAGGAATCCAGTCCCCTTCTCTCCCCACCACCTTTTTGTGCGTACATCTTTCTTTCCCACCCTGCCCGCCCAACAGAAGTCTTTCAAGAGGGGGCGAAGCCCCCTCTTGGACTCCCCTAAAATATGTGGAGCTAGCGTCCCCTTTGGGGGTTTTAAAGGGGGCGGAGCCCCTCTTTACCTTAGAGGGCGGTGGGTGGGAATAGATAAAATCGGGGTGGGGTAGGGCGTACCTCCAACAGGAGTTCTAGAGTGTGAATACCCTTTAAGGGTGGGCAGGGTGGGTAATAACAACCTACGCTAACAAAGGTGGTGGGATAAAAACTACGCCCGGCAAAGGGGCGTTTTCTATCTAAACAGCCACTCCCCGAATTTGATTGCCAGCCCCCCGCTGTGCTATATTTAATTCAATGGATATCACCTGGCTCGGTCATTCCTGCTTCAAGCTCAGGGGCAGCCATGCCACCGTCATCACCGACCCTTACTCACCGGAAATCGGTTACTCTATGGGCAAGCCCACCGCCCGCATTGTCACCCTTTCCCACTCCCACCCCGGCCACTCCTACGCCAAGGGCGTCGGCGGCGAGCCCAAGATAGTAGAACGCCCCGGTGAATACGAAATCGGCGGCGTGCTCATTATCGGCATCGCCACCTTCCACGACAAGGAGAAGGGTAAGAAGTGGGGCAAAAACACCGTCTACCTGCTGGAGATAGACGAGATAACGATTTGCCACCTCGGTGACCTAGGGCACGTCCTTACCGGCGAGCAGGTCGAGGAGATTGACGATGTCGATGTGCTCTTGCTTCCGGTGGGCGGGGTGGCCACCATAAACGCCGCCACCGCCGCCGAGGTGGTGCGGCAGATTGAGCCCAAGGTGGTCATCCCCATGCACTACAAGACACCGTCGCTCAAGATGGCACTGGACCCCGTGGAAAAATTCCTCAAGGAGATTGGCGCCAAGCCGGTTGAACCGCTGGCCAAGTTCTCCGTTTCCAAGTCGAGCCTGCCTCCCACCACCCAGGTCGTCCTCCTCGACTACCCGCATTAAATCTCTAGAGCTTCGAAACCTTAATCACCAGCACCACCATCACGATGACCATTAATACCATCACCACCAGGAAGACTATCACCACGACGCCACCCACGGGCAGCAGCCACTCCGACCAATCCGTCCCCTCCGGGTCTTCGGGCTGGGACACCTCGGCTACCGTGCCGGTCGGTAAGGTTGGCTCAGGCTCGGTGCTGAAGGCGCTGACGGCGCTCCAGGCGCTGCAGCTATCGGCGCTGACCGCCCTCACCTTCCAGTAGTAGGTGGTGTCGTAGTTCAGCGATAAGTTGCACTGCCAGGCGGTGCTGTGCAGGGCATAGCCGTCGGTCTTTAAGATGGTAGGGTTGTCGAAGGTGGCTATGATGGAGACCATAAGCTCATAGCTGTCGGCACCGGCGATAGCGCTCCACTGGAATATCGGATCGACGGGAACCCCGCTGGCGCCGGGGGGAGGGTTTTCCAGCTGCGGAGCGGGCGCCTCGGTGCCTATGGGGGTGCTAAACGACCACTTCTCCGACCAGGGACTTAAGACCGGCTCAATAGCCCTTACCCGCCAGTAGTAGGTGGTGGCGGGTGAAAGGTTAGCGAGGTGCACCGAGCTGCCCTGGGTTGTGCCCTCGAAGCCATCGGGGAGCTCGGAAAAATCGGTCTCATAGTTAAGCTGCCACCGGTAGGCGGTGGCTCCGGGCAATGTATCCCAGTCGAGGCTTATGTTCATAACCGTGCCCTCGATGAGCATGCCCACCCCCGGCGCCCCGTCGAACGGTGAGCCTAAAATAACGGGTGCGCCCAAGCTGTCGATATAGCTCACCAGGCTGGTATGGGCGCTGTCGACTGACCAGAGCTGTTGCCCATGGCACCAAAGCCCCGCCAGCTTAGCCCCCTCCTCCAGCCCCCGGCTCACGCTTTCAAAGCTCGGCCCCAGAGGATATGTCGGGTTCAGGCAGCGCTCCATCCCCCCGTCGGCATCGGAGTTGGCGGCATAGAGCGTCCCCTCGGCGGAGACTATCAGTTTATTAATCTCGCCCTCGGCGAGGCTATCGATAGCTTCCCAGTCATCACTCTTGCCAATGACAAAGCGGTAGATACCCTCGCCGGCGCTTTCGCTGGCGGCATAGACGATACCGTTATCGCCGTAGTCGGGGTCGAAGGCGACGGTTATAACGCCGCTCAAAGGCGCCGAGACGGCATCCAGGGGCAACGGCTCAAACGACTCCCCGTTATCCCCCGACCAGTATACCCAGCCGTCTTTATTGCCCACCAGGATGGTCTCGTCCTGGCTATGTTCAGGCGACAGGGCTATGGAGTTCAGGGACTGCTCACCGACAATCGTCCCCTCAAAATAGCTCAGCCCGCTGTTGGTGGTGAAGTAGAC
>Ga0315545_1000945_pt1 | contig 29789 bp, 19 predicted proteins | sample SalMarSW160210MG_FD_203096 | JGI IMG/M metagenome (GOLD analysis project Ga0315545, IMG submission 203096) | Salt marsh sediment microbial communities from the Plum Island Ecosystem LTER, Massachusetts, United States - Salt Marsh Sediment SW1602-10 ...
TGCGGGGCGGTGGAATTAAAGTGCGCCTGCTGCAATTTAATAATCCCGAAGTTAGAATGGATCTTTTACAGCCTCAAGCCTACCAAATTGCATCTGCTAAGGAGGAGTGGTTTCCTCCAACAATGCATACGAAGTATATTGAGCAGCGTAAGAAAGAAGAGTTAGAAGAGAAGCGGGTGGCACGAGAGGAAGAAAGAGAAGAGCGTAGACGTGAACTTGAGGAGAAGAGAGGGGACCGCTTTGGTGGAAGGTCGGGCGGAACAAGGCCTAGTACCGGCATGGCGGGTCGTAGTCCATATGCTGATATCTACGGTGGTGGCACGAGTCCTTATGGGGATCGGAGAACCAGGAGAAGTCGTACTGATCGAGGGACGTCTGAAAGAGGTGGTCTTTATGATGGGACACGTTTACCGGCCAGAGACAGAACATCGCGGAGGCGAAGTCGGGATAGTCGTGATACCACTGATATGGATTATCTGTACATGTCGGAAACCAGCACAGGTGCAAGAACTGTTGAGAAGTCTGGTTTGGATAAAGTTTATGATGAATTCTACGAGGTTCAGTTGGATTATAGGACGAACCCTGCTGAGATGGAAGAGCCGTTATTGTTTTGGGCGCACGATGATACTGTGGAGCCGTTAAAAAGTTACCGCTATAGGATACGGTTGGGAGTTTTCAATCCGGTAGCTGGGACTAAACATGTCAGCGAGCAAGACTTATCCAAGATGGACCAAGTTATTTTGTGGAGCGAATTTTCTGATGTAACAGAGCAAGTGACGATTCCTGGATGGATGTATTTCTTTGCACAGGACATACAAGAGACTGCCAAAACAGTTACGGTGGAAGTTGCGAAGTACGTATTAGGCTATTGGTACAGTCAAGAGTTCTTGGTTAATCCCGGCGAGGTTATAGGCAAAGAGGTTAAGAATGAAACCCAAGAGAGTGAATTTGTCGGTAGAGCAGTGGCAGAGCGATATGGAACCGTTACGTCATCGCCCCGAAGCCAGTTCGGGGATGAGCCTGATGTGATTGACTATAATACAGGGGCAATTATGGTGGATGCTGTGCTTGTTAATGACTGGTTGGGTTCAGGCGTAGGTCAATTAAGTCGGCGGAACTACTTCAATGTGCTGTACAGTTTCGATGGAATGAATATCGAGCAGATGCCCATTAAGCCGAGCAATTGGAGTGCGGAACTATTGGCTATGTCAAACGAGATAAAAAGAGTTCAGAAGGAGGAAAAGGAGCCTTTGCGGGCCTGGGACAGCTCTACACGACGGAGAAGAGGACGTGGCGCTTTGGAGGGATACGAAGGTATGGCGGGGTCCGAATACGAGATGATGCTACAGCAGATGATGGCGGATTAGCTTCTATGCGAGTCGGAGGGCAGCTTCAATTTTTCATAAATTACTCAAACTGACCTATTTACTAACATTATTATTGATAAGTCTTTTATACGCCTCAGGCGTATTAATTTACAAAGACATATATTGCCTTGTCATTCTGAGCCCTTCGCTGGGCTCAAGGGTAAACTCCACGAAGTTAAGCGAAGAATCTGTCCAGAGAAAATATGGATTTTCTTTTGCTAAAGCCGGATGCTTCGCCTTTCGGCTCAGCATGACAATAAAAACGGTCAGTTTGAGTAAATTATGAATCTTGCGTTGTCAAGGCTCGAAATATCTTCACTGCGAGGGGATTATTTTTATACATCATTTCTTTACAGATGTGTCAGCGGAAAATTTGTCGACATTATGTGAGTGAAGGTTGACAAGGGTATATATAATACTGATTGTGAATAATCAATGCGCTTATTCATGTCATTTCGAGCGATTCAGCCTTTAGCCCTGAGCGACCTGTGGTGAGCGAAGTCGAACCAGGTCGAAGGGGAAGCGGAGTCGAGAAAACTGCTTTTTAATGGCTAAGCTATAGATATACTTCTGCACTTCGCCCATTAAGGGCTTCGGTCTCCACAGTCCTATGGACTCCTTACGGAGGATACCTGATGGCGGAAGTGACAAAGGCATAAATATTAAGCACAATTGATATAAGGTGCAGGTGTGATAGGTTTGATTAGTAGTGAGATAATGAGGTTGAAAAGTAATTCTGTCTGTTAAAAATAAAAGTTGCGAATGACATCGACTTGTTCTAAAATTAATCTTTTGGGTCGATTTTGAAAGGGTGGCGGTATGAAGTACGACGTGGCTAACTTGGCGCTGGCGCCGGAGGGTAAGAAACGCATTATCTGGGCGGATAATGATATGCCGGTTTTGGCGGCGATTCGAAAGAGGTTTGCGAAAGTCAAGCCTTTGAAGGGTAAGAATGTCTCTGCGTGTCTGCATATAACAGCGGAGACGGCCAATCTGGCGCGGACGCTAAAAGCCGGCGGCGCAAATGTTGTTCTTTGCGCATCCAATCCGCTAAGTACTCAGGATGATGCGGCTGCTTCGCTGGTGAAGGATTTTGATATAGCTGTCTTTGCTATTTGCGGTGAAAATCGCACTACGTATTATAAGCATATAAATGCAGCGGTTGACAACGAACCTGTTATTACGTTTGACGACGGCGCGGATTTAGTTAATGAGTTGCATACGCGAAGAAAAAAAGATGCGGTGCGGATTATAGCCAGTATGGAAGAGACAACTACGGGAGTTATTCGGCTGCGGGCGTTGGCTGATGAGGGCAAATTGAAATTTCCGGTTATTGCGGTAAATGACGCTGCGAGCAAGCATTTGTTTGATAATCGTTATGGTACCGGGCAGTCGACGGTTGATGGCATTATTCGCGCTACTGATTTTTTAATGGCAGGTACAAAGGTTGTTGTGGCTGGTTACGGCTGGTGCGGCAGAGGTTTTGCCATGCGGGCCCGTGGTATGGGAGCTATTGTAATCATAACGGAGGTCGACCCAATCAAGGCACTTGAAGCAGCGATGGATGGCTTTGAGGTTCTGCCAATGGCGGAGGCGGTTCAGGTGGGAGGCTTGTTTGTAACATTAACGGGAAACAAGAATGTCATACGGGCAGAGCATTTTCGTGCTATGAAGGACAGGGCAGTTGTTGCCAACAGTGGACATTTCAATGTCGAGATAGACATACCGGCTCTTAAAAAACTGAGCAAGAAGGTGAATCGAAACGTACGCAAACATATTGACGAGTATGTGCTGAGAAATGGTAAGCGAATATATCTTTTAGCTGAGGGCCGGTTGATTAACCTTGCCGCGGCTGAGGGCCATCCTGCATCTGTGATGGACATGAGCTTTGCGACGCAAGCTCTGGAGGCAGAATACGTTGTCAAAAATCAGAGTAAACTCACTGTCGAAGTACACAATGTCCCAATGGAGATAGAACAAAGGGTTTGCAAGCTCAAGCTTAGATCGATGTCGATATCCATAGACAAACTCACGGATGAACAGATCGCTTATCTTGCTACCAGTGGTGAAGGGACATAACCGAACCTGGATTGCGTATTGCGTTTGTCTTATGGCATATTTTACTTTGTGAGATGCGAATCACGTGCGGTGGGACGGAGCCTATGGTTAAGGCAGAGCCGGAAAAGACACCAAGAGTAGTGTCGAAATCCTTTATGACTGTTGGCCCAACGCTGCACTACAGCCACGAGAACGTGCAGAGATGTTGGCTGTTTGCGGTTGTAGCGTTTGGATTGAATTGTCTGTTCTGGTCGAAGATAGTTACAGGCAGCTTCTGGTCGTTTGACCTTAATGCTCTGGGCAAGGCTGTAAATTGGCGGCTGGACCAGTTTGCTGTGGGGGGTGTGAGTATATTTGAGTATCCCTGGCAGATCCTCGTATTGGGTCTATTGATGGGCGTCCTTGGGATGGCGCCACTATTGATGTCACAGCTTTTGAGCTTTCGCTACAGTGTTCTTTTTGTGTTAGGGGTATTTTTCCTGGCGAACCTGCCGGGTTTTGCTATTTGCCTGTTGGTGAGTTGTATTGCTGTAGCGTGTCGTCCACTTCGCTTTCGGTCACGGATTATAGCAATAGCATTATGCACGGCTCCACAGCTTGCCTATTGGGGATTTTTCGGGGGGGCAAGAGGTGTGGAGCCTATCGTATGGGGGTTTTCCTTTGCGCCGTGGGTTTGTGCGTGGCTCATCGGCCTGATTGTGGCGGGGGTGGTTCTTGGTATAGGGCATTACACGCGTTATCGACCAGGTTTGATATGGATATTCACCTTTGTCGTACTTTTAATGGCCATCGCTCTGTTTGAAGGTAAGATTGGTTTTGATGAACTCGATTATCAACTGTATGTGGCAAAAAATAATCCGGAACAGGTCAGTGAATTTCACGACCACAGCATGACCGAGGCGCTGGACAAGACCATTGTTGACCCTGCAGTTAAAAGATATTTGGCTGGTTTTTTCTATCCCACCGAGGCAATACCGTTGCGGGAAGAACTTAAGCGAGAAATTCAGATTCAGTTGGGTTACGACCGTTGGCCAAGCTGGTTCATCGTGCCCGAAGAGTTTAAGTATCAAGAAAAACGACAGTGGCTCGATGAACAATATGACCTATTCCTCAGTCCGCCAAAGCCATGGTGGATGCCGACATGGCTTCACAGTCAATTGACAAAAAGGCGTGTAGTTAGCCAGCGTATGCCTATTGCTCTTTACTACAAGGCGCTTTTGAGTGAATACAGCCCGGATATCAAATTGCTTGGTGAAGAGGAAGTGTTGCACTTCTATAGTGATTATCCTCGTGAAAGATCGAGAGATGTTTGGTACCGATTATTTCTGGAGTTTGGTGACAGTGCTGAGTCTCTTGAAGCTCAATGGCGGATTGCCAAGCACTGGGCAGGACAGGGCAGGTTTGACCTGGCTGACGAGCTTCTTACTGAAACTCAAGTTGATTTGCTTGAATGTACAGAGGATATTGACAAAGAACCAACCGAGGCCGATACATTCTTTAGCCCGTTTAGTCCTCCTGTAGAGTCTGTAATGAGCTTGGTTAAGTTGAAGGATTTGCAGAGAAGAATAGACCAGCTACGTAACCTGATAAGTACTGAAAATAGGACCGATGAGGTTGCCTCATTGAAACGTTTGGCCAGGTTTGTAATGCTGAGTCCGCATAGCCTGGATTATGGATGGCACCTCGATGCGCTATTAAATCAGATGGGGCAGGAGGATCCGCTTCGCGACAATATACGGTTGGCGAAAGCTAATCTTGTTGCAGATGAGCAGCTTCGTGCCGAACAATTGGACCAGCTACATAAAGAGTTCCAAGATACCGATGGAGGTATGCAGGCGCTGTATGAGCTTGCTCGTTTGAAGATACGTTTATATCAGGATGAATCAAATCCGGAGCAGAAGAAAAAACGCCTGGCGGATGCGAGGTCAGCTCTTACGAGTTTTTTGAGCCTTTATCCTGAGAGCTATTGTACTGAGCAGGTAAAGAAGAATCTGGATGCCCTACCAACAGTTGAGTGAAGGTAGAGTTTAGAGACCCACCTTTGTTTTATTACTCAAACTGACCGATTCTTTCCCGAAGCCAGTTCGGGATTCCCGCGCAGGGCCTGTCCTGAGCCTGTCGAAGGGCGGGAATCAATTAAAGTTTGCAGCAAATTGGATTCCCGTTCCCCGGTCGTAGCCGAGGACAAGTTTCACGGGAATGACAAAGTGCAATATATTGTTGTCAAATAGTTACTTATGTTGATTTTCAATTTAAATTCGGTCGGTTTGAGTTATTAATTGAAGGTTAGAAGGCATTGATGCGCTATTCTTGTGGCTTTTGTGGCATGTGTCAGGTGATTAAGAATCAGGCGTAGCAAAGTATGCTGTTTTAACAGGCCAGAAGCGGCGTTTTTCGAGAAGTGCTCAAGTCCTTGTCATTTTTTTAGCGGGACTTGGGTAACAATCCAGCATAAAAAGTAAAGTATTTTGAGTGGTTACAAGTGAGAGCCAGCCGATTTGACTTATTTGTAAGCTTTGTTATAATAAAGAGTAATGAGTGATAGACTTTTGACTGTGAGCTTTGCAATTTTGCAAGGATTCAGGAAGACAAGTATGAAAGGTACAACTGATGAGTCAATTTCGTCTGATATAAGTGAGCAGAAGATTTTGCTGGTAGGGGACATAGACAGGGCGTTTTTGGATCCTGATAATGTCAGACAGCGTGATTGGGAAGTTCGAGATGATACCGCAGACGGAATCAATGCAGCAGCGAAGAACAGTTTTGCTGTGATTGGAGTTGTAATTTGCGGAATATCAGGCAGGTTGAGTTCTACTTTGAGGTCTTTAAGGGAAGTTAGTGCGGATGCAAAGATAGTTCTTCTGGCAGAGATGTATGAGGAGCCGATTGTAAGGCAGCTTATAAATTCGATTGTTGACGGCACGAGTCTGGCGGATGATTATCTGATTTGTCCTATACAGGCCAAGATGTTCTACGACTTTGTTGTTGGTAGAAAGGCACGCGCACAGGATGTAAACGTCTCAGTTGCTGCTGAGGATGTTGAGTTTGACAGGCGAATGAAGCAGCTTGAGAAGTTGGCTACCGAGGATGACTTGACGGGCCTTAAAAATAGAAGGTATATATGGGAGTTCTCCAGGCAGATTTTAAAGCAAGCTGAGAAAGAAGATGGACGAGTGACGTTGCTTGTTTTTGACATCGATAACTTCAAGCATTACAACGATATTTATGGGCATGTCGCAGGAGACAAGATTCTAAAACAAGCGGCGATTCTAATGCGGCGATGCTGTAGAGCACACGATGTTGTAGGTAGAATCGGAGGAGATGAGTTTGCGGTTGTTTTCTGGGATGAGCCTATAGCAAGATCATCTGGAGCTGAAAAAGAAAGGCGTTTGGCAACGGCTGACCATCCCAGCGAGGCGATTTTTATAGCAACACGCTTCAGGAAGGAGTTCGAGAAGGCGGAGTTGCATTTGTTAGGTCCGAAAGGTGAGGGGATTTTGACCATAAGTGGGGGATTGGTAAGTTTTCCTCGTGACGGTTCAACTATTGAGCAGCTTTTTTTACGGGCGGATTCTGCGCTTCTTGAAGCGAAACGCAGCGGTAAGAACAGGATCTATCTCGTCGGTGAGCCACAGAGTGACATTGCTGACCTGGAATAGAAAGTTTAATCCTAAATAAATCAAACGGATAGATTCCTTTTGTCATTTCCACACAGAGCCTGTCCAAAGCGGGAATGACACAAAGAATCGGTCAGTTCGAGTACACTATAAGGTAAATTCCGGATGCATGACAATAAATGTATGAATAACAATACCCAAGATACTTAGGTATTCTTTTTATCTGAGGTAAATTTTTTATTTGAGGTATTCTTATTATTTTGAGGGATTTTTATTTGAATAAGTGTGGATTTTCCAGGTGGCGTTCTGAGTCCATTCAGCTAAAAGCAGCTATTGTAAGTTGGTTGAATTTGGATTGTGATTGCAGGGTGTTGTGAAGGCAAAGCCTTAGATTGCTATTGCTCTGGGAGAATAATAGTCTTGGTTGGGCTGACCAGCTTGTAGCGTATTCCCCGCCAGCGGATTGTTCTGCCAAAGGCTGAAGTGATAATGCAAAATAGCAGCAGCAGAGACCAAAGCCAAAAGGCGAGGATGTCGATGGTCGTTGCGGGTCTGAGCTGCTGAATATCTTTCGGCAACAATATGGCGACCGTTTTCCAGCGCATTATTGCCCGGAATAATTGGCTTACGAAGAAAATTATCGGTACAGCGGCAGCAAGAGGAAGCGCTGAGAATTGGAAATTAAAGATGTGAAATTTCACATGATGTATTGCTATAAGCAGAGCAAGAGCGGCTCCACCCCATAAACCCAGCGCAGAGTATAAGCTGGTTAAGAGCCCAAAGGACCAGGTTAGCGGCGCATACACGCGGGTAATGAGAAGTTGTCGCCGGCTGAATTCGAGCAGACCCCTCCATGTAGTTGTTTCGTAAGAGGCGGCTAAACAGGTGGGAACGAATGCAACTAATAGTCCAGCTTTTTTTACGGCACGACTGAGGGAGAGGTCATCGCTTAATACGGTTTGCCAGATTTTATCAAGGCCCAGACGGCGAAAGTCCTCCAAGCGGATGGCCATGGAACCACCCCAGGCTTGATTGAAGGGCGTGTTGCCGAGCAATTGCGCGACCCTGGCGTTTAGAGCTGACAGGGCAATCGTAGCAAGGTTGTTCTTTCTTGGGATAAACCAGCGGTAGCCGCTGGCGGCGCCATTTTTTTTCAGGCGGAGCGGCCAGACCAACTGACTCAACCAATAATCGGGAACGCAGATATCAGAATCGGCAAAGGCCAGGACGTCAACATCGTTGTTAATAAAATTGTAACAGTACAATAAGTTGTGAATCTTCTGACTGCATGAGTCGGTGTGACCGGCGACAAATATCTGCACATCCTGGGCTTTGGAGCTTGAGGCCAATTGTTCTTTTAACTTTTGTAGTTCATCGTATGCGGGATCGGACTTTTCGGCGACAACAAACCAGAGCACATAATTCTCATAGTCCTGATTGAAGAATGAAGCGATGTTTTTATGGAACTGAGAATCCAGGCCTTTGCAGGGTACGATGAGGACGGTGTGCAGAAGGTGCCATGAACGTTTCTTTCTGAGTTTTGATCGCGCAAAGCGATAGTTGTTAATCGACTGCAATAAGGATAGTAATTGTGGCAAAATTGCAGCCAGGGCTATATAGAAATACCAATCCATTTTGAACCGGATTTTTTCGTTTCAATTACACAAATTATCACGTATCGCCAGTTGCGTACGTGCACAGAAAACGATGTTATTAACTTAGTAAAATTGAGAGAAAAAGCCAGCGTTTTCTTTGGTTGAGTTCTAATACTAATCGTGTTTGATATTTGCGTCTTTGTCATTTAGACTGTAGCCCCTTGGGTGCTTCAGTCGAAATGACAACTGACCTTTTCAACAGAGAAACTTTAACTGTTAGGATATTGAAGCAAGCGGTACTAAGGATTCGATTAGCTCGGTGATAGTGTATGTCTTTGCCAGGTCTATGGAAAGCAGATATCCGTGATTATGGTCGGACGCGATGATTAGCGCATTCTTTGCCGCTTGGTACCAACCTTTAGGTTGAGGCTGATGGCCCAGAACAAAGAAATCGACGTCGAAAAGCTTTGCCATTTTGTCAAACGAGGCTTGACTGTGCCTTCTGCCCCAGGTTAACAGATAAGCCGAGCCCGGCCTTCGACAGTCGTCTGGAGTGATTTTGCTGCGAAGGATATCGGGATCAAATTTGTCAACAAATCTGTCACTGGGCAGTGAATGCGAGATCCATATTCTGTTGCTACACTTGACGGCTAAAGGTTGCGATAGCAACAGCTCTTTTATGGCGGATTTTATATCGGGGTAGGCATTTTGGAATTCGCGTTGCAGAGCCTGGCACATTGCGCTGTGCATCTCTTTACCGTCTTTCATTATTTCAGAGTCATTTATGGAGGCAGTATCGTGATTTCCCGTGACTATATGTAACTGGCTGGGAAAATCCAATTTATAGCGGACGGCATCAAATAGCAATTTGTATGATAAGCAGCCACCTTTGATATCCTGTGGACCGCCGTGGATAATTTCCTGCAAGATGAGGTGTCTTTTGGGATTATTGGTAAGGTCTGCAAAGGTTAGCGCTCTTTCAAAATTCCGCCGGTGACCATGCATGTCTCCGGTTACTACAATGGAGCCATCAGATGGAAGGTTGATCACATTACCGCGTCGGAATTCATCTGCATAATTGGCACCTTTGGCCTTTTTGAGCATATCAATTGTTGTTTGGGACATCTTTGACTGCTTTTATTTTGCCACTGAAAATAGTATGTATCATCAGGTCCAGCCTTTGTATGACCGCCATCATATTAGTTGGCCGCTGCGCAGGGTCGTCTTTAATACAATCCATTACGAGTTTAGAAACTCCTAAAGGAATTTTGTTCTTTAGCTCATGGGGCGCCGGACAGGTCTTTGGCACGACGAGTCTCGAACCAGTTTTCTGATTGGGTATTAGAGTAGGGATGTTCTTTCCCGTGAGAGCCCAGTACATTGTCGCGCCGAGATTAAAGATGTCGGTTTTGGGGCCAAGTGATTTTCGCCTGACCTGTTCTGGTGCGATGTAATCGGGGGTGCCTTGGATACGAGCCTTGATTGTACCTATCTTGCAGCTCTGGCCTAGGTCTATGATTTTAATTGAGCCTGCCTTATTGATGAGGATATTGTTGGGCTTCATATCACAGTGGACATATCCTTGATGATGTATGGCGTTTAAGCCGGTTGCAACCATTCTGAATACGAGTAAGACATCGCCAAGGCTTAGAGTGGGGCTGTCTTCGAGGGTTGTGCCCTCAAACATTTCCATAGAAAGTAACATCTCTCTTAATTTGAACATGCTGCGGATTTTCCTGAGCTTGTAACATTTACGCACGTAAGGATGATCAATGTGCCTTGCGACTTTGTACTCGTTCTCGGTTTGTTCGAAAACCCTCAAATCCTCAGGTTTTTCGTATATTACCCGTTTCAGTGCTACATTTGTTTCATCCTCCTGATTCTTTGCAAGATAAATTGTGCTGCGGGCACCGGTTCCGATTCGCCGGATTATGGTGAAATCGCCAACACTGAGTATGTCTTTGGCCATATAAGCAAGAACCTATAAAAAATCTATGCGTTATAACATAGTTAAGATGCGCAAATTTACTTTCTTGTTCCTGTAATATTGCACTTCAGCCTCTGCGTTGCTACAATAAACAGCGATTTTGCAGAAAGTAGCTGTAACGTACCGTACTAAAGCTTTCGTAGGTTGGGTAAAGTACAATACAATCAGGCATTTGTCCAGTGTCCGATATAACGAAGCCAAATGTTTTTGGTTTGCATAACACTTTTTCCTAACCTATCGGCAAAAAAAGACAGATCCTGAGAAAGTTGTTGTGGTTTAGTTACTGTTAAATAATAATGAGTATGTATATTCGGGTAATGTGAAAGTATTGCTCGTTTTGTCGTATAATATTTCCCCGATAGCTCAACTGGTAGAGCGAGCGGCTGTTAACCGCTAGGTTGTAGGTTCGAGCCCTACTCGGGGAGTTTGGATATGACAGGAGGTCCATTCTGGGTATATGTTCTTCAAAATCCTGCAGGCAGATTCTATGTAGGTTCCACGGACAACCTTTCCGAGCGCATCAAGCAACACAACCCCTCAGTCACAGATTATCACGGTTTAAAATACACCCACAAGAATGGTCCCTGGAAGATAATCTACTATGAAAGTTACCAAACAAGGTCTGAAGCAATGGCGCGAGAAAGATTCATAAAAAGCCGCAAATCCTCTGCATGGATCAGAACTTACCTGCTCAATTGGTAGAGCGAGTCCCGAAGTACTTCGGGATTAACCGCTAGGTTGTAGGTTCTCTCGATGTACATCGGGATACTCGGGGAGGTGTAAGCCATTTTTATTAAATGACTTATATTTTACGGTACAACCACTCCAAATATCCTCCTACCGTTTTGGTTGCTTTACGGTTGCGGCTCGTACTTCTTTTCAGAATTTGAAGTTACCGCTTCTTTCAAACGTTGAACCTAGCGGCGTTGCTTACGCTATATCCATCCTTGTAATAGTTATTCTTATTACTATCGTTTCTTACTTACGATCGGCATGCTGTCGGATTGGTCCAGAATCTCCATCAAACGTCGCTTTCTCGCATGTTTTTGTTTGAGGCTATCCAGGTACTGTTTCCATTGAGATTGCTTTTTCTCCCGTCTCATGATTCTTTCTGCTTTGCGCAAATAACCGGCGGCTTGTTCGTATGCACTTGGTTTGGTCTGATGAATAAGATTATCCGCCATCGTTTTCCAGATTGACACTGAACGCTTCGGGGCATAATACTGAATTGCCGCGGCGACTCTATCATCGTCAATGCTGAACCAGCCATGCTTATTATTCTGAAGTTGGTCATACCAAAAAAGTAGCTTTTCAGGCTTCTTCTCCAAAATAGCAATTTCTATAAGAATATTCACCATCGGAAATGTATTGCGAAAAGATGCATCAGGTTTAGTTTGATTGGATGTTCCAAGCGGCCAGCCTTTTTGTTGCCAGGGCAATTCCCCTTTTTCGAGGTAAGTCAGGAGGTGCTCTCGTACTTTTGGCCAGGTTTTGGTTTTTGCATTAGCCTTTTGGCATTCGAGAAAGGCCTTTTCTGAAGGATAACGCACAAACTCTTCTGTTTGTATCGTTGCTACGGCAATCCAGTCTTTTTGAGAAACCCGTATTTCTTTTAATCTGTGTCGCAAATCGGAAGCAATACCGGGCAATTCTTTTTCGGTTTTGCGGGTACCTTCCTGAATCCAGTGTTCCGCGTCTGCGTACCGTTCTTCTACAATTAGATGTTCCACCAGTCGAGTGTAACTACCCGTCTTTTGGGCCTCAGCTTCACAGAGCGGAATGATCTCCTCTTTTCTTCCAGCACACTCCAGTGCATGGATAATCCAGTCACCGAGTCGGTCGCGAGTATAGTTTCGGTGAAAATCATTCTCGGTTCTGGAATGTTTCATTTGGCCAAGCTGTTTGAGCAGCCGGTCAGCCAGAGCATTCCAATCCATCTTTGTATGACTACGGCCAAGATACTCACCGAAAACATAGAATACGTCATAATCATCCTTCAGGACAACATTCACGGCCCATGCCAACTTGTCCACCGTAGCCATAGAAGATTGCTCCAGTGCCTTTACAATGACCGACATACATCCCTCTATTTCCATGGCGGTCTCACCTTCATCATGACTTTCCTCGATTTGCCGGTTGCCAAGTTCAATAAGTTCTTTCCCCAACTTTATGACTTCGTCCGCATGACCGGCCTTCAATAACGTTTCCAGCTTGACACGTATTTCAGAGTAGTCCGGGGTATAACCTTCGTGTTGCCAGTAATTCTGCCAGCCGGGCTCACTGCTGATTTCACGAATTTCTTTTTTCAGGCGATTGATCAGGGATTTTACGTTTCCCGAAGCAAGCTGTTTGCGGTCCGTCAATTCCTGAGCTATTTGGGGAAATTTTCCGGCCAGTTCAAAGATCAATTCTGTGAGCTGCGCCTTTGTCTTGCCGTCCAGATAAGCGTTGACCTCGGATGCCACTTTTTTCGTTAGAGGCGATTCTTCGTCATAATAGCCATCTTTATCTTCGATAGCATCAATTTCGTCATCCCAACTGGCTTCATCGAAAAGCAAAAGACGTTTATCATCCTTACCAACTTTGGGAACACGCTGATTCTTCCTGATTTGCTCCAGATATTCCAATACAACGGCTACGCCATGTTTACAATCATAGCCATACGGGCAGGTGCATATCGATGTCGGCAAGCCTTCTTCGTCGATTGTAACTTGAGTGGCATATCTGTGCGTTCCGTCAACCCATGCAAGTAAACCGCCATTATCAAGCACCGCGAGTTTCGACACCAGATTCTGACGCTGATAACCCCGACCCCGTGAGACAATTTTGCTTCCGGCCCATTCTCTAAGATCGTCCCATGATAAATTAATGAATGGATTCGTTTTCTTTTTTGTCAAAGCATCACTCCTTAGTACAACAACTCCCTTCGAAAAATCACAGTCATAACCGATGGTTTTGTTTACGCAGTATAAGTGTTTTTATACAACTTGCAAGATGAATAGGTTATAACAAGATCAGAAGTAGATCCTCCCGATGTACATCGGGATACTCGGGGAGTTTATGGGGGGTTATAAGCCCTGTCTGTAAAATCCGGTTCACAAGACTTATTGTTTTTTTTATCACCCAACCTCCAAAGCCAGATTCATTTGTATCAAAGCACACCTTAAGCTTATTTATGAGACCTCTGGTGTGGTGGTGAGAAATTCGGGCTAAATCTAAGGTGTGCATAGGAAGCTAATTAGGTACGCTTTCAAAGTGAGGAGATCAACTACTTCACTGTTACATCATATAACCCAACTGTGTAAAGATGAATTAATTTTGATTGATTTTGTTCTATTACCATAAAGTTCAAAGATAACGATTGGTATAAAGTAGCAGTGTAGTTCGATATTATGAGAAAATTGTTTGTAAAAGTTTTCTTCAGCTATAATTACTCTGTCCCGAGTATATGTCCTCATTAAGTTCAGTATCGGAAAGATGACCGTACATACTCATCTGAAAAATAGCCGCGCGTAATCGTTTAGCGCGATTTCATAACTATAGCCGACAAGTAATGTCAACAACACAGGGGGTATCGAAGCAAAATAAGTGCCAGTTTTAAGCTGCGTTAGATCGATCTTTGGTACATCTACGGCTCGGTGACCAAGATTGACATACCAAGCGATGGTTTCTCTGTTTTTTCAAATGACATGAACGATTTGTGCGGCTGCGTAGCTCTTTTAAGATTCAGCAAAGCTTGCTCTGATAAGCTATTAAATTTCGAAATAATGAAGGCAGTAATTGGAACATGATTCGACTATGGTACTTCATATTGGGCCTATAATTGTCTAAATACTTAATCAAAGGTAGCTTAAGCGGCATATGGCCCTCATCTTTACACCTTCATGTGGGGAGTTTCTGGTAAATTAAACAGCTGCATAAGCTTCGCATCGTACTATCCATTATCACAAGGCGAGATATGAATATCGCAAGTGGAATAGTCGAGATATGCAGATTTCAAAGGTTTTCCTGATATTTGTGCTTTAAGCGAAAATATTGGTCATAAAAAACAATTTATTTCACATTTTAGCCCCTATTTTGGCTTTTTTAGGAGCACGACTCAAAACGAGACCTTTGTAAAAGGCCTCATTTGTTTGTCGAGCAAAAACTTGACATTTTGGACAAATGTTCGAAGGCAGATGAAAAATTGGGATTTTTTTATCTCTTGATATATAAAGAACTTATATAAGATTGCTATTAATTTTTGCTGGAAAGTTGGGTAATTTCTTAAGGTTAAAATTTGCCGATGGGGGCAATTTCTGAAAATTATAAATCGGGATTTTAAATGTTCATCGAGGGTAATTAAGGAAGAAATTTGAAAAAAAGTAAAATTGCTAAAAGGATTATTGACATTACACTTCAAAAAAGATAAAATAGCAAATATCGAGAAATGGGAGAATATGAGATATAGGTAATATCTGCTTGACAAACAAAAAGGAAACTGGTAATCTGGATGTAATAGGAAATACATATAATCCCTTAACTGCTTAAATGATAATGTGGGTAATAACTTGAAATACTGACTGTAGTGATTAAAAGCTTAAGGTGAAGAGGGTTGAACGGACAGAAGGGTTCCCCAATCCATTTAACGTGTTATGTGGTTAGAGTAAATGGTACAAAACAGGAGATACCTGATCAAAACGAATTGTTTCTGAACAAAGAATTGAATATGGAGAAAGAGAACTGATCTAAGGAGTTGAGATTTGAACGAGAGTAAATGTTTTTTGGGGGAAAAAACAATGAGGAAGTTGGTAGTGATTTGTGCATTGGCTTGTTTTGGTTTTAATGAGGTCGCAAGCGCATTTCGTCCAGTCAAGCAGAGCGGACTAAGTAAAGGAAAGTTTGCCAGCGTGAATGTTACGCCAAGTGAGATAGATCTTGGAATGGTAAATTATCCGGGTTTAGGAAAGTCCGGAATACCGGCCAAGCTGGAAGCGCACATTGTCGCCAACTGTCCACACTATGTCGCGGTATCGTTTGGGGGCTTCACGCGTATGCGTGATGGCGACAGTATACCAGCAGAGAACATATCAGTAGCAGTAAATGGAATAAAGGTTCCAGTTAATGGACGTCATGTACCGATTGCAAGCTCGCTTAGGCCAACACCCAAAGAGGGTGTTGACATTCCTATAGATATTGAGTTCGAATTGAATCGAGGTAAATATCCATTTGGTAAATATAAAGGAACGCTTGTATTTCTTGTGGCAATGAGACCATAAGAGGATGGTGATGAGGAGTAGCAGACTTACCGTTAAATTTGTGCTGACTTGTACAAAAGTACTCAGTTACAAAAAGGAAGGTATTATGAGACAAGCAACCCCATAGAGGATGGGGGAGAAAGGAGGTAGTGATGAAATTTTTATGGCTCGCAAGCATTTTTAAGCTTGCGGCCCGCCTGGAAGATTAGGCCCAATCTTCTGGCATTATAACGAATGTTGATCGCTGAATAGGGAATGAAGATCGCAGGTCGAAATCGGACATGTCAGGGGCCTCGACTCAGGTGGATAAGGCGGGCATTCCACAGGAGTCGGCGAAGTAGGTTAAGCCCGCAAGTGTGTGTGGCTCAGGCTTGTGCGTGCCTGGCCAGAAAAACTGGGTTAGCTCCGCAGTTGAATATCGACTGTTGCGGGGCACAAGTTGAGAAAGGGAGATGAAAATGTTAAAAAAGAGTATTCTTGGTGTTGTCCTGTTCGCATTAGTTGCTATGCCAGCTTATGCAGGGCATCTGAAGGCCTATGATTGGCCATGTGAGTTTTCATGGAAAGACACAAGTTGTGAGATTCCCATATACATGAATATTGGTCTGTATGTGGAAATCCTAGACCAGGATAACCTGGCAATCTACTTGGAACAAGAGGACTATGACACTTACTCAGGATGCGTCACAATCCAGATTAAGTGCAACTTTGACCTGCTCCTCCAATGCTATGTGAAGGACAACGATGCTAGCAAGGCGATGGGTGGTTCATTTACCTGCACGATTGATGTTCCAGAAGTTCCAGCGACGCTTTGCACATGTGTAGAAGAGAGAGAAGTCTGTGTAACGTATGACGAGGTTGATCTCTCTCATATCGCATTTGGCAAGAACGTTCAGGTTGGTGTAGCAGTCATTCAGGTAAAACCTGTTGGTATTCTATGGGTAGATCCGTAGTAGTTGCTTGGCGTAGAGAGCAATGGGGCAGTTATGAAGTTGTTTAGCGTAGCAGTTGTTTGTTATGTGACAACTTTTAATAACTGTCGAAAATTGCAGGATAACATAGGGAGGGATGGATAATAAGTCCGTTCCTCCCTATAGTTTTATGACTGGAACTGCTAGTAACTTAGCCACATTAGCACAGCAAAATGGTAGAAACGTCAATCATCATATTGCGGATAAATTTGGAATGTACGAGGCATGCGTCGTTTTGCGGAGGATAGCAGAGAAGCGGATTTGTTATTTGGTTCGAAAAGACCTGAGATATTCGCCGATATTGCTGTTAGCTTGATAGTTGCCCCTCAGATGTTACAGAAGAGATATTATTCTGCGCTAGATGAAGAATTTCGTTTTGCCTTGGGCGGATGCATCGCCCTTGGGCCCTTCAAGGCAGAGATGGCGTCGAATTGCTAAGCAAGTTCGGTTTAATACTATTAATACTGTCTTAAATAAGTGTTGTAGAGCAGAAGTTAGGTCTGTGATTCTCCGACGCTTTGAAGTGCTGTTGGTGGTCGGAAGACTATCATTGTTTTTAATTGCTATAAGTTTCGGTAATATATACAGCTTAGGAAATATATTCTTGACATTTTTCTCAAAATATGGTAATGTAGATAAATTCAGCAATGAAACTGGGTGGATAAGTATGGCAGCTCCTTAATAGTATGTAAAATTGACTGTGAAGGGCCACTATGGAATTTGAGAATTTGGAACAAGTGCAGATGTCAAATTGCCGAAAAGGTAATGAGCCATTGGATTGGCAGAAAAACGGGATTAATAGCAAGGGACGAGAGGCGATAGAATTGATTTCAGGTATTGAGTTGCAAATGGGCCTGGAAAGGAGTCTCTATAGAGCGATTATGGGGGATGTATAAAAAGATAACCGGTATTGTAGTGTGCAGATTTCGATGCTAAATGTTGTATAGGTAAGATTTTGAGGGGTTAGGAATGAGAAATAGACATGGCAGAATGGATTATCCGTCGTTTGGGAATCATATCCTCATGATGCGTAAAGAATCTTACAATCATGTTTTTTTGCTTATCGGAAGTATTATAGTAACGCTTTTGTTTTCTGGTCCGGTAACTGGTCAGTTCAGTGTTCAACCTATGATGATAGATTTGACCGCACAACCGAGCCAGTATATCCGAACGGGTATCGAGATTCAAAACCGGAGCAGTGATGTGACGGGAGCGGTGGACGTAAGCGTGGTGGAGTTGAGCCAATGGGAGGATGGTTCATGGAGGTCAATCGAACGGGATTCCGGGTACGATATATCCGAATTGTCTTCGTGCAGCCAATGGATAGAATTAGAGAAAAGCACTGTTGAGGTTGGTCCCCTGCAACTTGTTCCTGTGAAGGTGAACATACGAGTGCCGCCCGGAACACGAGGATTCTATGCCGCGGGTATCATTGTTGGTGTGAGGCCACCCCAAGAAGAATCGAATGTTGCTGTGCTTGTGCAATTTTTGATACCGGTTACTATTCAGATACAAAATCGGCCTTTACGGCATGAGGTTGAGTTCAAAGATATAAACATGGAGTTGCAGGAGGCGATCGGAGATACTCCGTCGACGACTATATTGACTATGGATATCGTGAATAATGGGGGTACATACTCTCGCTTGGATGGTTTTGTGAGGGTGAGGGCTTTTCTTAAGGAGCACTGGCGAGAGATTACAGTGGCACAATTCAGGCCGGTTGCAATAATTCCGGGGTCGGTATTGAAATTAACAGACGATATAGGAAGAGTGCTACCGTCGAGTAAATACAAATTATCTGGGGCATTATATGTGGATGGACGGCGCATCAAGACTATTGATAAAGAGGTAGAGTTCGCAGGTGATCCGAGTGTAACGAAAGTTGCGACCGATGCGTCACTTGATATAGAGCCGATCGAGCTTATTATGAATACAGTGCCGGGTGCTACACGAATGTCGGCTATGACGGTGTATAATCCTTCCGATGAGGCGGTAAATGTCACGGCAGCTCTATCAACACCGGCTTCACAAAAGGGAGTTACTTATGGTGAATTGATGGGAGAGGATTTGAGCTGTGTTGATTGGCTGGAAGTAGTTCCTCAGAACTTTACGTTGGGTGTTTTGGGACATCAGAGCATAAGGATAACGGCAAAATTGCCGAATCCAGCATCCGTTCATGCAGCCTACTATGCGTTACTGGTTCTGCGTGCCACATATCCGGATGGTCAGAACGCTGGTGCGATAAAAGCTCCCATTTGTTTAGTTAACAAAAGTGTCGAGGCAAAAGCCGCGGCGTACGGGATGATGCTCAACTTGGCATCAGTAGCACCGTCTAAATATCTTGTAGTGACCAGATATGGTAATTTTGGTGGAAACATTCATTACTATCCGACGTGTCGTGCTGTGGTAACGACTGCTGCTGGGGAGCCGATGGCACGGGCTACGCTTACCAGCCGTAAAAGCGGCTTGATGTTGCCGCTTGAAGTGAGGGATTTCTCTGGTGTGATTGATTTTGCGCCTTTTCCTGAGGGGACATATCGTCTTACAGTGTCTCTTGAATATGCGCCTGATGAGACAGAATTACAGCAATTGCCAGTTCGGGTTTCTATTAAGGACGGACAACGTGCTGTTGAAATCATCAGGACGGAGGAATATGAGCAAGCACTCGGAGTAAAGTGGTGATAGCGGGAGAGGAGTTTTCGCTAAAGAAAGATGCTGGGATGCCGATACAAGGTTAGAAAGCCGCAGAATTGCTATAATAGCGGTCTGACGGCCACAGAAAGGGACGTTAATATATGGCACGGAAAGATATCGGTAGAGTTTTATCGGGCTGTGCGGTAATCCTATGTATAGTTTTATTCTACGCAGATATTAATGTTCGAGCTGCCTTTGAGGCAAAGCCGATAACTTATTCTATCAGTGGTTCGGTAGGATTAAGCGGTGTGACGATGGTAGGATTTCCGGATGGTCCGGTTATTTCTGATGAGAACGGATTCTATAGTGCCACTGTTGAACACGGCTGGAGCGGTAATGTTACACCTAAAAAGGAAGGCTGGAATTTTGAGCCAGCCCGCAGAACGTACACCAAGGTCACCAACGATCAGACAGCCCAAGACTACACTGCGACAGTGATGAAGTTTACGATTTCGGGAACGACAGGTGTAGAAGGCGCGGGAGCGGTCATGCAGGGTCTGCCGGGTGATCCGGTTGCAAATGCAGCAGGTGTATACCAGGCCACCGTTGACTACGGATGGAGCGGCACGGTTACACCAGCGAAGGAAGGTTATGCGTTTAAGCCCAGCAGCCAAACTTATACACAAGTTAATAACAACCGAACGAATCAGAACTACGTTGCGAGCGTTTTGACCTTTACTATTTCCGGTTCAGCGGGTACGGATGGCGTTGTGATGAAAGGTCTGCCAAGCAATCCTGTCACGAATGGCTCTGGCACCTATAACGCCATCGTTACCTACAGTTGGACAGGAACGGTTAAGCCGGAGAAAGAGGGATATACGTTCGATCCACCTGAAAGGCCATATAGTAACGTTTCTAGTGCTCAGACGAATCAAAGCTACATCGCTAACCCTATAAAGTATGTTATATCTGGTACAACTGGCATGGCAGGAGTCGTGATGAAGGGTTTACCAAACGACCCTGTTACGGATGCCAGCGGCAGCTACAGTGTCGTTGTTAATCACGGCTGGACCGGTACGGTCAGACCGACAATGGACGGTTATACCTTTAATCCTCCAAGTAAGACCTATTCCAAAGTCACGGAGGATCAGACCAATCAGAATTACAGTGCAGAATTGATTAAGTTGACAATAGCGGGCACGACCGGAATAGGGGGAGTAGTGATGCAGGGGCTATCGGGCGATCCGATCACTAATGAGGCAGGTGTTTATAAAGCCACCGTTGACTATGGGTGGAGTGGGAATGTTAAGCCCCAAAAAGATGGTTATACCTTCATGCCACCTGATAAAGTGTATAGTAGCGTTGTCAAAGACCAAATGAACGAAAATTATACTTCGGCACGGATTACTTTTGTAATTTCGGGTACGACTGATGTAAGCGGTGTGACATTGGAAGGTTTTCCACAGAGGATTGTTACTGGTCCGGGTGGTACCTATAGCGCTACAGTGGACTATGGTTGGAGTGGTACTGTTACACCAAAGAAGGAAGGCTACACCTTCGATCCGCCGAGCAGATCATATCAGGACGTCGCCAGTTTTCTGCCCAATGAGGGCTACACAGCGCAGCTTCTGAGACAAACTGTCTCAGGTAGAATAACCTCTGATAAAGGACCTGTTCAGGATGTATTTGTAGTGGCGGATGGAGGGGGAGGTTCAGTTGTGACTGATGCTAATGGTGAGTATGGAATAAAAATCGATTATGGTTGGCGAGGAAAGGTTACTCCGAGCAAGGAAGGTTATACTTTCACACCACCGAATAGAAGATACGATCCCGTTAAGCAAGACCAGCCAAATCAGGTATACACTGCAAACGTGGTTATGTTCACAATTTCAGGTACAATCGCTGCAGGTGGGACAGGCATAGAAGGCGTGTTAATAACTGCAACTCCTGGTGGCCAAACTGTTATTACCGACGCTGAAGGCAAATATAGTATAAAGGTACCCTACGGTTGGACCGGCGAGATTTCGCCGACAAAGGAGGGCTTCGCATTTGATCCGGCCAGCGAGAGTTATACAAATGTTATGCAGGATTACAAGGACGGGATTCCCGTAGCTCCTAGAACACCTCCTAAGTCGGCTGCACCCACTCCGCAGCAGCCTGTTGAGCCGAGAGGCATTGAGCCGATCGTTCCTGGTCCGATGGTGCCACAACCACAGCAACCGACTACACCGACACAGCCTGTCGTGGATGAGAGTGAGCGCGAGAAGATGCGTCTTGAAGAGCAGATACGTACGTTACAGCAGCGTTACGACCAGCTTTCAGGAGAAGCTACGGAGGCAGAGCCGCTAGTCCCACGTGCTACGGATATGGAACTACTTGTACCAACGATTCCCGAGGAGGGGCTTGTTACAAAGGTTCCCGGTGAGCCGCTTATTCCGAAAATGTCCGAGCAAGAGAGGGGCCATCTTATTAGAGCTGTTTTTGTAGATGTTGACTTACGTGAGGCTTTAAAGGAAATTTCGCATCAATCTGGAGTTAATATTTACGCCGATGATACAGTTCGTGATACAACGGTCACCTGCCAGCTCAGGGATGTGACACTTGAGTATGCATTGCGACGGTTGCTCAGGGGCACGGGTTACGCTGTCAAAAAGATCCCGCATTCATATTTGGTATACTCACCTATCAGCAATGTGTTTGTCGATACCGACTTGCGAGAGGCGATTCAGACGATCGCATCGCAGGCTAATGTCTCTATAATTGTCGAGGAGAATGTAACCGGAATGGTAACATGTGATTTGAAGTCTGTTCCACTGGAGACTGCATTGGAGATGGTCTTAGCTGGGACGCCATACGGTGTAATAAAAACAGCGGATTATTACCTGGTTGCTTCGGGCGACATTGAGGCGCCGTCGTTTCCTGCAGTCAGTGAGACGCGGCGAGTGAAACTGAACTATGTTCCAGCTAATGTAGCAATGTCACTTTTATCTACAGCGTTTCGAAATTACGTTCACGCTGATACGGAAACAAACACTATAGTCGTTACGGCAGCTCCTTATTTAGCCGAACGTATCGTTACGGACCTTAAGCAGATTGACCAGCGTCCACGTCACGTGATGCTGGATGCGCGTATTGTTGTGATGGAACGTGGTGATTTATTGAATCTTGGTGTGGAATGGAGCTGGCCACACATTACGGCAGGGACTTTCGGTTCTGAATTTCACGGAGGTGGTGCAGAAGATGAACAGTTTAGCGGTATGTGGCCATGGGGTGTTCAAATTGGTTATGCACCTGATCAAACGTTCACCAACGCATTGGACTTGACGCTTAATCTTCTTTCGGAGAATGGACAAGCAGAGATAATGTCGAATCCGCAAGTCTTGGCTTTAGACGGCCGGCAAGCGCAAATCCAGGTTATGACCGAAGAGTGGTATATGATGACCGCCCAGGAAGCAGCTGGTTTCTACTATTCGCGTGCGGAGCTTCAGTCGATTACATCCGGCACGACACTAACTATCACGCCGCGCATCGGTGATAACAATGACATAACACTGGATATGTCTGTGGAAGTCAGTAACAGCATACCGAGTGGTAGAGGCAGTGACCTTCCTGTCGTGACACGACGGACAGCTACGAACACAGTTCGTGTGCAAGATGGTGGTACGGTTGCTCTGGCAGGTCTGACGGAGAACAAGGAGAGTCAAAAGTACAAGGAAGTTCCGGGCCTTGGCAGGTTGCCTATTGTAGGAGGGTTGTTCCGTAACTTAGATCATGACCAATCTACTCAAGAAGTTGCTGTGTTTGTAACGGCCCGGCTGGTGCGCGAAAGGGGGGAGATGGCCAAGCAGTTGGCACGACCATCAGCGTCACCATCGTATGTAGCTCCGATTACACCAACTGCGCCAACTCCGACTGCACCTGCACCGGCAGGGGATGAATTCAGGTCGACCTTGCGGGAAAGCTTGACACGTTTAAGATGATAGAAACAATTTATAAGCCTCAGGCTTATTGCTGGCAGGAGAACGGGAGGTCAGAAGTTGTGATGTGTTGCAAAGCAGGATATTTTAGAAAAGTCATTTTAGTACTTTTTCCGGTTTTTCTTGTCTTTGGTGTTGTAGGCTGCGCGTATATTGGTTGGCCGAAGGTCAGTTGGCGAAGGCCTGAGCAGTCAGGGCTTAAGCGATTTGAGGTTGTACCGATTAGCAATCGGGATGTGGCTGACCTTGATTCGGACGATATCGTGCAGATTATGCGGCGAGCCGGCTTTTCAGACGAGCAGATTCTTGCACTCGGCACAGATCTGCGGAATGCGATTTTGCTGATGGGAGCGGCTCAAATCAGAAAAGAAAAAATCGAAGCTATTTTTGCAGTTCGTGGAGATTACATTTTCATAACGACTCGTCTGAGAGGCAACTTCATCTATAATCCTAAGAGTAATGAGTTCGGAATGACACCCGCTGCGCCTCCTGCTTCAACGGATGATTCGCAACGCTTGAAAGGATTGTATTAGCGTTTTGTAAGCTTGGATCGGTCAGTGATATAAACCATCACTATCTAACGAGGCGAGAACCGGCCCGCATTTCAAAGCATCATTGGTTTCCACAAGATTAACCCCTATTTCTCACCACCATGAATTCAGAGGTCTCATAATTAAGCTTAAGGCTGCGCTTTGCACATAGACTGTTGTTGTACACATTGAGCTTCAGATTAAATACTGTGAGAAATGCGGGCTGATCGTTTATGGAGCTTGCAAAAAGTGTAGAAAGATATAAATTGTGCGGGTATGGCTAAAGAAGCTAAGAAACAAATCGAGCGATTACGGCGTGAGATTCGAAGGCACGATTACCTGTACTACGTGGTAAATCAGCCGGAGATCAGCGATCAACAGTATGATAAGCTTTTTGCCCGGCTCAAGGCGTTAGAGCAGGCAAATCCTGAATTGTTGACCCTGGATTCACCGACACAGCGGGTCTCCGGTCAGCCACTTGAAGGTTTTACTACTGTACGGCATGCGGTGCCGATGCTGAGTATGGATAACACGTATAACGCTGATGAATTGCGGGCGTTTGATGAGCGGGTTCACAAGCAATTGGGCGGCGAAGATTATGATTATGTTGTGGAGCTTAAGATTGATGGGCTTGCGATAAGGCTTCGTTATGAGGAAGGTAAGCTTGTTACTGCTGCTACGCGAGGCGATGGTGAGGTAGGAGATGATGTCACTGCTAATGTGCGTACAGTAAAGGCGATTCCTCTTGTGCTTTTAGACGGGCGCAAAGTTCCGCGTGTTGTGGAGTTTCGCGGCGAAGTATATATGCCGACGAAGTCATTTCTGGAGCTGAATAAGCTGCGGGCAGAAACCGGTGAGCCGCCATTTGCAAATCCACGAAATGCGGCAGCGGGTTCTTTGAAGCTGCTCGATGCGAGGATTACCGCCACACGGAATCTCTCATTCTTTGCATACGCTACGGGAGAGTTATCTGAGCCTTTAGGAAAAGATCATTACGAGACACTAAAGAAATTCAAGGAGTTTGGATTACCGGTTAATCCCCATATCCGAAGAGCCAGGGATATTGATGAGGCGATTAAGATTTGTCTAAGCTGGAGCGATAAGAGGCTTAGTCTGGGTTACCTGATTGACGGAATGGTGATAAAGATTAGTCGCTTTGAGCAGCGTGACATACTTGGTGCGACGGGCAGGGCACCACGATGGTGTATATCTTATAAATTTGCTGCAGAGCAAGCAGAAACGGTCGTGGAGTCGATCGATGTTCAGGTAGGCAAGAGCGGGATACTTACGCCCGTTGCGAATCTGGGGGCTGTTCAGCTTTCAGGGACGACGGTAAAGCGGGCGAGTCTACATAATTTTGATGAAATGAACAGGCTCGATGTTCGTGTCGGTGACACGGTCGTAATTGAAAAGGCCGGTGAGATCATACCGCAGGTAATAGAGGTTAAACCAGAGCTGAGACCTGCCGGTGCTGTAGCTTTTAGGGTTCCCAGGAAGTGTCCAAACTGCGGCTCTGCGGTAGCCAAAGATAAAGAGGGTGTTTATGTTAGATGTACAAATCAGGATTGCCTGGGGCAGTTAAAGGAGCGTCTAAAATATTTTGCCGGACGTGGGCAGATGGATATCGAACATCTCGGGGATTCTTTGATTGATCAACTGGTTGACAATGGGCTTGTTAATGACTTTGCAGATATATATAAACTTGAGAGGTCTCAACTTGCTGGCCTGGAGCGGATGGCCCAAAAGAGTGCGGCCAATGTGATAGAGGCGATAGAGCAGAGCAAGAGGCGGCCATTGTGGCGGCTGATAACGGCTCTGGGTATCAGGCACATTGGAGGGCAATCGGCGCAGATTTTAACTGAGCATTTTGGGTCGTTGGAAGAACTTATGAACGCAGATTTATCGACTCTGGAATCAATCAACCAAATCGGGCCGATTATGGCGAGGAGCGTTTATGACTATTTTCGAGATCCAAAGAACAAAGCGGTGGTCAGCAGGCTCCTGGCAGCAGGTGTGAAGCCGAGGTCGCCTGAGAAGGCACGACGTTCCGGAAAATTGGCAGGCAAGACGGTTGTTGTAACAGGTACCCTTGAAAACCTCACGCGTCAGCAAGTCGAACAGGCAATCAAACAAGCTGGCGGAAAGCCATCGAGTAGTGTAAGTAAGAAGACCGATTTGGTGCTGGCAGGTGAACAGCCGGGTAGTAAGCTCGATAAGGCTATAAAGCTGGGTGTTAAGGTGATAAATGAGAAGCAATTTTTAGAGCTATTGCAAGGCTGATAATGCGATCTTGCTTGATCTGTCTTGGCAGAGAAGTGTTGCCAGCTCGGCCCATAAAAACGTTCAAGTTAGTGTTGAAGGGGCTTTTGACAAAGGAGGTGTAGATTGAGCGCTGAGGATGAAAGGTACATGCAGATGGCCCTGAAACTGGCCAAGCGGGGCGTTGGCGGTGTGGAGCCGAATCCTATTGTTGGCTGTGTCATCGTAAAGAGAGAGCGAGTTATCGGCCAAGGTTGGCACAAGGAGTTTGGCGGACCACACGCGGAGATAAGGGCTTTAGAGGACTGTAAAAAGCTCAGAGTAAACCCGCGTGACGGAACGATGTATGTCACGCTTGAGCCATGCTGTCATGAGGGTAAGACAGGGCCTTGCACTGAGGCGATCATAGATGCCGGTCTGCGGAAAGCTGTCGTCGCGACAATTGATCCGTCAGCGTACGCAAGTGGCAAAGGCATCGACCTTCTGCGCGAGGCTGGAATTGAGGTGCAGACCGGTGTTTGTGAACGTGAAGCAAAGTTGCTGAACGCACCGTTTATCAAATTTGCCACAATAGGTAAGTGCTGGGTTATATTGAAATGGGCGCAGAGTCTTGATGGCAAGCTTGCATATGCCGAAAAGACCGATCAGAAGCAGTGGATATCGAACGAGCAAAGCAGAAAGGATGCGCATAAGCTGAGGCGGCGAGCGCAGGCAATACTGGTAGGTATAAATACTGTGATAGCGGATGACCCGTTGCTTACGCCGAGACCCAGCAAGGGTAAAAAGCCGATCCGAATTGTATTGGACAGTTCTCTTAGAATTCCAATAAGGTGCAAGCTTATGAGGACAACTAAAAAAAGCCCGGTGATTGTCTACACGAGCGAGAGCGCGGTCCAGGCTAATCCTAAGGTCGCGGAAAGCATAAGAAAGAAAGGTGTTGAGGTGCTCATCTATCCGGATGCGGAAGGGCGATCGAATTTGCAATTTTTGCTCGACGAGATCAGCAAGCGTGGCGTTCAGCAGTTACTTGTCGAGGGGGGGCCAAGCGTTTTGGCTTCATTTTTAGTGGAACAGCTTGCTGATGAGGTATGTGTTTACATTGCGCCTAAAATATTTGGCTCAAGTGGCAGTGCTGAGATATCGCGCTCATTAGCTGATTTGGCTTATATTGTTGGATTGGAGCATGTTGATGTCAAGCGGATTGGAGACAATGTTCGCCTGACTGGCCTGACAAGAAAGGCACTTAGCGAAGTCTCTGTTGTTTAATAGGCATTTTGTTATTGATTGTCGCTTGCATTTTTTGAAAAAGAACTGACGGCAGGAAGGGTGTTTTTTATATCCTTTAATTCGACACAGCGCAAAGTGGAGAGTGAAGTAGAAATTGTCGCGAATTCTGTGCCTGAAAGGCGTCTGTAAACGATTATAATTTTCTTGACTTGTGGAGTGATTTTTATTAAAATGTTATAGTTGCGAGTGCAGACGGAGATCAGTTGGTCTCAAGCGCAATCCGCGGTAGTGTGCATCGGGGCACAACGCAACAAGGAGACGGGCCTACAATCAATTTAGTTCAATTCAAATAGCCTGTGTCTCCTTTTTTTATGCGCTCATCTATACCACTGCAATTCCATAGCGAATGATGTCTTTATAAAGACGAGGTAGTATTTTAAAACGCTGCGGAGCTGGTAAAAATTCTTGGCCTATGTGTTATTTTTTACTTTGCCTTGTTCTCATAATCACTTGATTTTTAGGCTTAATATAGGGTAAGAAAGCAGTTCTTTGGTTATAATGGAAAACTTGTCACCGGATTAGCTTGACTTTTGTCAGCGAAAACGATAAAATTATAATCGTAAACTGGATTGGGGGGTGCTAACAGATGGGGGCAGTGATGAATCTTTTCCTCCCAAAAACATTTATAGTACATTTTTTTCTGGAGAGGTGGTATGAAGAGAGTGTTTTTGGTGTTTGGGATTTGTTGTTTATTGAGCTCGCCGGTTTTTTCATCGCCCACAGGTACAGTGACAATGAAGTATTTAGGCCATAGTGCCGCACCTTACAAGACTGTTTCTTTCTATGCTGATGCGGATGGCATTTACCCACCTTATGAAATATCCTATAATAACAATATTGTCGCTGGTTATTACAAGCATGATATAAGCACGGCAACCGGTTCAGGAGTATATGTACCTGATCCACTGATGGGTTTTTGTATCGATCTGTCGCAGAGCCCCACGACGAACTACGCGACGTTCGATGTTGTGTCACTTACTGAAGCACCTGATCCCACTTTTATAGGTTCTACTATTACTACGGCCAAGGCGGTTCTGCTTAGAGAACTGTGGGGCAGGCATTATGATGTGTCTATGACAGGCCAGCAAGCTGCGGAGTTTCAGCTTGCTGTATGGGAATTGGTTTTTGAAACATCGGGAGTATATGACATATCGAGCGGCAGCATTAAGAGCAACCATTACATCAGTGGGACCAATGCGCTATTGAGTAGCCTTGATGGGACTGGCCAAATGGCTAGTTTAGTTGTTCTGAGTCATCCTGATTACCAAGATATGCTTGCGCAAGTGCCCTGTCCAGGTGCTGTTGTGCTTAGCAGTATTGGCATGGTTGTGGTTAGCTGGCTTCGTGTACGACGCAAACTATAGATTGCCAGATTAGGGATTAGATTTGAAATCAAATGGGCTGAGAGCTTTAACTCGAAGCCCATTTTTTGTATAGACAATTGCACAGGTTGTTTTCTATTGCGCCGAACAAATGACACGGTCGGTTTGGATTGAAGCGTAGGTACAGGCAATATAGAAAACCCCGGGGCCCATGTCTTCAATCAGCATGAGCCCCGGATTGATACAATTCCGTGAGCTAACCAAGCCTAAAATGCTTTTAAGCTATGGCTATGGTCAACCACACTTACTGCTCGTACTACCTGTGGCACAAGCTACTCTTCTGCTGGATACAACCTGATGTCATCAAAGTATACTGTACCTTTACCATCTTGTGGAGCTGTTTCGCTTCCGATTCCAATATATAGCTTCTCGATATCATTGAGATTCACGCCAGCGTCGCTTAAGACACTTAGCGGAATATCCCACTGCTGCCATTCGGTAGCGAGCACTGCATTAGGATTATCCGGATGCTCAACGACCTTAACTGTATGGCCAGTATCTTCGACAGTCAAATACAATGGTTGGGCATCGTTCGCGCCCGTTTCAGTCCCAATAGTTGCGACTTGCCAGTCACCGGTAACATTGCCGGCAGGTGTGACGTCAGAAAATACAGAAGTTCCAATCAAGTTGATATTGTGGCTGGTATGCGCCAGCCCGATGTAGACGTCTGTCGGCATTGCAATGATCTGCGGATTAGGAGACGTATCATCGGCGCTTTCTGTGGGCTGCTGCCGTATCCAGTTGGTACGGTCTGTGGAGTAGTAACCGCTGAACTGATGGACCTGACGTACAATCTTTACCCAAACTGGCGTGGTAACATTGTTTGCATCGCTGCTTGCCGTGAAAGAATCACCACCAATAATCGGCCGAGTCTGGAAGGCGCTACGG
>Ga0315545_1000948_pt1 | contig 29755 bp, 17 predicted proteins | sample SalMarSW160210MG_FD_203096 | JGI IMG/M metagenome (GOLD analysis project Ga0315545, IMG submission 203096) | Salt marsh sediment microbial communities from the Plum Island Ecosystem LTER, Massachusetts, United States - Salt Marsh Sediment SW1602-10 ...
CGTTCACTGTATCGCTGCCTGTTCCGTCCTCGCCATCGTCCACGTCCAACTGGAAGGTCAGCCTCTGGACGTACGGCCATATCTCAGGGGCGGTGAAAGAGCATGTCGCGGCGGCGGGGTCGCTCAGCGTGACCTGCGGGCCCGCCGTCTGAGTCCAGGAATACGTGAGGTTACCGGTGGCGGTTTGGGAACCCGTACCGTCAAGACTGACAACGGTCGTCTCCTCTACGATCTGGTCAACGCCCGCGACAGCGGTGGTCGTGACGTTCTTCACCGTGATGCGGACGTCCGCGTCGGTTCCCTCGTTTGTGCCATCACCAGCCGTCAGCGAGAACACGAGAAGCGTGTCCTCGTCCACAGCCGGAGCCGTGAACGTCGTAACGGCGGCGGTCGAGTCGGCGATGGCCACAGTGGGGCCGCTCGTCTGGCTCCACGAGTAGCTGGTAACGTCTCCTATGAGCGACATGGAATAAGTTCCGTCGAGAGTGGCGGTGCCCCTCTCCGGGACTTCCGCGTCTATGCCTTGAACCACGAGGTCACCCCGCGTCTGGTCGCCATAGACCTCCAGCTCCGAGATGGAGGTGAAGTAGGCCAACCCGCCGGGCGTGCCGTCAATCCTTATCCCTGTCCCTCTCAGAACCGGGAATTTGATCACGTACCTGGTATAGGCTTGTCTATTCGTTGGGGAATTAACGAAACTGTAATCCGGCGTGATCTGCACGTTCGGAGCTTTGATCCAGTTCGTGCCATCCTCCGTGTACTCAACGGTCAAGTCCGTAAACCAGGCGCCATCGTAGAAAACTGCACCGGTGTAATACGCTATCTCGTCGAACCACAGCGGCGTATCCCAGAGGTAGCCCCAGAAATCCTCCGCCTTGAACTCGCTGTTGAACCAGCTATCGTTGTTGTCGTCATGGGCCCCATTGCACATGCCGTCAATGGCGTAATGGGAAACGGCATACGTGATGCCCTGAAGGTCAGCCTGCGGAAGAGGAGGCGTAGCACCTCCCGCGGCTGCCGGCAGCGCCGCATTCTGCATAATAGTCATGGAAACCGGGTCGGAGACGGCGCCAATTCCATGGTTGTTCCTCCCCGAAACTCTGATGGGAACGATATTGCCGGGGTCCTGGTCCTTGACCTGGTATTCAAGAGCCGTAACGTTCGGGGCGACAGGCACCCAGACGCCGGGGAGATATTCTATCTCTATCTGGTAAGCCTCGGCGTCGAAAACGTCGTCCCAGTAGAGCCAGAAGCCTCGGTCGGTGCGTACCGTCCGCAGGTTGCCGGGGGGAACAATTGGGGCACCGGTTGACCGGACGTTGACCAGAACCTCATCGGTGTCGGTACCCGTCGCACCGTCAACCGTCAGACGCAACGTGAGAATATATCCTAAGTCACGGCCCGGAGCGTCAAACGTGACAATCCCAGGGTCGCCCGGGGTGAGAGTGATGAGGGGTTCGGCGCCCACAATGACCTGTTCCCACGTCCAGGAGGTGGCTTTCCGCGAGCCTGTCCCGTCAAGGGTGACGGTGTCGTCGCCGTAAACCCACTGGTCGTCTCCCGCCTTTGCACTGGTTCCGGGCGTGTCTATCATGACATTGTCCACGGCCTGCAGGTTGGTGGCCCCGCCTGTCCCCGCCGTGAAGCCGAAATATGCATCGTAATTCTCCCAACCCTCAATGGTGTAATCAATGACCTGTGTTCGCTCCCAACCCACGGAGTCGTTCGACATCCACATCTGGACGCGGCCTTCGTCGAACAGGACTTCACAATGGAACCATGTATCGTTTTCCAGATCGTACGGCAGGTCGCTGTTAATCATGAGGGTTTCGCCGGCAGGAACAGTTCCTGGGCTCCCCCTGGAGACGCCCACGTGGTTTTCAGTATCGGCAAGTCCGGGCGTGCTGTCGTTTCCAGCATAAGTGTCAAACTCGATGCAATAGCCGTCCAGGCCGGTTAGGAACGCCATCTGGCCCCCGTTGGATTCGATCCCGACGCCCGGCTCTTTGACCCAAGCAAACGTCGCTCCGTCCGCTCCGCCATCGTTGGCGCCACAATATATGTCGAACTCGGCTAAAAAGCCGGCGGCGGTGTTCCAGGGCTCGTTGTAGAAAACGGAGCTAAACTGGTCGGCGCTGTTGGGCGTCAACTGAAGCCAGCCGTTACCCGAATCGTGGCTGGCGTCTCCGTACATGGTCCAGTCGGCTGGCATCTGAGTGAAATCCGTCTCCGCCGACCACGCGGCGTACGGAACCACCATGAGGCACAGAACGCCGAGCAAGCCGAAAAACCTTTTGAGAATTATTGCGCTCATCTTTCCCTCCTTTTGCCGGAATTGTTTTTGAAACTTCCAATATCTCCGAGAGTTGTCATTATGTAGCTAAGTCCTCTGATTCATAAGTTCTAAGTTGGGGAACGTATTCTTTTTTTGACGGGATAACAGGATGAACGGGATTACGAGAGACTTTTCCATGCGGACAGAGTGATACCTTGGAAGGGAGGAATTAGAGTATAAAGACAACTTCTCTGCGTTCAACGCAGCCACTTCAGCACCCCCCATGGCGCTAGTTAAAACGTTTCCCTAAAAGAAGCAGTGCTAATTTAGAGCGATGTGTGCTCGCCTGTCAAGACAAAAAATGGGGTGCGGCGGTAACCCCTCAGTCTTGGGCGGATACTCAGTTGCGGGACAGAAAAGAGCAAGGAGAGAATAACGCAAAGGCGCAGAAAATAAGGTGAGAAGGACACCCCGCGTCTCGCGGGGCTGTCGTTCCATGGGCGTCTCGCGCTTAATTGCTAGGTGTAGCTCAGTGTTGCCGTCCATGTAACGCTGCCCCGCCATGGCGGGGCGGGACAGGATGCAGGCGATACGTAAACCTCTCTGCGTGCTCTGCGCACTCTGCGGTTTCACCCATAGCCGCCGGTAACTGAGGCATTACCCCTCGGCGTAGATTGCGCTTGATTCTGCGGGAGCAACGTGGTATCTTGCGGCGATTGTGATAGAGTGATTGGTTGAAACAAGGACGAACCGCGAGAGGATTTTAATATGGGCAAGGTAACGCTGGCGGTCCTGGTGGTCGCCATCGCGCTGGGCGTTTATTGGTTCTGGTGGTCGGATCAAGGGGCAAACAACCCGATTACTGTGGAGGGCACGCTTTCCGTGTCCGGCATGGGAATGATGCCGGGGATGCAGGGAGCCCAGAAAGTTGATTTCCGACTCCAGGCGGTTCCAGGCAAGATCAGAGTCGGTGGCAGCTTGCAAGGAAAAGAAGTCTCCGCCATCATCAACCTGAGAAAAAGGGAGTTGTATGTTCTCAACAAGAGCAAGAAGACTTACGCCCAGGAAGAATTCGACCTGGTGGATATGTCCCAGACAAAGCCGCCCGAGAAATCGGAACTCGGCTGGCCGAAAGAACTGAAGCGGACGCCGGAATGGGACTACGTCGGCAGCGGCGAAGGGAAACGCTTCTGCAATAAGCAGACCTTCACCGGGCTCCCGAGCGAGCTGATGGATGCCGCGAAGACCGCCCCCGGAAGCGCCGCCGTACCGCAGATGAACGCTCTCGCCAGCACGGTCAAGGGAGAGATGTGGTTCACGCCGGAAACACGCCTCGGCAGACGCTATTTCAGCACGCTCAACAAGCTCCTCCGATGGAGGCGGGTCGGCAGTGGAATGAAGGAAAGTCAGAAAAGGCCCCAGTTCAAGTACGTCAAACTTGATTATTTTCCTCTCCCCATGAAGGCCGTCACCTCCTTCGGGCCGATGCGAATTCAAATGACTGTGAAGAACCTCTCGCGGAAGAAAATCCCCAAGGACGTCTTCAATGTCCCCCCCGGCTACACGAAGGTAAGCATGAAAACAATCATGCAATAAGAGACGTCAAGCTTTGCTGCGCTCACAGCTTTGAACTGACCTCCTGGCGCCGTAGCTTTCTCTGCACTCTGCGAGATATGTGGGGAATGTCGGTGTATCTGAGTCTCGGAGTTTGCCCCGGAACCGACCCGTGCGGAAATCTCGACCCGGCCAGGAGCCCCCCTTACGAAGAGGAGAAAACACCCGCCTGTCCGAACTCGCCCGGAGGAATCTTTCGAGGCGCGAGGCGCTTATGTCACCGTTTCACAGCTCATCACTTGCGAACCGGGGTCTTTTCTCAGGGCGTTGCCCTGAGCCCTATTAAGCTTGTCTTTACAGGGCGACCCGAAAGCAATGTTCAGCCCTGAAAGGGCGCAATATTCCAGCCTCGGGCAACGCCCTGGGAAAATGGCACGTGATGGTAATGCCTCAGTTACCGGAGGCTGAGGTTCGGATCTCATAGGGCGCAGAGTAGCCCTTGTGCCGGTGGCATCCTGCCCCCGCCGAGGGCGAGACGCCCTCGGGACTGCCGGCGAGACGCCAGCGTTACATCGACGGCAACACTGAGCTGGACCTGGTACTCAAGCGCCAAACGCGCATGGAACGACAGCCCCGCCATGGCGGGGTCTCCTTCTCACCTTATTCTCTGCGCCTTTGCGCCTTTGCGTTACCCTTCTCTTCCCTTTTTCCCTCGCCTGCCCAGGCGGGGTATCCGCCCGAGACTGAGGCCATACCTGAGACGTAGCCGCCCCAGATGTCGCGAAGGGATTGACAAACCGCCACATGGGGAGTAAGCTCGGTATCGGCTGTAGTGTTCCCTGGCCCTCGCGCAGCATTAGCGCGGCTGGCATCTCTTCACGCCGAAGCTGCGGGCGGGGGAAGAAAACCTGCGAAGGCATCTTTCCGGTGTGGGCGAAATGCCGAACACCCTTACTGCAATTTCGCGAAAGAAACGGGACGGACCAGACCTTTCGCAAAACCACAAAGACGCAACGAGTTGGGAGAAGCAAGCGTGGGTCAGAAGTTGAGATTCTCTTTTTATGCCGCCATCGTTTTCGTCGTTTGCCTGGCGATTTGCAGCGGCGATGCTCTGGGGCGCACTCTGAGCGCGAACTTTCCCACAACAAGACCGGGGCTGATCGTGCGAGACGACGCCGGAAGAATCTTACTCCAACCCGGCGACCTGCCGGGCTCGTTTTTCTACCAGGCGGCGGGGAGAACGCACTTCCTCGGACAGATAATGACCCGCAGGCGACGAGCGGGCGGAGGCTGGACCGTCGCGAGCAAAACGGACTTGCCGGCCGCAACCGCAACCATCTCCATGCAGCGTGCTTCCCACGGCGGTGTCGTCATAACGTTCTACTTATCCGACATGGAAGGAGTGACCGAGCTGGGCTTCGCGTACCATTCGCCGGTTTCTGAGCATATTCACGGCCTGACGGAGCGTGTCGTTGACGGCCCGGACAACGCAAGCTGGCGCGAGCTCGGTCAGGAGGTCAGCCTCGACCGCAGGGGCGAGCGGGTGAGGATGCGCCTCCGCCCCACCTTCTCCATGTACTCGCCTTTCTACATTACCTCCAAGGGATACGGCATCTACGTGGACACGACGTGGCCGGGATTTTATGACCTGGCTGCCACCGAGCAAGAGACAGTCCGCTTCTCCTTCGAAGGCCCTCGCCTCGTCTTCCACATCTTCCCCGGCCCGACGCCCGCCGAGCTGCTCAACCAATACACCGCTCTGACAGGGCGGCCTCTGCTTTCTCCAAAATGGGCTTGCCTCGTCTGGCGACGTATCGAGCATCGAAACCGACCGCAACTTCACAGCGACACTCACTGCGTCGAGACTCTTTTCTCGGAGGTGGCGAAGGAGGCTGCCGTCCTTAAAAAGCTCGATATACCGTGCGGCGTGTACTGCATGAGTTTCGCCCCCGCTGACGTCCGATTGCTCCCCGCCGACTCCGAGTCGGCTACCCGACGGCCACCCGTTTTCCAAAAGACTGCCACGCGGCCGGGGGAAAAGAATTATCGCCTTCTCCTGCGTGCAGCACCCCTGGCCTCTGGCAAAACGCTCCGCCAGGCGAATGAAAAAGGATACCTCGCCCCAAACAGCGACAATGTGATTGACCTCACCAAGCCTGCCGCGGTCCGCTGGACCGTCAAGCAGTGCCAGAAGTTTGTGGACGCGGGCGTCAGCGGCTTCATGCTTGACCTCCCCGAGGAACTCATTCCGTCCGGACGCCAAGACGTTTATTTCAGCGGAAAAACCGGACGGGAGGTGCACAATCTATATCCAGTCCTGTACGCTCGCGCATACTATACGAGCCTAAGAGAAAAGCTCGCCGACGATTTTGTGCTCATCACGCGCTCCGGCTTTGCCGGAAGCCAGAGATACGCCGTTTTCAAAGGAGGGAATACGCCACCCACTCTCGCCGGCTTGAGAAGCGCGGTTATCAGTGCGGAGAGGGTCGGGTTGATAGGAATGCCCTTCTGGGGCTCGGAGACGGGCGGCTCCGGCGGAACTGCCGAGAGGGAGATCCTCGCCCGGTGGCTCGCCTTCAGTTGCTTCACGCCGGTGATGATGATTGATGAAATAGAATCGCGCGCCAGCCGGCACATAGCCGGCAAACGTTATTACGACGAGGAATTGGTCGCCATTTTCCGCTACTTCACCAAACTCCACACCCTCCTCGCCGACTATACTTACGGTCGCGCAAAAGAGGCCCGCCTCAGCGGGGCGCCCCTCGTCCGCCCGCTCTTCTATCATTATCCGGGCGACGAGAGATGTTGGAGAAGATGGGATGAGTTCCTTTACGGCCGCGACATCCTCGTCGCTCCCATCTGGGAGAGAGGCCGCAGGGAGAGGGAAGTCTATTTACCGGAGGGCGAATGGGTCAATTACTGGAACGAGAACCAGAAGTACCACGGACAGCAGACGGTGGAAATGGACGCCCCCTTGAGCAGGATTCCGGTCTTCCTGCGCGAGGGACACAGCGTCCCGGTCATGCACAACGGTAATGCGCCTGTCCCGCGACCGCCAACGTGACGCGCGAAAAGGGGCAGCGGACGCTCCTTACAATACAAGGCACTTAACGGAGGTGATACTCAGATGACAAAGTACACACGCTCGCAATTCCTGAAGCAAGTGGTGGTGGTGGTGCTGGGAATCAAGGATAGCGTGGTTCGCTGCGCCGAAAAGAAAAACGAAGGATTCCCCCTCGCACGGGCTGTAACCCTCGGGCCCGGATACCATTTCTTCGGCTATTACGATAAGCAGCAGTGGGACGCCACCGGACGATACCTCCTCTGCCAGGAGGTCTCCTTTATGAACAGGCCGCCGCGAGCCGACGACGCCATAACCGTCGGCATGGTTGACCTGAAAAAGGGCAACAACTGGCGTCCCATCGCACAGACCAAAGCGTGGTGCTGGCAACAAGGGACCATGCTTCAATGGCTTGGGTCGGCGCCGGACCGCCTCATCATTCACAATGAGCGAACAAAAGACCGTTTCATCGCCGTTATCCGCGATGTCCGCACCGGCGAGTCGCAGAGACTTCCACGCGCCATCTACGCCGTAAGCCCGGACGGCAAACAGGCTGTCTGCCTGAACTTCTCACGTCTCCAGCGAACCCGCCCCGGATATGGCTACGCCGGGCTCCCGGACCCCTGGCGAGACCAGGGGCATCCCAAAGACGATGGAATATTCTGCATGGACCTCGAAACCGGGCGAAATAGGCTAATCATCTCTCTCGAACGGATCGCCGGCATCAAAGATGACAACACGATGGACGGCGCCGAGCACTGGTTCAATCATCTGCTCTTCAACCCTGACGGCTCCCGCTTCATTTTCCTCCACCGATGGCGCAAAGGGCGAGGGGGATGGTGGACGCGGATGTTCACCGCCGCTCCGGACGGAACCAACATCCATCTCGTCGCCGACCACGGCATGGTCTCGCATTTCATCTGGCGAGACCCGACACACCTCCTTGCCTGGTCTCGCGAGCCGGACACCGGCGACCGTTACCACCTCTACACCGATCGCTCAGACGAAGCGAAGGTCATCGGGGAAGGCATCCTCACCCAGGACGGCCACTGCACCTACTCTCCCGATAAGCGATGGATTCTCACAGACACCTATCCGGACAAACGCCGCTTTCGAACGCTGATTCTCTACGATCCGGCCCGGCGACGCCGCGTTGACATCGGCCGCTTCTTCGCCCCGAGAAAGCTCGATGGCGAAATTCGCTGCGACCTCCACCCGCGCTGGAGCCGCGACGGCAAATCGGTCTGCATTGACTCCGTGCACGAGGGCCCTCGGCAGGAGTACGTCCTGGACATTTCGGACATCGTGGGGTAGAAAACTTTTTCGGCAAATAGTGCGGGCACAGCGTGGTTTTGTAATGCCCACGCTCTCGCTACGGGGGGCCGAGGCGTCCGGCGTGATTCCTGCGTCTCGCTGTATTTTGGCGCCGAGGAGCGGCGTTACTCGCAGCTTTTGCCTCCCAATACACCCCCGTGGGTGTGGCCGCGTCTCCGTGGCATGCTGTCACGCCTCGTTTTGAACCTCTCCCGTCGCACGTTGACGCCGTGGGTCCGTCCCGTCTGTCCCTCTATCATACAACGGACAAGGCCACGGCCTCCTTTCCCCCTGCCCTCGTCGGGCGCCGCAGTTAGCCACCGGCTTTAGTCGGTGGTATCGGATACGCGATTCTTCTCCTGACAGCCGGCTTCTCCACCAGAGGATTCATCCGAAGTATGCCACCCAAATACGGCGGCACCCCCCCGCAAAAGACAAAAGACTTGACTTCTTGTCGCTCGCTGGATACATTCTAACAGACCTCTGATGAGGTTGCGGTTCGGTAGTATTCGGCGGCCGGGCGCAGCCGGATCGGGGGAGTTTTGGTCAAACCGTAAGAAAGGTTGAAAGGAGGGCATGACACCAATGTCGAACGAAAAGGCTTCGCTTTCGAAAGACCTAACGAGAGCCGTGAACTTAGCTCTCCGGCCGGGCCGGGTAGTGGTGCTGGCTCTCGGACTGTTGATCGGTGTAGCCGTGGTAATTCTTTTCTTCTGGCTCGGCGGACTAATCAAGCCTCCGGGACTCCGCTGGCTTAGGTGGGTCATCCAGAGACTCGGCGCCGTTGTTTTTGCCTACGTGACGCTGGCCACCATGAGCTCTGCTGTCGCAATGGCTCATGCCGAATCAACAGGAGAAAAGATCGGGGTCCCGGCGGGATGGTCCATGATCGCCCGCAACCTCGGCCCCGTCGTCCTCGGCACCATCAAGCCGATCGTCGTTTTCATCGCGCTGATTGCGGTTATCTGGTTGGCGGGACTTTTGGGCCTCATCCCTCAAGTCGGGCCTATCCTCTGGTCCATTACATCCCCCGTGTGGCTAACGGCGGGGGTGCTCGCCATGTTTATCATCGCCAAGCTCTTTCTTGCCAGCTTCCTTTTCCCCGCCGTGCTGTCCGTCTCGAAGCAAAAAGGCGTGGCCTGTTACAGGGAATCGGTCCGGCTGCTCAAGGGACACGCCGCTGACATCCTCGGCCGCCTTGCGGTGGCGGTTTTGGTCTGCCTCGTCTTCTACAAGATCATCTTCGCTGGATTCGCCGTGACGGCTTCTCATACCTCAAGAACCATGGGAAAGAACAGGGCGACCCTTCGTGGATGCCAGCTTCTCGAATACGTTGCGGGCGTGCCCGGGATCAAAGGCGCCGCGCCCCGCGGGTTTGGCGTACAAAACCCCGCTTTGCCCTTTCAGGACGCGAGCTACACCGCTGGCGCGCGCAACTACGGAAGAATCATGGTTCCGTTCATTCAGCTTATGCGCGCTGAGCCTACCGGGGGCCCCCCACCCCCGCCCGGTTTCCGCATGAAAGCAACACAGAAGGTGGGAGGGTGGATTTTCTCGCTCGTCCTTATCGTGGTCTCGGCGATCCTTTTTTCTCTACCGCTCCTATTCTTCGCTCTCTCGGGTTATTGCGCATATCTGTCGTTCAAGGACGCGCCGGAGCTTCTTCTCAGGACGGAAGCCGTGGACTGGTCCGAGATAAAAGAAACCGCCCACGAGATCGCCGGCAAACGAAAAAGCGAGCCCGCCGACAAGGCCGCCGATGAGAGTTCGGGAGATTAGGGCCGTAAGAAAGGCGGAACCAAAAGTCGGTACGCGCCTTCGGAAATAGCGTAACGTACAGTGCTGTGTGAAAGCAGGTTTTTTGACGGGATAACAGGGTGAACCGCATTGTTTGATGCGCGTGGTGAGATGCGATTCGTGTTTTATTGTCCAGTCTATCCTATCATCCTGTCGAAAAGGAATACGTCCCCCAATGTAAAGAATTGAGCAGGGAAAGGAGACCGCGAGAGATGAAGTTGAAGCCAATCACTGACAATATTCTTGTCGAGCGCCTCGAAGCCGAATCCCAAAAAGGCGGAATCATCATCCCGGACAGCGCAAAAGAAAAGCCCAAAGAGGGCAAGGTCATCGCCGTCGGAAAAGGGAAAAAGAACAAGGAGGGGAAGCTCGTCCCGATGAACGTAAAGAAAGGGGACAAAATTATCTTCGCCTCCTATGCGGGCGCCGACGTCGAAATTGCCGGCAAAGAGTATGTGATTATGCGGGAGGAGGACGTCCTGGGAATAATCTCAGATTGAGCCCTGATGGCTCACCCCGGAGTGCGCCGAGCTCGCAGAGAGACCCGCCGACCATCGCCTTCCCGCATCTCTGTGCTCTGTGCGTGCTCCGCGGTGTACACACTCAGAGCACGAACGATATTCAGCGACCAATCCGAATCTTTACGATAAGGTTCTAAGGAGGAAAGACAAAATGGCAAAACAGTTGGCTTTTGGCGGAGAAGGTCGAACTTCTCTTTTGAAAGGTGTGCGCACTCTCACCCAGGCTGTGAAGGCAACTCTCGGCCCTCGCGGGCGAAACGTGGTGATTGATAAAGAATCCCCACCACCTATCAGCACCAACGACGGGGTCACCGTCACAAAGGAAATCGAGCTCCATAATCGCCTGCGAAACGTGGGAGTCGAGATGGTCAAGGAGGTCGCCTCGAAAACCAGCGATGATGTCGGCGACGGCACAACCACCGCGGTTGTTCTGGCCAACGCCATCTTCGAGGAGGGAGTCAAGGACATCACCGCCGGTTGCGACCCCATGGGGGTGAAGAGAGGGATTGATAAAGCGATAGAGAATGCCATCGAGACCATCTGGACCATGGCCAAGCCGGTCAAGGGGAGAAAACAAATCGAGCAAGTCGCCACCATTGCCTCCAACAACGACGCGGAGATCGGCTCCATCATCGCCGACGCGATGGAAACAACCTCGGCGGATGGCATCATCGCCGTCGAGGAGGCGAAGGGAGTTGAGACCGTCGTTGACGTAGTCGAGGGAATGCAGTTCGACAGAGGGTATATCTCCCCCTACTTCGTCACGGATGTGGAGGGAATGGAGTGCGTTTTCGAGGATGCCCTCATTCTCATCCACGACAAGAAGCTCAGCAGTGCCGCCGACGTGCTGCCGATACTGGAAAAAATCCACGCGGGCCCCAGTCAGCCGCTTCTCGTCGTCGCCGAAGACATAGAGGGAGAAGCCCTCGCAACCCTCGTCCTCAACAAGATCAGAGGCACCCTGAAGCTCGCCGCCGTCAAGGCGCCTGGATTCGGTGACAGAAGGAAAGCGCTCCTTCAGGACATGTCCATCGTGACCGGCGGTCAGGTCATCTCCGAGGAAACCGGCAAAAAGATGGAGCACGCCGAGCTCGAAGACCTCGGAAAAGCTAAAAAGGTTCGCATTGACAAGGACCACACCACCATCATTGAAGGCGGAGGCTCCCCGGAAAAAATCAAGGCCAGGGCCGACCAGCTAAGAAAAGGAATCATTGAAACCACCTCCGATTTCGAGCGAGAGAAGCTCGAAGAAAGGCTCGCCAAGCTCGTCGGAGGCGTCTCCATAATCCGCGTCGGCGCCGCCACAGAGTCCGCCTTGAAAGAGAAAAAGGCGAGGGTCGAGAACGCCCTTCACGCCACCCGAGCCGCCGCCGAGGAGGGCATCGTTCCCGGCGGAGGAGTTGCACTCCTCCGATCCATTCCTCGCGTCAAGAGAATGAGGCTCAAAGGCGACGAGAAAATCGGCGCGCAGGTGCTGGAAAAAGCTCTTTCGGCGCCCTTGCGACAGATAGCCGATAACGCGGGCAGGAATGGTTCCCTCGTCGCCGAGAAGGTCGCTGGCATGAAGCAGAATATGGGCTACGACGCCGAGCGCGATAAGTTCTGCGACATGATGCTTGCAGGGATTGTTGACCCCGCGAAGGTCGCCCGGACAGCTCTCGAGAATGCCGCCAGCATCGCAGGGCTGATGCTCACCTGCGAGGCGATTGTCGCCGAAAAGCCGGAAAAATGAAGAGCCGCTGCCCGGAGGGATGCCCCCTTACTAACCGGCCGCCAGTAATCTCACGGAAGCGTTGCCAGAGTAAGCGATCCGCTGCCGGAGGGGCCATGCTTGCCTGGCGCACTTCCCCGACCAGATAAAGCGTAAGGGCAAACTTTTTGCGCGGCAGAGGGTTAAAATGAATAAGATTTTTGCTGTGCTAACCACCCTGTTTGTGCTCTGCATTTTCCGCGCAGCTTGGGGCATGACCTGGTACGTGAACGGTTCCGTGTCAGCCTCCGGCAACGGCCAATCATGGGAGACCGCCTTCAAAAAGATTCAGGAAGGGATTGACGCGGCATCCGATGGCCACGCCGTCATGGTTGCCCAGGGGACCTACGCGGAGAACATCCAGTTCAAAGGCAAGAACATCACGCTGACCAGCACCGATCCCCTTGACCTCAACGTAATCGGCAATACCATCATTGATGGCGGCGAAGCTGGCTCCGTTGTCACCTTCGCCGGGACGGAGGATGCAACCTGCGTCCTGACCGGATTTACTATTCAGAACGGCAAGGCTGAGAACGGCGGTGGAATCTGTGGTCGGAAATGGGGTGACCCTACTCACGCCACAGTGAAGTACAACGTGATCGCCGGCAACTCGGCCGATTTCGGCGGCGGGCTGTCCAGATGCGACGGCCCCGTCCTAAATAACGTGATTATCTCCAACTCAGCAGCTAAATATGGCGGGGGGCTGCACACTTGCCACGGCGCCATCCGGGACAACAGCATCGCTGGAAACACTGCCGAATGGGATGGCGGGGGGCTGGCTTTCTGCGGCGGCAACATTCAGGACAACACGATCATGATGAACTCGGCTGACAGTGAGGGCGGCGGCCTTTATCAGTGCGGCGGCACCGTCCAGAACAACAAGATCAAGGGGAATTCGGCCTGGCGTGGCGGCGGGCTGTACTGGTGCGACGCCACCATCCGGAACAACACCATCACTGACAACTCTGCTGTTTCGAACGGCGGCGGCCTTGATACTTGCGACGGCATCATCCACAGCAACACCATCTCGGGCAACTTGGCCAAGTCCGCCGCCGGGCTGTCTTCTTGCAACGGCGCCATCCAGAACAACATCATCACGGAGAACACCGCGGAGTGGCGAGGCGGCGGCGTGGGTTATTGCGACGGCGCGATCCGCAGCAACACCATTATCGGGAACTCCGCCGAGGAAGGCGGGGGGCTGTATGGCTGCGACGGCGCCATCTACAACAACGCGATCGTAGGCAACTCGGCGGTGTTTTGGGGTGGAGGTTTGATGTGGTGCGATGATGTCATCCTGAACAACACCATCGTGGACAACTTGGCTGGACACTCCGGCGGGGGGCTGTATAATTGCAATGGCACAATCCACAACTGCATCATCTGGGCCAATACAGCCTCGGGTGACGCTCAGCTTCACAACTCGAGCGAGCCGGCCTATTCCTGCATTCAGGATTGGGACGGGGGCGGCGAGGGGAATATCTGGGAAGAGCCGCGATTTGTTGATCCTGACGGTCCGGACGACGACTGGGAAACCTACGAGGACAACGACTATCGTCTCTCGTCAGATTCGCTATGCATTGACGCAGGGGAAAACTCGGTGCTGAATCCTCCAGGGCTCGATCGTGACGGCAATTTGCGGATTGCGTTCGGGCGAGATTCCCTGACCGTGGACATGGGGGCTTATGAGTATAATTCACGGCCGTTCGCGGTGAGGCAGTTCGGCTTCGTTACAAAGCCGTGGCCCGGTGGGCGGCGCCTGGTCTGGAACAGCCAGCCCAATGATACCTATACCGTCTGGTCAAGCTACAGCCTGACCGGCGAATGGCACGAGGTCGGAACCATAGCTTCCCAGGGAGAAACAACTTCCTATACAGCTACAGGCCTCCTCATCTGGAACTGGCGCACCCTCTTTTATCAAGTTGAAATGGAATAGCTATGAGGACTCCAATCGGAATGGACGCTATGAAAAGCAATTCCACCCTTCATGTGCTGGCCTTGATTGTTCTGGTTATGGTTTGCACTTCTGCGCACCCGACAACGTGGTATGTGGACCGCTCGGTCTCTGAGTCCAGCCAGGGGCAATCCTGGGAAAGCGCTTTCAAGCGGATTTACGAAGGCATTTTCGCGGGAAATGATGGCGATACGGTCATCGTCGCTCAGGGGAACTACGTTGAGAACATCAATTTCAGAGGCAAGAACATCGTCCTCCGCAGTACCAATCCCCTCGACCCCGAGGTGGTCGCGAACACCATCATTGACGGCGACGAATGGGGCGCGGTCGTCACGTTCTCAGGTGATGAAGATGAGACCTGCGTCCTTACCGGCTTCACCATCCAAAACGGCAAGGCGTGGAAGGATGGCGGTGGAGTTTGCGGCGGAACCTCGGACAATCGCACTCACGCCACTATCCGGGACAACCTCATCACAGGAAACTCGGCGCCCCTTTTCGGCGGCGGAGTGGCTTGTTGCGACGGTCTTATCCGTAACAACACCATCCAGCTCAACTCGGCGTATGATGGCGGCGGGGTCGCTTATTGCAGCGGCGCCATCCGCGACAACACGGTCCAGTGGAACTCGGCTGAGTACAAGGCCGGCGGGCTGTTCGACTGCGACGGCATTATCGAGGGCAACATCATCAACGGAAACAACTCGGCAAACCTGGATGGCGGTCTGGCTCATTGCAGTGGGACCATCGAAAACAACATGATTTCCGCAAACTCCGCCGATTGGGGCGGCGGTATAGGTGATTGTAGCGCCGCGATCCTCCGTAACATCATCATCCGCAATTCGGCCACTGACCGCGCCGGGGGGATTGGCGCCTGCGATGGGATTATTCGGAGTAACGTTGTCGCCGGAAACTCCGCCGGGTGGGGCGCGGGACTGGCAAGCTGTGACGGCATGATTGTGAACAACACCATCACGCGCAATTCCACCACGGGAGACGGCGGCGGCCTCTCCTTTTGCCATGGCAGTATCGCCAACTGTATCATCTGGGGAAACATGGCTCCGGCTGGCGCGCAGCTCGACGACTCCAGCGTCCCGACCTATTCCTGCATCCAGGACTGGGATGGAGGCGGCGAAGGGAATATTGTACTGGACCCGCAGTTCCTTGACCCAAATGGCCCGGACAACAACTTCAGCACCTATGGAGACAACGACTATCGCCTCCTGCCGGATTCCCCGTGCGTTGACGAGGGCGCCAATTCCGTTCTGACCCCGCCAGGACTGGACCTGGACGAGAATCTGCGCATAGCCCTCGGGAGACAATCCCTGACCGTTGATATGGGGGCCTTCGAGTATAATTCCAAGCCCTTTGCGGTGACGCACTTCGACTTTGTGACAATCCCCAGGCCCGGTGGACGCCGCCTGACCTGGAACAGCCAGCCCAACGATACCTATACCGTGTGGTTTCGCTATAGCCTTCAGGCGACTAAATGGTATCGGGTCAAAACCGTAGCTTCCCAGGGCGCCGCCACTTCCTGTACGGACAAGGGTCTCCTCCTCTGGAACTGGCGCGCGTTATTCTATCGGGTCGAAATGAAGTAGCGAGAGGAAGGCAAATCATGAGGTTCCCCACGAAAATGACACGGATATGCGGTGTAATTGTTCTGCTTGGGCTTTCGATTTGCTGTTGCAATGTAGGCACAGGCGCGACGTGGTACGTGGACTGCTGCGTTTCGGTCCCCGGCGACGGGCGCTCGTGGGAATCGGCGAAGAGAACGATTCAGGAAGGCATCACCGCCGCGTCCGATCGCGATACCGTCATCGTGGCTCAGGGGACATACGTCGAGAACATTGAGCTCGAAGGCAAGAACATCGTCCTTACGGGGACGGACCCACTCCACCTGGATACCGTTTCCACCACCGTCATTGATGGGGCTGAGAACGGCTGTGTCGTAACCTTTGACGGGACAGAGCAGGAGACTTGCGTCCTCACCGGATTTACGATTCAGAATGGCAAGGCGCTGGATGGCGGCGGGATAGATGGCGGCCGGACGAACGAACATACCCACGCCACGATCCGGCAAAACGTCATCACAGGTAACTCGGCTACGAACAGGGGGGGAGGGGTCTTCTGCTTCGACGGCATCATCGAGAAGAACATAATAGTAAGCAACTCAGCGGACCTCGGCGGCGCCGCGGTTTTTTGCGACGGGACAATTCGCAAGAACGCCATCTCCCTTAACTCCGCCACGGGCGGCGGCGGGCTCGCCTTCTGTGACGGCGCCATCGAGGGCAACACCTTCGCCAGGAACTCCGCCGACCACGGCGCCGGCCTGTACACGTGCGACGGCACAATCCGAGACAACACCATCAGAAACAACTCGGCCACCGAGGCCGGCGGCGGGCTGTTTTCTTGTGGCGGCATCATAATGGACAACCTCATTACAGAGAACTCCGCCAACTGGGGCGCGGGGCTGTACTCTTGCGCCGCTACGATCCGGGACAACACAATTTCCGGGAACACGACGGAGCTTGACGGCTGCCTCACCTTCTGCTCCAGCGCGATTTACAACAACGTCATCATCGCCAATTCAACTCATTCCGGGGGAGCGCTATTTCAGTGCGACGGCGAGGTCCGCAGCAATCTCATCGCGGGCAATTCCGCGTCTTTCTGGGGCGGCGGGGCGTACAACTGCGATGGGCCACTCCTCAACAACACCATTGTAGCGAACACCGCCGCGACCGGCGGCGCCCTCGCCCGGTGCGACGGCGAGATCGCCAACTGTATTATCTACGGAAATGTCACGACTCGCGGCGGCCCGCAGATGGAGGAATCGAGCGTCCCGACGTATTCCTGCATCAAGAACTGGGCCGGAGGCGGCGAAGGGAATATTGCACTGGACCCCCAGTTCCTTGACCCAAATGGCCGGGACAACAACTCCAGCACCTATGGAGACAACGATTATCGCCTCCTGCCGGATTCCCCGTGCGTTGACGAGGGCACGAACTCTGTCCTGACCCCGCCGGGGTTGGACCTGGGCGGCAATCTGCGCATAGCCCTCGGGAGACAATCCCTGACCGTTGATATGGGGGCCTTCGAGTATAATTCCAAGCCCTTCGCAGTAACGCATTTCAGCTTCGTGACAATCCCCTCGCCCGGCGGACGCCGCCTGATCTGGAACAGCCAGCCGAACGATACCTATACCGTGTGGTTTCGCTATAGCCTTCAGGCGACTAAATGGTATGAGGTCAAAAGCGTGACTTCCGGCGGGCAGACCACCTCCTGTACGGACAAGGGCTTCCTCATCTGGAACTGGCGCGCGTTATTCTATCGGGTCGAAGTGAAGTAGGAGTGGGAACGCGGAGGCGAAGCCGGTTGCCGTGACTTAGTGGACGCGTCCGCAAGTACGGTAACGTATAGTGCTGTAGGGAATGGGATCTTTCGACAGGATAACGGGATAGACGGGATGGTTAAACGAATGGGAGGTATCCAGTAAATCGCAACCCCGCCTGGAGCACGCTGAAAAACCAGGAAGAACAAGCAATTGGCAGACAAGTTCTTGGAGAGCTCGCAGTCCCGTCCTGCCCCGCCTTCGGCGGGGTCATCGTGGAGGTGAACTGCGTGAGGGGGATGCTGTTCCTCGTGAGATACACGTGGTCAATCATGCCGAAGGCGTGACCAGCCCCCATTCGCCGGGTGGGTCTGGACCCCAACCTCGGTGAAAGGAAACTTGAGGCAAAGCGAAAGGTCAAGGACCTTTCGCAGAGATAAACAGGATTCCCAGAATCCCGTCTATCTTGTTATCCCGTCAAAAAAATACGTGATGGAATTTATGAACAAGAGCACTTAGTGAAGACAAGTCAGACCTGTGTAGTCACGGGCCGCGACGGCACGGACTCTCGCGCCATCTAAGTCGTCTGCCTTTGATATACAACGCGATATGTGCGCCTCTTGGCACACCGCATCAAGAGGGCGAATCGCACCTTTACGGGAGGAACTGAGAGAAACAGATGCCGACGTACGAATACAAGTGCAAAAAGTGCGGTTATCACTTCGAGGAGTTTCAGAGCATGAGCGACCCGCCCCTCCGCCGCTGCCCACGCTGCAAGGGAAAAGTGCAGCGCCTTCTCGGCGCCGGAGCAGGCTTCATCTTCAAAGGCTCCGGCTTCCACGAAACCGATTACCGCAGCCGTTCCTATCGTCAGCAAGCCAAGAAGGAAAAGGAACAGATGGCGAGCGGTTCAACAGAGAAGTCGAAAGACAAGGGCAAGCATGAAACCGGGAAAGATACCGGGAAATCCAAAAAAGCCCAGGATTCCTAAGTGCCCGATATGCAATAAGCCCCTCCCCTACGACCTGCGAGGCCACAATCCGCCCTCGTACTTTCCCTTTTGTTCGGAGAGATGCAAACTGGTTGACCTCCACAAATGGCTCTCGGAGGAATATACCGTCAGCTCCCCGATACAACCCCCCGAGGACGAGGACAAATCACCCGCGTAGGGGTGAACTTCTCGTCCGCCACACCCGCCCATCAGGGGATAATGACACTCGAAATGCGACCTCGCGCCCGACGGGTACCACCAGGGCACAGGGCCTTCTTCGCAGACACGGCATCGGCGTGAGCCACCTCATGCCCCGGAGTTCAACGTATAGCCAAGCACGTACCCGGCGTTTTCTCCTCAGAATTTTATCCTGCCGCCGACGAAGGGGACGAAATCAGCCGCGAAGGGCGTTTTATTAGCGTACGGTATGCTGACGCCGATATCTATTGACCCTAATTCTTCATCGCCGAAGGGCTGCCAGCGGAGCTTTATCGTAACACCGTGGGTATATGTATCGCCATCCTCAACTTTTTGCCCGTCGGCGTCTCTGTTGCTTCGTGCGATCCAGCCCCTGGGGCCCCCAACCACAGCGAACTTATGCTTGAGAAACTCATACCCCAGGAACGCGCGGTATCCGAATCGGTCGCCTAAATCCCAGTCCGATTTGGAGAACCCCTCGATATCCTTAGCCTCTCCTCTGTATTCGTACCAGATATCACCGCACATAAACAAGCTGTCTGTGAAGTAAGGGTGGGCAAGGGCGGCAACCTTGAAATCATGAGCTCCGTCGCCTATCCCATTCCTTATCTGCTCGTCGGAACTTATGGAAGGCTTGTAGCCCAGAGCCAGGAAAATGCCGCCATCCTCCCATACGGGAGGTTTGGAATATATCTGGTACTTCACCGCCAGCCAGATGTCTTCAAGCCCGTCATCTTCAATTTCCTTCCAGATGGTCTTCCCGGCTCCTTTGGACCAGACCTGTCTCCTCATGTCTTTCCTCACATACGGCAGAAAGAGTCCTACACTGAGCCTGTCAATGAGCCCGTACTCCAATCCAAAAGCGATTTTAGTGAGCCTCTGATGCCAACTGTCGGGTAAACCCACCATCTCATCATATCCTATCCCATAGGGCGAACCGCCGCGGAGAGCTTTCCAAACCTCGTCCGAGTAGGTTGTGTCTGCGTCTATCCATCTGACATTAAATCGAGGCTTAAACTTCCCTTTACCCACGTCGTGGGGGCAACCGATAGTGCTTTCAGGCAAGGCATTGTGAGGTAAGAAAACGACAACGCCTGCTGCTACGAGGATGAGTGCAAGTGATTTCTTCATTTTTCCCTCTTTTCCTCCTTTGCTTAGGTGTTCGGTTTGGTTCGGAACGCCAAGTTTAATACAGTTGTCCTAACTCTATTTGGTGAGCCGAAGATGTGTCAAGCCTTTTTTTCGCTTTTTCCCCCGAAGTTCCTCGCCCAGCAAGCCGCAGCGAGCCCAGCAAGCCGCAGCGAGCCCAGCAAGCGACGGCCCGCCGCCAGCGGCGCGGTTCCTTCCAGGCGCAGGGCAGCGGATCTCCGTGCCAGCGAGACGCGGCCGCGCCCGAAAAAATCCTTCATTTCTGGCGGCTGTGGGCGCTCAATATCAGCGGGAGGATGACATGTCGCTCGTCGCGGTGCCATGCGCGAAGCTTAGCCCAACTTCCGCACTTTGTAGTGAGGAATAGAGGAGAACTGCGATTTTTCCATCACTACATTTGACCATTTGTGATGATGGTTTTCTTAGGTCGGATGATTTGTTTGGGGACTGCCAGCAGTCGGTAAAGCTCCATATGTTGGGGTTCAGTGGTGGAGGCTTTGCGGATTTTGATGATGATGTCCCCATCGGTGGGCAATACCACGGTTGCAACCTCGTGTGTTTGCAGCGTCTGCCTGACAGTAGCCCAGGAGGTATGGATTTCTTTGTACAGGAGGGTGTTCTCGATCGCCACCAGCAGATGATACGCCAGCACGCAAAGGAAGATGTGGGTTTCGACGCGATGCTGCAATTGGTGGAAAATGGGACGTTCGGCAAGCGGGCTTTTCATTGTGCGGAAAGCTCTTTCGGCTCTGGTCAGTGTCATGTACAGCCCAGCCTTTGGCTGGGCAGATAGGTCGTGCCGGTCGGTTTTGAGCATGTATGCGCCGTCGAGAGTTTCCGCTTTGGTCTTTCGCTGCGTCCTCACTTCCCAGCAGACCTCGTTGCTCTTGTCGTCGTAGGAGATGGAATAGTAGCGGGCTACGCGAGGGTAGCATTCTTTTATGCGACCTATTGCTTCGGCGATGGGGGTGGCTTTGACCAGCCGCCGTTTGCGAACTCTCTCCCGCAACTTGCTCAGGTCCCTGAGCAGGCGCCCTTCGAGCTTCTCACGGATAGCCCTATCCTTTTCCTTGCGACCTTCACAGTTAGCCCAAGGGGTACCCTTTTGGCCACGAAAAAATCGCTCAATTTAGCTTTTAATTACACTACCATTCTCTGCAATTGTTTCCGAAAACAGTTGACAAGACAAACATACTTACGGTAAAAAAATCGTTCCGCGGGAACGGTCTTCGGCGTAATGTTCCGGCACAGCGGCGAAACCCAATGATGACCTCAGGGAAGCTGACGATTATGCGAGTGCCTTGCCCCATTTCTCCGCTTCTCCCGCGACGGCGCTTCCCATGAGGTCTCGTTCACAAACATGCAATCAAAAACACGCCACCAAGGGTTTCCAGAAGAGGCAAGAAATCATTCATCGCTGTCACGAAAGGAGAGATAATGAAAAAGACGCTGGTTTTCGTTCTCGTGGCGTTGCTGATGGCGCCGGGAGCTTTTTGCACCACGTCCTTGCTGCGGCTGGAACGGGCGAACTCACCAGGAGGCGTGTGGGAAAAGGTCCCGTCGAATACGCTTCCGATAACGGAGGAAGGGGCGCTTCTCGACACCTACGATTCGCCTACCGGCTTCTATCGTATGGAAATTGAGTCCGGGGAGGATTGGGGGTTTCCCCTCCGCATGCCGCTGGAGGATGTCCCGGAGGTCGGACTGAAAATTGCCTATGAACTCCTTGACGAGTTACGCGATATGGGCGGAGACAATAGCTGGGAGGACGCCATTGTTGGGCCCCTTGCGTTCCCGATGTACACTCCCGGCCGAGACGGTCCCGCCTACATGGAGTTCGCGGTGCTCTCCCCACCGCCGGAGCAGGCCGGTTCACCCTTCGATCCCACGACGGGCAAGTCACCGCGACCTCTCAAGGCTCCGAGCGCTCGTCAGTCTCCATTGGCCCTGCAATGCGGAGATTTCTCGCCCCGGGGTCGCATCCTGGTCTCCCTGACGGAGGACGATATTCCGGTCGTCGAATATTCCACCAAGGGAATTACTCGCACGGAATGCCTCCGGAAGATGGCGAAATCATCCGCAGTACGGATAATCAAAATACCGGATGGATTCATGACGGCTGAAAACGAGAAGGGAGAGCTTGTGGCGTATTTTGGCTCCCCGCCGGTTTACTACCCCGACGAGATCATGGATTTTTGCGACGGAGAGTTTGAGGGCTGGGGGGATGATATCAAGGAAAACCATCCCGCTACCCCACAGTTTACCGGCCAGCCTTACAAAAGCTATGACGCCTTCAAGAAGGATCTTCAGGAGTCACCTCGTCTCCTGGAGGCAGCTCGGCGCCGCAAGGAAGCAACGGAAATGCTGTGGGACATCGAGCAGGACCGTATAGACACCGAAAAGACCCTCATCATAACCCTGGACAACGAGGTGAATTTCTTTGAGCAGAGAGAAGTTAAGAGTGCTGTTCTCGATGACCCGAGTCTCGCCGAAGTCCAAATACAGCAGCTCGGCCTGCTGATCTACGGCGTAAAACTCGGATACACCACCTTCCACGTCGAGTTTGCGGACGGCGAGAAGATTGACTATACCCTGTTTGTTGTGGAGATAGAGCAGGAACCGATATCGGGCGAACGACCGACGGGCTGGACTTCGTGGCAATACTGGTGGGCGGATGACGAATGGGCCCAAAGGTGGTACACGCAAGAGCCGGGAGGCGATTGTGTCAGCGGATGCGGAGCAACAGCATGGGCCATGCTCTACGGATGGTTCGACAAGACGGGGAGGTGCGACATGATCGAAGGGGCGCCCCCAACTGACACGCCGCTGTATAACAACTGGGCGGTCAGGCAGTGTATCTGGTACATTGCGCCGAGAATCGGGACATATTGTGTCGGGGACCAGGGCGCCGCCAATCCCTGGAACATGTATAAAGGATACAAGCGGGCTGAGTTCAAAGGGTATCATTGGTGGTACACCTACGAATGGACCGCGCCATGCCTCGGGTGGACGTGGAGTGCCCCCCGCAATCAAGCGATTGAGTGCATCAAGCACGACAGGAGACCCGCCATCATTGGCTTCTGGTGCACCACACCTCACTACGCCCTGGCATACGGATACGCGTACCGGCGGTACACAGTCTGGGGCTATACCGTGTGGAGGTCGCGTCGCTTCAGGACCAACATGGGATGGGGCGGCGCCACAGACTGGATAGATGCCGACGGCGTGTTTTTCGGCATGAAAGCGGATTTCTGGGAATAGTCTCCCCGGAGGATGGCTGTTGACCGGCGCTGGAAAACACGGCGAATGAGTCGTAGCTAACCCATGTTTGTCACTTGTTGTCGTAAGTCCTTGATTTCTAAGGGCCGGTTTTCAGTTTGTCATTACATCGCCGGTTTCCTCGCTGCTGATGGTGCGTTTTTCCTGGTTGAGCCGGGGGCTGGGGGCTGGTTTTTCCCAACGCTGCAAGAACGCGTCGCGCGTCCGGTTTTGGGCCGAAGGCAGAACTTGCTCAACGCCTCCACGATCTTCTCCAGCTTCCCCTCCTCAAGGAGCTTATCCAGCCTCCCCACCTTCCAAACCGTACGCTGCCGAACCCTTCCTCGGCTATCCCGATAGCTCTCCACCAACCGCAGATATTGGTAAACCTTATCCTTGTACTTCACCTCGACGACGCGGGGGAACATTTGACATTACCTCCTCATGTGAAGCGCATGTTCTGGAATTCAAGCGGTGTTCTCCAATTTTCGACGGGAAACAGATAGCACGGCCTCGCGGTGCTGCGGGAGAGCGTAATGGATTTAAGGGTTGCAGGGAAAACACAGGGCGCGCAAAGCGAGGGACGTGCAATGGGCATAAAAGACGCTGTCGCATTCGCGTCGAAAAAAAGCTTGACACGCCATCCACGCGGCTGCACAATTTTTGCTGTCGATTTTTATTGAGGTCATGGGCTATATGTTTGGGTGTTTCTCGGAGACAAATTGTTCCCGAGAGCGAGGGGCTGATAAGTGGGATCTCCCGAATGCCCTCCACTGGGCAGCACTCAGAAGATTTATCAACTATCCGCTCTTCCATGCTCAGGGGAACTTTTGGTTGAGCCCGATGGTCGTCCAGCTTTCTCTTGTAATCCACTGCCCGCTCAAGCAGCCACAAACCGGGTCTTTGAGAGGCCGCACGACCCGGATGACGATAGAGTCAAATTGTCGGCACACAAGAAACCACGAGTTTTCGTCGTCGTTGCGATGAGAAAGGGGGGGGGAATGAGACGGACATTTGCAACACTTTCGGTTTTGGTGTGGGGATTGTCCACGCTTGGCTTGGGTGAAGCGGCGATGATCGGATGGGGGTGCGACCTGAGTTGTGGCGCCACGGATTCGCAGGGCAACTGCCTTCCTGGCGACAAAACCCAGACCCTTGATTACAGCTCGGCCCCCTACGTTCAGCTCATAAAGCAGGTGGGAGATGTGGATCCGTACCACCAAGCGTCCACGGCGCTTGTCAACGACATTCTTCTCGCCCAGGCACACGTCGGTTATGCGTTGTTCGGCACCGGGTCAGCCCATGGCGCATGGTGGCGATCGGGGGTCACGGTAAAGGTGAACGTCGGAGACGTGATCTACGTGAGGGCCTATAATGTGCCCAAGTACAGCGTCGCCAGCACGCCTCTCGATGAACTTGAAGTGGGGATAAACGATGTTGCCTGCAATTTCTCCGGCAGGGTCGTGAGGCAGACTATGAACCCGGAAAACTACTATTTCAACAGCCTGCGGACGGAGCGTGTCGAAATGGGCCCTGAAGCCGCCGAGGTGGAAATAGTCCCTGAAGCAGGCGCTGTCCAACCGTGTGTGGTGCTGCCAGGTCAGGAGTTTGTTATGAACGTCAACGTGCGGATGCCCAACGGCTCCTCCGCGTCAGCCCTGGGGTGCTATGATTTTGAAATAAGCTGCGATCCTGCGGTTGCTGTCATCAAGGCCATAGAAGAGGGGTCTGCGGCGGAGTTTGACGCCGGCCCGGTTTTGGTCACAAACTCAGCCACTTTCCAGTCCGGCTCCACGCCGTTCAACGACGTCAACCAAACCAGTCTCACGACGCCAACAGGGTTAGTCAATGTGGCGAAAATCACGTTTGTTGCCCAAGACGTCACGGGCGCTTCCACTACGTTACAGATTAACGTCAAAGGATTGTATGACACCAATGGGAACGCCCTTCCTTCGCTAAAGAAAGCCATTGTGGTGCAGGTCGGCTACTGCCTTGGTGATGTGACCAAGGATGACAACGTTGTAGATGAAGGCGATGCGTTCCTTATCCGCCAGGTATTGGCCGCCTTGAAGGACGAGACCGATGAGTCTTTCGCAGCCCCCCCGGGTGGCTTTGACAACGGCGACATCAACGATGATGGGCAGACGGACATAGCTGATGCGATGTTGATTCTCCAGTCCATCGTGGGTTTGCGGCCCAAATATCCTTGCATGCCCGGATATACAGAGAAATGCCCGGAGTGCATTCCTGCTGCAGTTCTGACATTGGGCGCTGTGCAGCCCACTGTAAGCATTGGCTCGCCGATTGTGTCGCAGATTCCGGGAAGCATGTTCACAGTTCCGGTGTTCGTAAACTCCGGCGATGCTGCGCTCGGCTCCTATCTGTTGGAGCTTTCTTATGATTCCACTGTTGTCGTCGTCCGGGCCTTCCACCCCGGAACCACAGCGGAGTTCTCCAGCGAGGTCCCGCTGGCCAATCCGGAGACCTTCGGCACTGGCACCACGATATTCGTGGGCCAACAGGTCAGCAGTCTGACCTCGCCGACAGGACTAATATGTGTGGCCGAGGTGGCTTTTGACGTGCTTGCCGATGCCGCCGGGCGGTCATCAGACCTTCAGCTCAACGCGATAAGGCTCAAGGACACCGACGCTCACAACCTCTTGCCCGCACCTGTTACTAAGGGGCATGTTGAAGTGAGCCCCGATGTTGACGCGGATGGAATCGCCGATTCCTGGGAGCTCATGATCGTGGCTTTCGACCCGACGCTGCAAGGTATAGAGGATGTAGGGCCGGATGATGACTACGACGGCGACGGCGCCTCCAACTGGAAGGAGTATCAGTCGTGGACTGATCCATTGGATCCGGACTCGGTACTTGCCATAGCGGACCTCTATGAGAGCCAGGGTGTCACGACCCTTGAATGGGATTGCGTCGCTAACAGGCAGTACCGCGTCCTGGTCAGCGAGGATCTTATGAGTTGGACCATACTTTCCGAGGGCCTGACAGCCCAGCAGGGCGGCAGCACCGGGCTTTGGCAGGATGCGGAGTCCCCCGGAAGACGGGCCGGGTACTACAAAGTCGAGGTGATGCCGTAACTCTGCTGCAAGCGACATCACACTTTAGCCGAAAAACTCAGCTCAAGCCAAAGGCTGATACCCGCGCGGCGCGAATAGTGGTCTGACAAGGGCAGGCGTCAAGCGATGCTTAGACCCAGGGGTTTTTGGTTCGCCTTTGCGGAGGGCGAGCGGAGTGTGCCACTGGCTCGCTCGTGTGGCACAGTGGGCTCGCCGCGTTGCTGAAAGGCTTAGGGCAGCGCGAGTCTATTTCGCAGCGCTCTGGGCACTTTCGTTTTTCGCTGGTGCAGCGCGGGGTGCAGCCCCTTTGGATGAACCCTTAGCTACTCCTCCGGAGATTATGAATGCCATGGCCGCCGACGGGTCGAGCTTCAACGGCGTCACCCGGTCCTCGGGCACGAAAAGCAGGTTCCCGGCAAAGTTGTACGACTGCGGCATGTAAACCGCCACCTTCCCGGGCATCCCCAGTTCCCCGAGGTCTTTGCCTGTCATGAAGCCCGCGACCCTGGCATCGCTCCCCGGAAAAATGTTCACGAGCACGGGCCGGTCGAACCCCTTCTTATCGCCGACAAAGGCGCCTATGAGGTCCCTTACGGATGTGTAAATCAGCTTCACCAGCGGCAGCCTGGTGAAAAGCCCTTCTATCAGCCCCAGAACCGGCTTCGTCAGGAAATTCGACGCCAGGAAACCGACGAACGTCGTCCCCGCTATGACAATCAGGAAACCCACCCCGGGAATGCTTCTCCCGTACACCTGAATGCTCAGCAGGGCATCAATCTTTAGGAAGACCACGCAGAACAGCCAAATCGTCACGCCTATAGGAACAAGAAATAACAATCCGTGAAAGAAATACTTTGCGATTCTTTTCATGATTTTTCCTCCGCGAGAAATGGTTTCCAGCTACATCTGCCCTTGTCATCTATACGTAAAAGCGCTCACGCAGCCAAGAGAACTTGGGGAATGTAGCTGCGTCTCCGTGGCATGCCAGAGGCATCGCCCTGTTCTCCTCGCACTCGCCGACTCCGCGTCAATGCCGGGCTTCTCGACTAAGGGATTCATCCAGACCCTGCCACGCAAATACAGCCGCACCAAAGTTTGATGCACCCCTGTGCCCGCTCAGTCGAGATTTCTCGCGGACCTCCTGAGAAGGAGGGAGTTGGTCACCACCGAGATAGAGGAAAGAGCCATCGCCAATCCCGCCCACTCAGGTCGGATCTCGCCGAGGGCTGCAAGAGGAATCCCTAACGAATTATAGAAGAGCGCCCAGAACAGGTTCTGTTTCACCTTCCGAAGCGTTTTGCCTCCGAGAATGATCGAGCGGGGCACGTCCCGAAGGTCGTTCCTCACGAGCACGACATCTCCCGTCTCCTTCGCAACGTCCGTCCCCGACCCGATGGCGATGCCAACGTCCGCCGCAGCGAGTGCCGGGGCGTCGTTGATGCCGTCGCCGACCATAGCAACTTTGTGACCGCCTTTCGAGAATTCCCGAACGAGGTTTATTTTGTCCTGCGGGAGGATTTCCGCTTTGTATTCTGAAATCCCCGCCTCCTGTGCGACCTGTCCGGCGACGGCGGCGTTATCGCCCGTGACCATCACGACCTTCAGTCCGAGCTCCCTGAGCCGCGCTATCGCTTCGATGGAAGAATCCTTTGTCTCATCCGAAAGCGCCATCGCCCCAACGAGCTTCGAGTCCAGCGCCACGAACACGAGGGACTTTCCCGATGAAGCCAGCCTGTCGTACCGCGAACCATCTATCCGGACGTCCTGCGATTCGAGAAATCTCCTGCTTCCGACGAGGAGCTCCTTCGATTCGTACCGGCATTTCACGCCGAGACCCTTCGCCTCCCGGAGCTGCTCAACCGGTCTCGCAGCGATTCCTTTGCTCTCGGCGAAGGCAACGATTCCCCCTGCAAAAGGGTGCGTCGAATAGCGCTCCGCGGACACCGCCAGCCCCAAAAGTTCATCCTCTGAATACGGCGGTTCGGGCGAGACCTCCGACACGGACAGCTTGCCTGCGGTGATTGTCCCCGTCTTATCCATGAGCACCGTGTCCACCCGCGAGATGACCTCCAGGGAAGTCGCTCTCTTGAAAAGAATCCCTCCTCGCAAGCCGATTGCCGACCCCACTGCGATGGCTGTGGGCGTTGCCAGACCCAGTGCGCACGGGCATGAGATCACACAAACGGCTACCGCCGCCGACAGCGCCTTCGCGACAGGGGCGGAAGAAGCCGTCAACAGCCACACAATGAAAGTCCCCGCCGCAACGAGCAGAACCACTGGCACAAAGTAGTTCGATACCCGGTCGGCGAACCTCTGAATGGGAGGTTTATCCGCCTGGGCATCTTTGACCATTTTGACCATCTGCGAAAGGAACGTATCCCTTCCAACTCGCGTCGCCCTGATGCGAAGCATTCCGGAGGTGTTTATTGTCGCCCCTATGACCTCGTTCCCCACTTCCTTTTCGACCGGAACGGACTCCCCCGTCACCAGCGACTCGTCCACCTGCGAGGACCCTTCCACGACGACGCCGTCAACCGGCGCCTTCTCCCCCGGTCGAACAAGCACAATATCGCCAACCTCCACCTCCGAGACCGGAACTCTTCTCTCCTTTCCATCGCCGACGAGCGTCGCCGAGGGAGCCTGGAGGCTCAGGAGTTTTTCGAGAGCCTCGTTGGCGGAACGTTTTGCCCTCGCCTCAAGCCACTTGCCGCATCGGATGAAACTTATCAAAAGAGCCGGTGTCTCAAAAAAGACCTTGCCTTCGGCGAAAGCGGAGGGCAGCAACGTCGCAATCATGCTGTAGAAATATGCCGCTGAAATGCCCACGGAAACCAGCACATCCATGTTCGTAGAGCGATTCTTCAGCGAGCGGTAGGCGCCGCTATAGAAGGTCGCGCCTGCCGTGAATTGGAGGATGCTTGCCAGAAAAACGCGAGTGTACTTGCTGGCGGGGTCCGTGAGCGAGGCGTAAGTTATGACCAGAATGGGGATGGCGACGACAACGCTATAAACCAGCCAATAGAGTTCTCGCCGGGCGGTCACCTCTTTTTTTTTTCGATGTCCCCCTCCAACGGGGTATAACCGACGTCCCGGATCGCCTCAAAGAGCTCCTCTTTGCTCACGACAGCCGGGTCAAACTCTACGGAGCAGCTCTCCGCGGCAAAATTGACCGTCGCACTGTGCACGCCGGACATCTTGCCGAGAACCTTCTCTATGGTTCTGGCGCATGCCGTGCAATGCATGCCTTCAATCGGGATTTCCATTTTCCTCGCAGCCATTATCGCCTCCGCTCTTCAATCGCCGTCAAACAACCTCTCCCAGTATCCCAGCGACGCCCTCCCATGTCAACACCGATACTTTCATCACTAGAAATTCAGCCGAAAAGTGGTTTTTAGGGTTCCAGAAATCGAGCAGACGTGGTATTATGATGTGGACGATAGATGCATGGAGTTCATTGGTGTATTAGGCATGCGGTTTAGGAGAAGCTGAATGGTTGGGACACGCGCAGCGCAGAGGGATTTGTTTGATGCGGACAAT